>ERZ791852.2218-NODE-2218-length-10324-cov-3.439283_pt1 | contig 10324 bp, 7 predicted proteins | sample MGYA00510287_ERZ791852 | MGnify/ENA primary metagenome ERZ791852 (study PRJEB30046, sample SAMN00715257) | human gut metagenome | study: EMG produced TPA metagenomics assembly of the A metagenome-wide association study of gut microbiota in type 2... | reverse complement strand
GTTTGGCTGATGAATTCTCCAACGAATTGAACAACTTGGGCGTTCGTGTAGCTCGCTTGGAAGACCGCGTTGGTAATGTAAAAGTTACTGGTGATGCTCGTCTTCGTTACAAAGATGCTGAACATGCTAAATCCAAATTTGACGCTCGTGCACGTGTACAATTCAACGCAAAAGTAAACGATCGTACAGACGCTGTAGTTCGTTTGACTTCTGGTAACTTCGAATTAGGCAATTCTGAAAATGAAGATAAAGCAGATGCTACAATTGACCGCGCTTATGTAAACCATAAATTCGGCGAACGCGTATCCGCTAAAGCTGGTCGTTTCGGTCAATCCTTCGGTGGCGGCTTGATGTTCGACGGCACATTCGACGGTGCTCAATTGAATGTTGGCAACGATAAAATTAATGTACAAGCTGCATACGGTTACATGGTATCCGGTGATAATGGTAGAATTGTTGCCAATAATACCAATGGTAACGAATTAACAAAAGATCAAAATGTAACTAACACATATATTGGTTTAACTGGTAAAGTAGGTAAACACACTATGGTAGGCGGTTTCTACGACCGTGTAAATCAAGATACTGATAATGGTTACAAAAACATCTATGGCTTCAATGCTGATGCTAACTTCGACAAAGTTTGGGTTGGTGGCGAATGGTTGAAAGACTCCCACGTTGATGAATCTCAAGCTTGGACTGCAGGTCTTGGCTTTGGCGACTACAACATCGCTAAAAAAGGTTCTTGGGATGTTAAAGGCCAATACTTCAACGCTAAAGCTAACGCTCCTATCGTTGATACTACTTACAACCACATCTACACTACAGATGCTAAAGGTTGGATGGCTTCCGTTAACTATGCATTGCAAAACAACGTTGGCTTGTCCGCTAACTACGGTTTCGACTGGAAAACTCAAGACGGTGCTGATCTTAACGACTTCTACCGTGCAGACCTTAACTACAAATTCTAATTTGATAGTTAACCATATAAAAGGGACTCCTTCGGGAGTCTCTTTTTTTGTACCCCTTATAAATGGTATAATAGATAAATACAGTAATTATATAAGGAGGTCTGCTGATGAATCCTTCTTTTTCACATATTCAGATGGTGGCTATCGATTGTGATGAAACATTGCTGCGTAGTGATAATACGGTGTCAGAGTATACTAAGGATGTATTGCATCAATTGCAAGAGAAAGGCATTCGTATCACTATTGCAACGGGACGCATGTACCAAACAGCAAAGCCTGTTGGCATGTCATTGCAGCTTGGTAATGTGCCGATGATATTATTTTCTGGAGGTCTTATCCAAGAATTAGAATCAGGTCGTAAGCTATTTGAACGGACTGTGCCATTAGATACGGTACAACGGATTTGGAAAATAGCAAGTCAATATGGATGGCATATTCAATCTTATGTAGATGATCATCTATTGTGTCATCATCGGGATTGGCAATCGGATTTATATGAACGTCAAACGGGGGCTAAAGCTGAATTTTTAGGCGATTCGTTGTATGAACTTTCACAAGAGCCGAATAAATTAATTGCTATAGATACTGTTAAAAACATAGATTCTATCATTGATACATTGTCGCCCATTGTAGGCGATACGGCTACGTTAGTGCGGAGCCAAAAGGATTTTTTAGAAATCATTGCACCTCATGTATCCAAGGGCGATGCGTTATATCAATTAGCACAGCAATATGGAATTGGTCTAGAGAATATCGTTTCCTTTGGTAATGCAGAGAACGATATATCTATGTTATCTAAAACGGGGTACTCAGTGGCCGTTGAAAATGCTGTAGATCATGTAAAATCGGTGGCCCGTGAAGTATGTGGACATCATAATGATGATGGCGTAGCTCATTGGATTGAAGAACATTTATTATAATGGAGTAAGGTATGGAAGCATTTCGTTTATTAATCGTAACTGGCATGTCTGGTGCTGGAAAAACACAGGTGTTACAGGCATTAGAAGATATGGGCTATCTTTGTGTAGACAATATTCCGCCTGTATTAATTCCGAAACTGAGTGAGATTTGTCGTCAAGGTGGGATCCGCACTAATCGCGTGGCCCTCGTCGTGGATATTCGGGGCGGTGAATTCTTTGAAGCTTTATCTGCTTCGTTAGAGACCTTGAAAGAGATGAAGGTAGATTATGAAATCGTGTTCATGGATGCTAGTGATGAAACGTTGATTCGTCGATATAAAGAATCTCGCCGTAGTCATCCACTTGCACCAAGCGGTCGCATTACAACTGGCCTAAGAAAAGAACGTCAAATTCTTGATTCTGTGCGCCATAAAGCGGATTATATTATCGATACAACGGATATGAAAACCGCATCCTTAAAGGAATACTTGAAAAAACGCTTTACTCAAGTGGCGGATAAACACGGCATGTCGGTAACTGTTGTGAGCTTTGGTTTTAAATACGGCTTGCCATTGGATGCAGATATGATTTGGGATGTTCGTTTCTTGCCAAATCCGTTCTATATTCCAGAATACCGTCATAAAACGGGGCGTGTACAGGTTGTTAACGACTATATTCACTCCTTCGACGTAACGGATGAATTTAAAACACACTATTTTAATACCATGGATTTCCTTGTGCCTAATTATGAGAAGGAAGGCAAAGCTCAATTTATTGTAGCCGTTGGCTGTACAGGCGGTATGCACCGCTCTGTTGCCATGGCAGAGGCTTTGTATGCTCATTTATTAGAAAAAGGTTATCGTGTCACGGTGGAACATCGGGATATGATGAAGAATAATGTGGAAGAAGATTTTAATCCACATCAAGCAGATCTAGGGGATTAAAAGGGGATTATATGTTACGAAAACGTTGGTTCCGGTGGTTAATTCCGGGCCTTAATATAAAACGTTGGCTTGCTCTCTATAGCTTGGGGGTAGGCTTATTAATCATAGGCATTTCACTATTGTTTAACTATCAATGGTTATCGTATATAGAGGATATTGTTCTTGCCTATTCCTATTCCTTAACGGGATATTATAATTACAATGTATTGATTTTAGTGGGCGCAGTTCTTATTGGTATATCGGCTATTTTAATTTTAGTTGGTACGAGCAAGGTTATTAAAACCATTATCCGTGCTGTTTTACCAGATCCATCTAGCAAGGTATCAGATATTATCTTTCAAAATATCCGCCTCGATAAAGGCCCTAAAATCGTCGTTATTGGTGGTGGTACGGGCTTATCCAATTTATTGCGCGGTTTGAAAGCTCACACATCTAATTTATCGGCTATCGTTACGGTAGCCGATGATGGCGGTTCTTCTGGTCGCTTGCGAGAAGATTTTAAAATGATTGCACCTGGCGATTTACGCAACTGTCTTATAGCTCTTGCAGAACAAGAAGGTGTTATGGAAAATCTTTTCCGATATCGTTTTGAAGGGAACAATGAGCTCTCTGGTCATAGCTTTGGGAATCTCTTTATTACGGCGTTGGCACAGGTTTATGATGGCGATATAGAGGAGGCCCTCGAAGCGGCTAGTAAATTATTGCGTGTCCGCGGTCGTGTCATTCCGTCGTCTACAGAATTTATTCAACTTAGCGCTGAACTCATTGATGGCACAATTGTGGATGGTGAAAGTAATATTCCACATGCAGGAAAGAAGATTAAACGCGTATTTAGTAGTCCTGAACATCCAAAACCAGAAGGCGCTGCATTGCGCGCCATTGATGAAGCGGATGTTATCATATTAGGGCCTGGTAGTCTCTATACGAGTATTATTCCTAATTTATTGACCGACAAAATCGCGGACCATGTGCGCGCTAGTAAGGCCAATAAAATTTACATTGCCAATGTAATGACACAACCAGGTGAAACGTCAGGCTACACATTGGCTGATCACATACAAGCTATTATCGACCATAGTGGGGTAGGTATCATCGATACGGTTCTAGCCAATGATGGTCCTTTGCCAATTCAAATGGTAGAACAGTATAGCGCAGTTGGTTCAGAACCTGTGGCCATTGATTCTAAACGTTTACAAGACATGGGGATTCGCACGGTTAGAGCAACACTCATTAGTCAAGAAAAACCGGCTATTCATGACCCAGAACGTTTAGGTAAGGTCCTTATGGATATCATATATGCTATGAAATCAGATATGGAACCACGGGTATTAGAATATTATTTACGCCGTGCTGATCATTAGAAAGGAAAACCTATGTCTTTTGCAGAAGATGTAAAAAATGAATTATGTGCCTATGAGCCTGAAACGGATACCGATGTGGCCATGAAAATTGAAGCATCCTGCTTATTGCGCATGGGTGGTTCTTTGCTACTTGGTACGAATGGAGCTATCGGTATACGACTAGCCACTGCTAATAATGCGGTGGCTAGACGTTTGCTTGGCATACTTAAAAAACAATACGAATTGCCGACCCATGTTATGGTGCGCCAAGGTTTAAATTTGCGGAAAAAGAATATGTATACATTAACGGTGGATCCATCTCAAGAGGGGCGTCAAGCCTTAGAAGATTTGGCGTTGTGGCCTGTTACCGAACAGTTGCCACGGAAGTGGTTACACTCAATGGAGGCACGACGCGCCTTCTTGCGCGGCGCTTTTTTAGGGGGCGGATCCGTTAATAAACCACAAAGTGATTACCATCTTGAGTTTATGACGGGCAACGAAGCTTTTGCACGAGAAATTGTATATGTATTGAAATTATTTCACATTCATGCAGGTCTGACAGAGCGTAAAGAAGAATATGTGGTATATCTTAAAGAAGGCGATGCGGTAACAAATTGTTTACAGGTCATGGGTGCTCAATCGGCATTGATGGAATTTGAAAATGTACGCATCATGAAGACTGTTCGCAATCAGATCAATCGACAGGTAAATTGTGAGACTGCAAACTTACAAAAAACCGTAGATGCAGCGGTACGTCAAGTGAAAGCCATCCGTATATTGGATGAGCATATAGGTATTGATGCATTGCCGGATAAATTGAAAATTGTAGCTAGATTGCGCTGGAATAATCCGGAAGCAAGTTTAAAAGAATTAGAAGAAATGATGAATGGTACCTTATCTAAATCAGGTATTGGACATCGTTTGAAAAAGTTAGAAGCATTAGCCCTTACATATGATCCTATGGGGCTGGAGGAGATTTAATATTATGTTATTTAAGAAAACATATAAGCTAGCAACCATGTTAGCAGTTATGGGAGCATTAACAGGCCATGCGGCAAGCGATATCGATTTGAACTCCATAGGATATTTTTCGTTTACTCCATTACCAGCGGAATTACAAGCGCAGAAGGATACATTGATATTATCCGATAGTCCTGAATATGTAGGTCCCGTAGGCGGCGTTTTAAGTGCTGGTAGCATTAATGGGAAAGGGCGTATTTACTTTTACCATGTAAATGAAATGGCTGAACCTCATAAGATTGCCATTATCTTGGAGAATACCGGTAATGAACCAAATGGCATTGCCGTGTTCCGTGAACTAAAATCCATCGCCACATCAGATTATTTTGCGGCGGGCCGCGATTTATCACGAAAGGAATTAGAGCAACCATTGACGGATAAACCATTGTATTCCTTTGTGATGTCTCCCAAAAGTCGTCAACTCGTATTTACCGATTTAGAACATTCCCCAATACCTAAAGATGCTCTATTTACAGGCATCGTAGATTTGCAAACAAGTGCTCCTGTATTTGCACGGATTATGATGATTCCTATGAATCTGAACTCTATTGAGTCCTCGTATTGGGTGAATAATTTGCCTATAGACCATGTGCGGTTGCGTGGTACTTTCACCGGTGCTGAGCGCGAAATGGCAGTAACAAAAGAATATAATACTACATTAGGTGGCGCCTATGTAGAACTGGGCAATGATAGGGAAGACCGCTTTGTAGAGGGCGTGGATGAGCTTGATAATAAAGCATATGTAAAGGATGCAGGGAACTATGGTATTTCCTATACCGTGAAAATTCCTACAAGCGGCGAAGATCCGTTCCGCCTCTATTTCAATCCACTGGGCGGCGGTTATTCCGGTTCCTTTACTGTGAAAGCGCAACGTCGTTGGCAAAAAGCACCTAGTGAAAGCATGACCTATCACATCGGTGGTGACGACGGACTGATGGCATTAGGTCATAATACTGTATTAGATTCTCGATACATGGGGAACTATTACGGTGGTGATACGTTGACCATCGATTTCATGCCGGCTGGTGCTTCGAATTTACCAGTTCGTTTTTTACTGATACCAGAAGCGTTAGCAAACCCTCAATATGCGCGCGTATTGGCTACTAATGAAGCTGGTCAGCGTGCATTAGAAGCAGAGGCACAAAAAGAAGCCGCCGAAGCAGCTAAGAAGGTGGCTATTGAAGAAAAATATGTAGCAGCGAAAACGCAAAAAGAAGAACAAGCTCATCAATTAGCAGAGGCAGCTAAATTAGCGGCTGAAAAGGCAGCTGCTGCTCATAAAGCGGCTCAAGATAGACAGGCTGAATTAGATAAACGAGATGCAGAGGAACAAGCTAAACTCAAGGCAAAAGCTGATGCAGCTGCTGAACGAGCACGTGCTAAAGCAGAAGCTGATCGACAATTGGCTGAACAAAAAGCTAAGGCTGATGCCCAAAAAGCGGAAGCAGCACGCATTGCAGCAGAGCAAAAGGCGAAAGATGATGCGGCTAAGGCTGAAGCGGCTCGTATTGCAGCCGAACAAAAAGCCAAGGCTGATGCTCAAAAAGCAGAGGCAGCACGCATCGCAGCTGAACAAGCAGCTCGTGAAAAAGCAGAACGTGAGCAAGCTGCTCGAGAAGCAGCCGAGCAAAAAGCTCGTGAATATGCAGCAAAATTAGAAGCACAACGTTTAGAAGCGCAGCGTAAGGCTGAAGAAGAACGCATTTTGGCTGAACAACGAGCTGAGGCTGCACGCATAGAGGCAGAACGCAAAGCGGCAGAACAAGCGGCTAAAAACGAAGCAGAACGTCAAGAAGCGGCTAGAAAAGCAGAAGCGGCGCGTCAGGAAGCATTGCGCAAGGCCGAAATGGCTCGTCAAGAAGCCGCTCGTAAAGCTGAAGAAGAGCGCTTAGCAGCGATTGAAAGAGCTCAAGAAGAGGCACGCAAAGCTGAGGAAGCACGTCAACGTGAAGAAGCGCGTAAAGTGGAAGCCGCTCGTAAAGCTGAAGACGCTCGCTTGGCAGCGATTGCGAAAGCCGAAGAGGAAGCGCGTAAAGCCGAAGAACGTCGTATTGCAGAGGAAGCAAAACGGGCCGAAGAAGCACGTAAAGCCGAAGAAGCACGCCGTGCCGAAGAGGCTCGTAAGGCTGAAGTTGCAAGAATTGCGGAAGCAGAACGTATTGCGGAAGCCGCTCGTCAAGCTGAGGAAGCTCGCATCCGCGAAGAAAACCGCGCTGCAGAAGCGGCACGTAAAGCAGAGCGTGAACGGATTGCGAAGGAACAAGCAGAAGCGGCTAAAAAAGCCGAAGAAGCTCGCCAATTGGCAGAAAAACGGTACCGTGAATACGAAATTGCTCAAGAACAAGCTAAAGAGGCACGCCGTCGTGCTGATATTCAACGGGAAGCTCAGAAAAAAGCAGCTCAACGGGCTGAAGAAATCCGCTTAGCTGCACAACGACAAATTATCGCTAAGCGAAACGCAGAAATTGCACGTCAAAAATTAGCCGAAGAACGTGAAGCAGCGCGTATTGCAGCACAAGGTGGTAAACGTCGTAGCTTTGCCGAGTTAGATGATGTTAATACATCTGCCAATCAAGATGAAGATACTACACAAAATGCGGTATCTATTGATCAGTTGACAAGAAAACAACAGTAAACGAATCGGTGGATTTACATATTAAATCGGATGCCTGTTGAGGCATCTGATTTGTGTTTCTTCATGGGAATTACATTGACTTTCACAGGTAATTTCAGTACAATGAATAGAGATAAGTGCAATATACAGTACGAGATACTGTAGCATTACAAAATCCCTTTTAAATTGGTCCAGAGAGGCTAAAAAAGGACATATAGTTGAAGCGCCCTCAAGGGCTTCTTTGTGCAAACTATTCGACCTTTTGCCCTGGGGCAAGAGGTCTTTTTTGTTATACGGTTAGGAGGCAATCATGGGACAAGTGAGCTTGCATGGCAAACATTTGTTAGGGTTACAACATGCTACACCAGAAGAGATTAAATTGATTCTAGATGTAGCAAAAAAGATGAAGAAGGTTGTTTTGTCTGATGACAAAAAAATTCCTTACTTGAAAGGTAAGGCGATTATCAATCTATTCATGGAACCTAGTACACGTACGCGTAGTTCTTTTGAACTAGCAGGTAAATATTTAGGGGCAGATGTAATCAATATTACACCAAGTGGTTCCTCTATGGGTAAGGGTGAAAGCTTCCGCGATACATTATTAACATTGTCCTATATGGGAACGGATGCCATCGTAATGCGCAGCAGTGCAGAAGGGGCTCCTCTTTATGCGACAAAAGCCGTTGATCCTATCATCATCAATGCTGGCGATGGTGCCCATGAACATCCAACACAAGCATTGCTCGATATGTTCTCCATCATTGAACGCAAAGGTTCGTTAGAAGGTAAAAAAGTTGTTATTGTAGGCGATATTATGCATAGCCGTGTAGCTCGCTCCGATGTTTACGGTCTTACTAAAATGGGGGCCGACGTTCACTTGGCAGGTCCTCGTACTATGCTCTATCCTGAACTTGAAAAAATGGGTGTTACCATTCATCACGATGTGCGTGAAGCTGTAAAAGATGCAGACGTTGTCAATGTACTTCGTATTCAATTAGAACGCATTCACTCCGCTCTATATCCAACAAATCGCGAATATGCGCGTATCTTTGGTATCAATAAAGATGTATTAAGCCTAGCAAAAGATGATGTTATGGTTATGCATCCAGGCCCAATGAACCGTGGCCTTGAAATTTCCCCAGATGTAGCCTACTGGGATCAATCCGTAATTCAAGAACAAGTACGCAATGGTGTATCCGTTCGTATGGCTGTATTGTACTTAACAATTCATGGAGGTGACGGTAGTGAGCTTGCTTATTAAAAATGGTACGGTAGTCAATCCGGCAAAACAACAACATGAAGTAGCAGACGTTCTCGTGAAAGATGGTAAAATTGCAGCCATCGGTCAAAATTTAAGTGCAGATGGTGCTGAAGTATATGATGCAACAGGACTTATTGTAGCACCGGGCCTTATCGATATTCATACACATTTGCGTGAACCAGGCCAAGAAGCAAAAGAAGATTTCCATTCTGGTACACAAGCGGCAGCTGCTGGTGGTTTTACACGCGTCGTGACCATGGCGAATACAACACCAGTAGTAGATAATGCGGCTCTTGTACGAGGTTTGAAAAAACAAGCGGAACTTACGGGCGTAGTGAAAGTAGAATTCATCGGCGCTGTATCCAAAAACCTTGAAGGTAAGGAACTTGCTGAATTAGGTGATATGGCTGAGGCTGGTGTTGTAGCGTATTCTGATGATGGACACTATGTAGAAAGTGCTGCTTTCATGCGTCGTGCGTTGGAATATTCATCCATGTTCAATAAAATGGTTATCGACCATGCAGAAGATATTAGCTTGACTAAAAATGGTCATATGCATGAAGGTATTGTTTCTTATGAATTAGGTGTTATTGGTCGTCCTGCAGTAGCTGAAGATTTGGCTGTTGCTCGTGATATCTTGTTATCTGAAATGACAGGTGGTCATATCCATATTGCTCACGTAAGTAGTAAAAATACTGTAGATATGGTGCGCCGTGCGAAGGCTAAAGGCCTTAATGTAACCTGTGAAGTTACAAGCCAACATTTGTCTTTCACAGATGAATACCTACGCGAATATAATCCAGCATTTAAAATGGCTCCTCCAATTCGCTCAGAAGATCATCGCCAAGCATTATTAGAAGGCTTGAAAGATGGCACAATCGATGCGATTATTACAGACCATGCACCACATGCATACGAAGAAAAAGACCATGAATTCTGCTGTGCACCAAATGGTTTCAGTGGCCTCGAAACATCTTTGGCAGCGGTTATTACAAATGCATATGGTCCTGATAAACTTAGCATTGATCAAGTTGTGTACTATATGAGTACTCGACCAGCTGAGTTGATGCACCTTGATGCAGGTGTTCTTGAAGTTGGTAAGCCAGCGGATATTACTGTATTCTCTACAACTGAAAAGTGGACAGTAGATAGAAATAAATTTTATACAAAAGGTAAAGTTAGCCCATTTGATGGTATGACTGTTACAGGTAAAGCTAAACTCACAGTAGTTGATGGCAAAATTGTTATGAAGGAGGGCGTAGTCTTATAATGAAA
>ERZ791852.2217-NODE-2217-length-10327-cov-2.356308_pt1 | contig 10327 bp, 6 predicted proteins | sample MGYA00510287_ERZ791852 | MGnify/ENA primary metagenome ERZ791852 (study PRJEB30046, sample SAMN00715257) | human gut metagenome | study: EMG produced TPA metagenomics assembly of the A metagenome-wide association study of gut microbiota in type 2... | reverse complement strand
TACTGCCTGATTCTTTCCATCGTCTATAAGAGCATCGACTTCAAAGGCTTCCTTGGCATCCTGCTCAACTCCGCCAAAACGTCCGGCATCATCCTGTTCCTGATTTCTGCCTCCTCTGCCATGTCCTTCGTTATGGCCTACTCCGGCATCCCGGCAGCCATCTCCAACGGCCTGATGAGCCTGACTGAAAACAAGTACATCATCTTCCTGCTCATGAACATCATCCTGCTGGTCATTGGCATGTTCATGGACATCACCCCGGCCATCCTGATTTTCACCCCGATCTTCCTGCCCATCGCCACCAGCTTTGGCATGACGGAGATCCAGTTCGGCGTTATGCTGATCTTCAATATGTGCCTGGGCAACATCACCCCGCCGGTCGGCTCGGTTCTGTTCGTCGGCTGCGGTATCGGCCATGTCTCCATCGAGCAGGTCACGTCCAAGCTGATCCCCTACTTTGTAGCACTGGTTGCCGCCCTGCTGGCTGTCACCTACATCCCGGCTCTGTCTCTGGGCCTGCCCAGCCTGATGGGTCTGATTTAACTATTGGCTGATTAAAATAGTACAGCCCCCGCCAAGCTCTATGAGTTTCTGGCGGGGGCTGTGCTGCTTTTCTATTCCTTCTATTTTTTATATGCCGTCCCCCAAATCTCCATTGCATCCATGATGGGACGCATGGATTCGCCTAAGTCGGAGAGAGCGTATTCCACCCGCGGCGGCACTTCGGGATAGACGGTACGGGTAATGATCCCATCTACGGCGGCTGCAACTGCGGCAGCTGCCACCTGAAATATCTTGGAAAAATTGGACGATTCGCTCGTAAAAGGTTGACGCGGCTGCGTTCGGGGGTATATCATATTTGTATAGATCCTTGCGCGGAGGGAGGAACGCACGATGATCCGAATCGGCATTGTGGACGATGAAAAACAAGAAAGAGACCAACTGAAACAGGCACTGGCGCGGTTTGGCGCGGAGAACGGCACAGAACTGAACGTACAGGAGTTCGACTGTGCGGCAGTCTATCTGGCGGCGCAAGACCGTGATTTTGACATTTTATATCTGGACATTGATATGCCGCAGATGTCCGGCATGGAACTGGCCGAAAAAATCCGGGAGACAGATCAAGACGTCATCCTCATTTTTTGCACGAATTTGCAGCAATTCGCGCTGAACGGGTACAGTGTCGGCGCACTGGGCTTTATTGTAAAGCCGATACAGTGGTACTCCTTCCATATGTATCTGACGCGGGCGCTGAAGGTGCTGCAAAAGCGCGCCGGTCAAAAGACTGCGCCGCCGCACATTGTCGTCAAGGACGGCACCGTGACGCGGCTGCTGGATGCAGCGGAAATCGCCTATGTGGAGGTGCGCCAGCACGACCTGCTGTACAACCTGTGCGGCGGGGACGGTAAGACCGAGATCATCAAAAACCGCGGTTCGATGCAGGAAATCGCGGCGCAGCTGACGCCCTACGGCTTTGTGCGATGCAGCGCCAGTTATCTTGTGAACCTGCGCTGCATCACGGCGGTAAGCCGTATGAATGTCTATATCGGCGGGGCGGCACTGCCCATCGGGCGCACCTACAAGGACGCCTTTACCGAGGCATTCTCTCGATATATGGCAAAAAAGGAGTGGGAAGACCCGTGCCGGTCATAAATTGGATACTGAACCAGCAAATCCAGCTGGGTATGATTCTATGCGCCTGCCTGTTTGTCCCGTGGGGGCAGCGCCGCAGCTGCTTCGTTCCGCGGTTGGCGGCGGGTGTATGGGCCTTTCTTGCGCTGACGGACACCCTGGCATTCCTGCCGCTTTGGGCAAAATTGCTGCTGTATACGACGCTGCTGTTTGACCTGATATGGTTCAGCTTTGACTGCAGCCCGCTGCACGCCCTGTTTTATACAACCTGTGCCTACGCGGTGCAGCACATTGCCAGTAAGCTGGCCTATATGCCCATTGTTTGGCTGATTCAGCATGGGCGCACGGACAGGCGCGTTGACTTTGTCATTCTGCTTTTCAGCAACCTTGTGGTCTGTCTGGTCATCTACCGGCTGTTCACCCTGCGCATCCGGCGCGGGCGCCTGCTGTTTGACAATGTCAAGACTGTGCTTTACTCCGGCTTTTTCCTGATTGCCGCGGTCTACCTGAGTGTTGTGCTGGAGGATGTCCTGGACGGCAGCGCAGAGTCCTACCTGACCGCCTATCTGGCGCTGAATGCGTTCTGCATCCTGTTTGCCATCACGATTCTGGCGCTGGAATTTTCAAATTGCAGCATCAAGAGTCTGGAACACGAGAATGAAATGCTGGCGCAGCTGCTGGAATGTGACAAGCAGCAGTATGAGCAGGCAAAAAAAGACATGGAAAAAATCAACATCCGCTACCATGACCTGAAACAGCAGTATTCCCGCGCCACAGATGAGGAACGCGCCCGTCTGGAAGAAGAGATGAACAACCTGAACCTGCGCTATTTCACCGGGAATAAGGCGCTGGACATCACACTGACCCAAAAATCGGCACTCTGCGGGCAGGCAGGTATTCAACTGGTCTGCTCGGCAGACGGCAGCTGTCTGGAGAATATGAAGCACTACCACATTTACTCCCTGCTGGGCAATGCGCTGGACAATGCCATTGAGTGTCTGACGCAGGTAAGCGATGCGTCCAAGCGGGTCATCACACTGGACATCAGCCGCTGCCGTGACATGGCGGTCATCCGCTTGCAGAACTACACCCCCGCACCGCCGACGCTGCGGGACGGCGCTATCGTCACAACCAAACAGGATACCGAGGAGCATGGCTACGGCATAAAAAGCATCAAAAGCATTGCCGAGCTGTACGGCGGCACGGCAGACTGCTTTGTGGAGTACTCGATTTTTTACCTGGTGGTCACCTTCCCCTGCGGGAAAAGCCAAAAAGAAACTGCATAACCCAAAAGCGACTGCCGAAAGGTGGTCGCTTTGCTTTTGTGTCATTTGTGCCGTGTTTTTTGACGTTTACGCCAACTGCATTGACCTGGTCAACGCTTCCCTTTATGATAGCTTTGTGAAAAAGATACGAAAAGCTTCTGCAAAAGGGAAGTGCACAGCCCTTGGCAGCAAGCGCATCGTATCATTCATCTGTGACAGTTTAGGAAGGAGAAAAACCTATGGCACAAAAGGAAACCTCAAACAAGTCCCGCCGTTGGCTGGGCTTGTCCGGCGCGGCTGTGCTGGTGGCCAACCTTGTCCTGACCGGAACGACCATTGCGTTCCAGCAGGAAGGCGAAGTCAACCATGCACTCGGCATCGAAGGCTCTGACGCATCTTACGGCGGCACGGAGTTCTCCGCTGACGGCACCCTGTCTGACGCGAGCTACGAAAAGTACATCGAAGCCGCTTATCAGTTCTGTGAGCAGGAAGAGGAAGAGGGCAGCGTGCTGCTCTACAACCGCAACAACGCCCTGCCGCTTTCCGAGTCTGAGCGCAACGTCACGGTCTTTGGCCGCGGCAGCATCGACCCGGTGTTCCGCAGCACCGCAGGCGGTTCCTCCACGAACCCGGATTACCAGAAAACCCCCGTTGACGCCCTGCAGGATGCCGGCTTCAACGTGAACCAAACCGTGCTGGACGCCTACGCTTCCGCCGCCGCGCCGAAAGAAAGAAGCGTTTCCAGCGTGGGCGAATATGACCCGGCGCTGTTCACCGGCAGCGTCACCGACTCGTTTGCGTCCTACGGCGATGTCGCGTTTGTTACGCTGTCCCGCTTTGCCACCGAAGGCAACGACCTTGCGATGGTCAACGACGAGGGCAAGCGTATGCTGGAGCTGGACGACAACGAGAAGGCGATCTTCCAGAAAATCAAGGACTCCGGCAAATTCAAGAAAACCGTCGTCCTGCTGAACTCCGTCTTTGCGATGGAGATGGACTGGCTGGACGAGTACAATGTTGACGCCGTGCTGTGGGTCGGCAACCCCGGCTTCTACGGTATGCCCGGCGCCATCCGCGTTGTGACCGGTGAGGTCAACCCCTCCGGTCACACCACCGCCACCTTTGCCGCCAACTCCCTGTCCGCGCCCAGCGCCGAAAACTTCGGTCTGCACGCCTACAACTACGGCAGCAAAACGCCCCGCGCGGCAGGCGACAGCTTTGTCAGCTATAACGAAGGCATCTACGTCGGCTACCGCTACTACGAGACCCGCTACGAGGACACCATCCTCGGTCAGGGCAACGCCAATTCCACGGTTGGCACCAAAGCCTCGACCGACGGCTGGAACTACGCCGAGGAGGTCTGCTTCCCCTTCGGCTACGGTCTGTCCTACACGAACTATGAGTACAACCTTGACAAACTGGACTACAACAGCGACACCGACACCTTCACGGCGACCGTCACGGTGAGCAATACCGGCGACGTGGACGGCAAGGCTACGGTGGAGCTGTACGGACAGACCCCCTACACCGACTACGACAAGCAGAACAACGTCGAAAAGTCCTCGATCCAGCTGCTGGGCTATGACAAAATCGACGTGGCCGCAGGTGCATCCGAGACTGTCACGGTCGATGTGCCCGGCTACTTCCTCGCGTCCTATGACGCCAACGGCGCAAAGGGCTACATCCTCGATGCGGGCGATTACTACTTCGCCGTCGGCAACGGCGCACACGAGGCACTGAACAATGTGCTGGCCGCCAAGTGCGGTGACGCCGTTGCGGGCAAGCTGATCGATCAGGACGGCAATGTCGTCACCGGCAACACCGCCGCCGTGGCCACCTGGACCGCCCCCAACACCGAGGTCGATACCCAAAAGTACCGCAACTCCCGTTACAACAGCGATGTGGAAGTCACGAATACCTTCGACGACGCTGATGTGAACTACTGGGCGAACGACGACGAAAAAATCACCTACCTGTCCCGCAGCGCGTGGGATACGACCTACCCCACCACGCTGGAGACCCTGACGGTCAACGATAAGCTGTACAACGGTCTGAATATGCAGACCTACGTCAAGGCAGCCGACGCCAAGAGCGTTTCCGACTTCAACCTCGGCGTGGAGCTGGATGAGAAGATCAACTTCAGCGATATGATCGGCGTCGCCTTCGACGACCCGAAGTGGAACGACTTCCTTTCTCAGCTGACGCTGAGCGATCTGCTCATCAACATGGGCGACTCCAAGGGCATCAAGGCTGTCAAGGCTGTCAACAAGCCCGGCTGCACCATCGTCGATGGTCCCGAGGGCATGAACGGTCAGTTTAAGTACGGCGACCGCCGCAACTGCACCGGCTGGGCTACGCTGCCTATCGTCGGCGCAACCTGGAACCACGATGTGCAGACCCGCTTTGGCGAGATGTACGGCGAGGATGCGCTGTATGCGTCCATCCCCATCGCCTACGCGCCCGGCGCGGACACCCTGCGCTCTCCCTACTCCGGTCGTACCTCTGAGTATTTCTCCGAGGACGGCGTTCTCAGCTACTATGCTGCCAAGGCCGTTTCCCACGGTATGCGCAACAAGGGTCTGATCGGCACGGTCAAGCACTTCTTCCTGAACGAGCAGGAAGCCGGCCGTCAGGGCATTTCCACCTTTGCGAACGAGCAGTCCATCCGCGAGATCTATATGCGCGCCTTTGAGGGCTCTCTGGCTGAGGGCGATTCTCTCGGCGTTATGACCGCTTACAACCGTATCGGCGTTATGTACGCTGCCGCCAACCAGGGCATCCAGCACATCCTGCGCGACGAGTGGAACTACGGCGGCTACATCATCGACGATGCACTGACCGCGTCCGAGTATTCCTCTGCCCCCGAAATGCTGATGGCAGGCAACAACATCTTCTGCCTGGATACCGCCCGCCCGAACGAAATCGAGAAGCTGATCACCAGCACCGATGACGGCGACCTGCTGCAGAAGGTCATTGACTCCAACCATTATCTGTACTACATCATGCTGCAGTCCTCTATGGGCGGCTCCGGCGCGGAGGACGTTGTCGTTTCCGACGCAGCCCCGTGGTGGCAGACGACCCTGCGCGCTCTCGATGCTGTGTTCTGCGCACTGGCCGTTGCCGCTGTCGTGATGTATGTGCTGCATACCTACACGGACGTTTTCTCCGAGGAAAAGCGGAAGAATCGTGCCGCCAAAAAGAATTGATGGAGGTGGAACCTGATGAATAAAGGCTTGAAAAATAAAGGGCTGGGCAGCTGGTTCTGCCTTGCCGCAGCGCTGGTCGCGCTGATCACCGGCATTGTATTCCTGCTCACACAGGCCACGGCTGCCCCTCTGGGTCACTCCGGCACGATGGCCGGCGTGGTGCTGCTGGTCGGTGCTGCCGCTTCGCTCGTTTTCTTCTTTGTTTCCGTTCCGTTCAGCGCGCTGATTCAGGCGGTCATTTATAACATTGCCCTGTATCTTGTCGTTGTGCAGTTGTATTTCGTCTTTGCCGACGTCATCAACCATGTCACCTTTGCGGGCGGCAACGCCGGTCTGTGCGTGTTTTATATGGTCGGCACCTTCATTGCCTGCCTGCTCAGCGTGATCGCCTGCTTCTGCAAGCAGACGAAAACCGGTGAGGCAAAAGCCACCGGAAAACAGTTTGCTGCCGCCGGTGCGGTGGTTGTGGTCGCTGCGGTCTGCGTGGGCGGGTTCTCCCTGCAGAGCAGCAGCCTGCCCTCGAACGGCGATGCGGAGGTTGCCCCCGATGCGGCGCAGACTTCTGCCGATGGTCCCGTTATGAACTACAACGACAACGAGTTCACCTCCAAGACGCTGGATGACCTTGTTGCCATCCCGCAGGAAACCTGGGAAGCCAAGGAGCCGAACGGGGAAGTCGCCTACTTCTTCGAGGGCCAGTACACCGAGGGCTTCAGCACCATCGTGGATCCGGCGTGTCTTGATATGTACTGCTACACCGACGGTTCGATGTGGGGTTCCTTCAGCGGCCCCAGCACCTCCGTGGGCGGCGACTCTATCTCCCATGTTTACGGCTACTGGTACAACTACGATGAAAACGGCGAGAAGAACTTCGTCATTCATCTGCTGGGCAATCAGGACGCCGACGGCACCGTGCGCCCCACCGATGTGGATGGCGGCGCAGATGCGGATATCTTCGTCTTTGACACCGACCACGGCGTATACAGCATGGAAGCCAGCCTGAGCTATGGCGTTATGGGCGGTGCGTTCACCCGCAACATCAACATCTACGGTCAGCCCTATGCCCCTGCCAAGAGCCTGACGATCGATGCCTCCAACCTGCGCACCTTCTACACGGGCGACATCTTCAACCCCGGCAAGCTGGTTGTGACGGCTACCCGCGCCAACGGTGCGGAGGAGTCCATCTGGGGCGGTCGCTTGACCTTCACCGGTTACGACAGCGACACCGCAGGCACCAAGACCGTGACGGCCTCCTTCCTGGGTGCAACCGCTACGTTTGAAGTGCAGGTCGAGGATCTTGTCACCGAGCAGTACACGGGCAGCTATGAGCTGGTGCAGGGCGAAACGCCCACCGCAACGGATGCCGTGCTGCTGGTGGATTACTCCCACAAGGTCTGCACGCTGACTGCCGCCGACGGCTCTGCCTCCATCACCGGCACGCTGGTGGATGTGCAGGACGATGCCCTCACCATGACCCTGAACGGCAGCGATGCCCTGACGGTGCCCATCACCGAGGGTGAGGACGGCAGCAAGCAGCTGACCATCCCCGCCCACGACGAAATCGTCTCCGGCTGGGGCTACAGCAACACCTACTCCATCAACGAGGCTGTGGTCACGCTGGCGGCAGAGTAAGCATTCTTTGCTCTAACAACGGTATTTGCTGAATAAAAGCCGCGTCTGATGTCTGCTTGCAGGCGTTGGATGCGGCTTTTCTTATGAGAAGGGAAAATATATGCAAAATACAGAACTTTTGCTGAAAGAATTGACCTTGGAAGAAAAATGCGCGCTGCTTTCCGGCGCGGAAACCTTCAAAACGCGGGGTATGCCCCAACACGGCATCCCGCAGATCTGGCTGTCGGACGGTCCCCACGGCTTGCGCAAGCAGGCGGGGGAGAGCGACCACTTGGGGCTGAATCCCAGCGTGCCCGCTACCTGCTTCCCCACGGCGTCGGCTGTTGCGAACAGCTGGGATGCCGCGCTGGGAGAGGAAATCGGCGCAGCCTTGGGCGAGGAAGCCGCTGCGCAGGAAGTGTCGGTGGTGTTGGGACCGGGGCTTAACATGAAGCGCAACCCGTTGTGCGGGCGCAGCTTTGAGTATTTCTCTGAGGACCCGTATCTCGCGGGCAAGCTGGCGGCGGGATATATTCGGGGCATCCAGTCCAAGGGCGTAGCTGCCTGCCCGAAGCACTTTGCCGTCAACAGCCAGGAAACGCGGCGTATGGCTTCGGATTCCATCGTGGACGAGCGCACCCTGCGGGAAATTTACCTGACCGGGTTTGAAATTGCCGTCAAAGAGGGGCATCCCCGCAGCATTATGTCGTCCTACAATCTTGTGAACGGTACCTATGCCAACGAGAATAAGCACCTGCTCATGGAGATCCTGCGCGGTGAGTGGGGCTTTGATGGCGCGGTCATCACCGACTGGGGCGGAAGCAACGACCACGCGCTGGGTGTGAAAAACGGCTCCACGCTGGAAATGCCTGCGCCCGGCGGGGACAGTGTGCGCGAACTGCTGGCGGCGGTGGAAAGCGGGAAAATCTCTGAATCCGACATCGACGCCCGCTTGTCAGAGCTGCTGCCGCTGGTGTTTGATACCAAGACTGCGCTGGACGCTGCCCCGCGTGAGTTTGATGCGGCAGCCCATCATGCGCTTGCCCGCCGCGCCGCCGAGGAAAGCCTTGTGCTGCTGAAAAACGAGGGCTCTTTGCTGCCGTTGGCGGCGGGCAGCAAGGTGGCTGTCATCGGCGACTTTGCCAAAAATCCGCGCTACCAGGGCGCAGGCTCCAGCATGGTGAACTCGACACAGGTGGATGTGCTGCTGGATAAGCTGATCGACTCCGAGTTGAACGTCATCGGGTATCAGCAGGGCTTTGACCGCCACGGTAAGCCAGATGCTGCTTTGCAAAAATCCGCCTGCGAACTGGCGACACAGGCGGATACAGTTATTTTGTGCATGGGTCTGGATGAAATCGCCGAGAGTGAGGGTCTTGACCGCAGCAATCTGCGCCTTGCGCAAAATCAGGTGGATCTGCTGCAGGCTGTGGCAGCCGTCAACCCGAAAATTGTCGTGGTATTGTACAGCGGCAGCGTAGTCGAAACGCCGTGGCTGGACAACTGCCAAGCCATGTTGTACGCCGCCTTAGGCGGTCAGGCGGGGGCGGGCGCCGTTGCGGATGCACTGACCGGCAAGGTCAATCCCTGCGGCAAGCTGGCAGAAACATGGCCGTTGACCTACGCCGACGTACCCAGCGCCGCCGACTTTGCCACCCGCCGCAAGACTGTGGAGTACCGCGAGGGGCTGTACATCGGCTACCGCTACTTTACCACGGCGGAAAAAGCTGTGCGCTTCCCGTTTGGCTATGGCATGAGCTACACGACGTTTGCGTACAGCGATTTGGTCGCCGATGAACAAGGGGTCAGCCTTACCGTAACGAACACCGGCAGTGTGGCAGGAACGGAAATTGTGCAGCTGTATATTGCTAAAAAGAACAGTGAGCTTTTCCGCCCTGCAAAGGAACTGAAAGGCTTTGCCCGCGTAACGCTTGCCCCCGGTGAGAAACAGCGCATCACCATTACGCTGGACGATAAGGCGTTCCGTTTCTGGAATGTCAAGGCTAACCGCTGGGAAATCGAGGGCGGCGAGTACGAGCTGCTTGTCGGCGCAAGCGTGGAGGACATCCGGCTGTGCGAGAAAATCTCCGTACATGGAACGGCTACCGTGCATCCGTATGAGGATAGGGACTTGGATTGCTATTATAAGGGCGATGTGCTGCACGTTTCCGATGCAGACTTTGAAAAGCTGCTGGGGCATCCCATCCCGAAAGGCAAAACCAAAATTGACCGCAATCTGACCTTGGGCGAACTGAACCACGCACGCAGCCCGCTGGGCTGCCTTGTCTGGCTTGTGCTGACGATCCTGCTGGATGTCAGCTATAAACGCGGCAAGCCGGACCTGAACATTTTGTTCCAGTACAATATGCCCCTTCGCGCCCTGGCAAAGATGACGAACGGCGCCATCAGCATGGGCATGGTGGACGGCATTGTCATGGAATTGCAGGGCTTCTGGATCCTGGGTCTTGTGCGGGTGATTTATGAAGCAATTAAGAATGTGGTGCTGAATGCGCAGATGGAAAAGCGTCTGCGCGGCGCTTGATGGAGGTTGCATTATGCAGTTTTGGAATAATTTTGCGGCTAAACGCCCCGCCGCAGCCAAGTGGGTGCGCG
>ERZ791852.2210-NODE-2210-length-10359-cov-5.728164_pt1 | contig 10359 bp, 7 predicted proteins | sample MGYA00510287_ERZ791852 | MGnify/ENA primary metagenome ERZ791852 (study PRJEB30046, sample SAMN00715257) | human gut metagenome | study: EMG produced TPA metagenomics assembly of the A metagenome-wide association study of gut microbiota in type 2... | reverse complement strand
CACTCTCTGGAGGACCGGCTGGGCAAGAACAAATTCCGCCGCTGGTCCACAGCCTGTACCTGCCCGCCGGAGTTTCCGGTGTGTGTATGCGGCGGCAAGGCAAAGGCAAAGCTTATCACCCGCAAACCCATTGAAGCTGATACGCAGGAGCTGGAGGAGAACCGGCGCAGCCGTTCCGCCCACCTGCGTGTGCTGGAAAAATGCTGAGATGCCGGAAGCACCGGCATTGTGAGGAGGAGAGAAACCATGGGTCAGCCAGCATATGATCGTAATGCGGTGCGCCGCCGCAGGGCACCGCAGCCGCAGCGCAAAGCAAACCTGCGGGTAGCAAAGGGCGGCAAGCGGCGGTTGAACCCGCTGCAGGCCGCCGTACATAACGCCATGAATCTGGTGGCGGCAGCACTGCTGGTGGGCTTTGCCATCAGTCTGCTGTGGAGCGAGGCACAGCTGGTGGAGCTGAACGACCAGATCCAAGCCACTAAGGCGCAGCTGGTCAGCGAGCAGAGCCAGTATACCTACTACAACAGCACCCTGAACAGCAAGACCAACATTGCCAGCGTGGAGGAGACCGCAGGGCGGCTGGGTCTGATGAAAGTAGACCCCAGCCAGATCACCTACATCCGCCTGGGCGAAAGCGGCGCACTGGTGCGCCGGGAGTCCACCGTGCGGCAATGGACCGACTTTTTGTACACCGGCGCGGTGAACATTCTGGGCACCGTGAGATAAACGAAGAAAGCGTGCGGCAGCGCACGCTTTTTTCGGTTTATGGACACCGCAGTCTGAATAAATAACAGCGCAGGGCGCGCGGAATGCAGTGCACGCCCCGCAGGAGAGAACCAATGCAAGAACCTTTCCGTAACAAAAAAAGCAGGGGCTACCGCCTGCGTCCGGCCTCCGGCCGGGATCGGCTGGACAGCCGGGTGCGGCGGCTTTGCAGCCGTCTGGGCATCCTTGCGGTGGTGGTGGCGGCCGCCATCGTCATCCGCAGCCTGTATAATATCCAGATCATCCACGGGGCAGAGTACCGCCAGTACGCCGCCCAGCAGCAGCTGCTGGATACCACCATCAAGGCCACCCGGGGCGAGATCTACGATGCCTCCGGCATCACCCTTGCATCCACCAGCGTGGTGTGGACTATCTGGGCAGACCCCAGTTACAGCAGCATCCTTTATACCAGCAAGACCAACGATGACGACACCGTGACCAAAACGCTGGACCCCGCCATGTGCGCCGAGGTGAGCCGGGAGCTGACGTTGCGTCTGCTCTCCGGGGACGGCGAGAGCTTGGACAGCGTGGACACCTCCTCGGCAGAGTACCAGCAGCAGTACCAGACCGTTTACGATGCACTATCCCGACTGGATTCTGCCTACGTCACCCTTGCCACCAAGGTGAACAACGCGGTGAAGCTTTCCATTGAAAAGTACGTCACCAGCTTCAACAAGACGCACAAAAAGGCTACCGACACCTCCCGCAAGGGGCGCATCTCGGTGTCCTCGGAAAAAAGCTTCCAGCGCAACTACCCCTACGGTGCGTTTGCCGCAGCGGTGCTGGGCTTTACGGACGCGGACGGCGTCGGCACCTACGGACTGGAAAAATCCTACCAGTCCACCTTGGCCGGTGTGGATGGCCGCACCATCACCCAGCGCAACGCGGTGGGCAACGCCATTGCAGACGCCAACGCCACCACCTTTGCCGCCAAGGACGGCTCCAATCTGGTGCTGTCGCTGGATGTGAACGTGCAGGAGATCGCGGAGCGGTACCTGAACGAAGCCATTGCAGCTAATACGGTGGAAAACCGCGGCTGCGCCATTGTGATGGACGTCAAGACCGGTGCCATCCTTGCCATGGCCTCCAAACCGGACTTTGACCCCAACGACCCGCTGAACTTCACTGCCAACGAGGCTTACCTCAACGAACTGGTGCACGCAGAACCGGAACTTTACGGCATCTATAAAAAGGATGTCGACGGCAACTACATCACCGACGAGCAGGGCAATAAAATTCTGGACGAGGAAGCAGACTATTCCGGCTACTACCGGGATATCCTGTGGAAGAACAAGACCATCACCGAGCTGTACTACCCCGGCTCTGTGTTCAAGGTCATCACCTCTGCCATGGGCATCGACTCCGGTGTGGCCACCATGAACACCACCTTTACCTGCTCTGGCGCTTACGGCGTAGCCAAGGAGACCTACCACTGCGCAGGGCGCAAGGCGCACGGCCTACTCAACATGGCCGAGGCACTGCGCAAGAGCTGCAACATCTACTACATCCAGCTGGGGCAGCGCGTTGGCTCGCAGCAGTTCTATAACTACTTCGATGCCTTCGGCTTTACCGCCCGAACCGGGGTGGACCTGCCCAGCGAGACCAACTTTATGCAGTACTACCGCGCCGACCAGCTGGGCGAGGTGCAGCTGGCCTCCTCCTCCTTCGGTCAGGCCATGGCCATCACCCCGCTGCAGATGTGCACGGCGGTGGCAGCAGCGGTCAACGGCGGGTATCTGGTCACCCCCCATGTGGTGGATAAGATCACCGATGCCAACGGCAACGTCATTCAGGAGATCGGTGCAAACGTGCGCCGTCAGGTCATCAGCCAGAGTGCCAGCGAGGTCATCCGGGAGATGATGGAGTACGAGGTGGGCAACGGCACCGGCGGCGGCAAAAACGCCTATGTGTCCGGTTACCGCATCGGCGGCAAGTCCGGCACTTCCGAGCAGCTGAATATGCACCGCCGCGCCGACGGCGACTATAAAAAGGTGGCCTCCTTCGTGGCGGTGCTGCCCGCCAACGACCCGGAGATCCTCGTCTACGTCATGCTGGACGACCCCAACAACGCCCGGACGGACTATTCCTCCATCCTTGCAGCCCCTGTGGCGGGCAATATCATCAGCGAGGTAGCCCCTTATCTTGGCATCGCCACCGACGGCGAGGACCGCAGCGGTACCATCGTTACCGTGCCGAACCTTGTGGGTACCGAGTGGAGCAATGCGCAGGTGCAGCTGAACATTCAGGGCCTGAAGCATCAGCTGCAGGAGAGCCAGAGCAGCCAGTCCGCTGCCCCGGTCACCTACCAGTACCCCCACGCGGGGAGCAAGGTGCCCTACGGCACCACCATCTACCTGTATACCGATACCTACGAGGGCAGCCACACCGAGGTGCCGGATGTGACCGGCAAGAGCCCGGACTTTGCCCGCCAGATGCTGAGCGCCGCCGGGCTGAATTGCGTGGTGGAGGGCAGCGGCACGGTGCAGGCGCAAAGCGCCGAGCCCGGCTCCAGCGTGCAGCGCGGCACCATCATCACCCTGACCTGTGGGTAAAACAGCTTTTCCGGCATCTTCGACCAGAGCTTTCAGCATAAAGCACTGCCGCAAGGCGGTGACGGATGAGGGTGCAGCATTCAATAGAACGAGAGGGGATAGAACAATGGAAAAGATCCATGCAAGCAAGCTTCTGGCAGGGCTGGTGCCTGCCGGAAAACTGACCAGTGACCCGGAGGTGGCACTGGTCACCACCGACAGCCGTGAGGTAAAGCCCGGCTGCATTTTTGTGGCCTTCCCCGGCGAGCGGTTCGACGGCCATGATTTCGCCGCCCGTGCGCTGGAGCAGGGCGCGGAGTATGTGGTGGTCAACCATCCCGTGCCTGGTGTGCCGGAGGAAAAGGCCATCCTTTGCCCGGACAGCTACCACGCCATGATGGTGATGGGCGCAAACTACCGCAGCCAGTACCACCCCAAGATGGTGGGCGTGACCGGCAGCGTGGGCAAGACCACCACCAAGCAGATGACCTACGCCGCCCTGAGCGGCTTTGGCGAGACCATCAAGACCGAGGGCAACCAGAACAATGAACTGGGGATGCCCCGCACCCTGATGCGGCTGGAAAGCAGCACCGAGTACGCGGTTATCGAGATGGGCATGAGCCATGCGGGCGAGATCGACCGTCTGGTGCGGGCAGCACGGCCGGATGTGGGCATCATCACCTGCATCGGCGTGTCTCACATCGGCAATCTGGGCAGTCAGGAGAACATCTGCAAGGCAAAGCTGGAGATCTGCAACGGTCTGCCGGAGGGCGCGCCGCTGGTGCTGAACTACGACGACCCCTTCCTGCGCAAGGCAGTACTGCCCGCCCATGTGCGCCCGGTGTGGTTCAGCCTGAGCGATGAAAACGCAGACGTCTGCGCCCTGTCCATCCGGCAGGAGACTGACGGCATGAGTTTTGTGCTGGAGGATCAGGAGCACGGCACCTTTGTGGTGAATATCCCCGCCATGGGACGCCACAATGTGGCAAACGCCTTGGCTGCCTACTGCGCCGCTACCCGTCTGGGCTGCGACGCCAAGAGGGTCATCCGGGGCCTTTCCAACTTTGAGCAGACCGGCCGCCGCCAGAAGGTGGTGGACAGCGAGGGCGTGACCGTCATCGAGGACTGCTACAACGCAAACCCGGACAGCATGAAGGCCGCGCTGGCGATGTTCAAGGATTTCCCCTGCAAGCGCCGCTTTGCCCTGCTGGGCGATATGCTGGAGCTGGGCGAGCTGAGCCGCGAAGCACATGAGGAGCTGGGACGTCTTGCCGCCGAGAGCGGGCTGTATTGCCTGATCACCTACGGCGAGCAGGCCAAGCGCACCGCCGTGGTGGCTGCCGCCAAGGGGGTAGAGACCCTGCACGCAGAAAATTACCGCGAGGCCGCCGATGCTCTGCTGGATCGGGTGCAGCCCGGCGATGCTGTTCTGGTAAAGGCCAGCCACGGCATGGCACTGGAAAAAGTGCTGGATATCTTCTACGAAGAGCATAAAGAAGCAGAAGTATAACTATTTGGCGAAATGGAGTGTCTGAGTTATGGAGCGTTTCGCCTTGGCAGCGGCGGTGGTGCTGGGCTTTGCCCTTACGGCAGCCCTGTGCAGCCTGTTTGTGCCGCTGCGGCGGGTGCTGGAACGCCGCGAACAAAACCAGCAGCCGGCACAGTCTGAGCAGCCCCGGCCTGCACCCCTGCGCGCCCCGCTGTGGGGTGGGCTGTGTGCGGCGGCGGGCACGGTGGCTGCGGTGGGCGTGGGCTGGCTTGCCGCCTGCGTAGGCCAGCCGGAGCTGCTGGGCAGCGAGGGCCGGTTGATGACACGGCTGCTCACGGCACTGGCCGGAAGCCTTGCCTTTGGGGCAGTGGGTCTTGCAGAAGATGTTGCCCGGATGCGCAGCCCGGCGGCGCTGGGCCTGCGGCGGGACGTGCGGCTTTTGCTGGAAGCACTGGCCGCGGCATTCGTTCTTTTGCTGCTGCAGGCAGCGGGCTGTCTGCCCCGGGGACTGGACGTGCCTAGGGCGGGGTATGTGCTGCTGGGCAGCGCCGTGCCCTTTTTGTGGGCGGTGCTCATGGTGGCGCTGGCTGAGTGTGCCCGCATCGCCGAGCGGGACGAGGGTACGGTGTGCGGCGCGGCCTTTGTGGCCATGCTGGCGTTGATGATGGCAGAGGCCGGCTTGGGCGTGCCCGGGCTGGCGGTGCTGCCCGCCGCGCTTGCCGGGGCACTGGTGGCACTGCTGCTGTGGGCGTTCCCCCCGGCAAGGCTGGGGGTGGGCTGCTGCGGCAGCCTGCTGGCGGCGGGTGCCATCGGCTGCATCCCGCTCAGTCTGGATATGACCAGCCTGACCGTGCCGCTGGCGCTGCCCTTCTGGGCGGCGGGCGGTCTTTGGGCAGCGCAGCTGCTGGGTGCAAAACGCACCGGCAAGCCCTTGCGCTGCTGGGTAAAAAAGCATAAAATGAGCCCGGAGACGGTGTTTCTGTGCAGCTTTGCGCTGAGCGCTGTCGGCTATGTACTGGCGCTGGCGCTGCTGCGCTGGTGCTGACCGGGCACAGAGAGGGAAGGGAGCGCAGATGGCGACTAACCGCAAAAAACACAGAGCGCCGGTGCCGGTGTTCCAGCGAGACCCGGGCCCGTGGTCCCGGCTGCTGATCGACTGGCTGGCCACGCTGGCCGTTATTATGATCTTTGGGCTGGTGATGCTGTTCAGCGCCAGCTACACCACCGGTTACCTGCGCATGGGCGACAGCTTCCACTACATCAAGCAGCAGGCGCTGTGCATGATACTGGGGCTGGGCTGTATGTTCCTGATAAGCTATGTGGATCACCGTTTTCTGCGCAAGATGGTGGTGCCGGGGTACATCATCGTGCTGGCCATGCTGGCCGTCACCCTGACCATGGCACCCCTGAACGGCTGCCGCCGCTGGATCCGTTTTGCAGGCCTTACGCTGCAATCCTCGGAGGTGGCAAAGTTTGAGATGATCCTGTTCAGTTCCCATCTTGCAGCCAAGGCACCGCAGGTGGAGCGGCTGGACCCGGAGCGCCGCATCCTGCTTACCCCCCGGGAGTGGCTGCGGGTGCGGGTATGGAAGCAGCTGGTGGTGCCGGTGCTGCCCCTTATACCGGTGGTTATCCTGCTGGCGATGGAGCCGCACATGTCCGGCATCGTGCTGACGGTGGCGGTGGTGGGCACCATCCTGCTGCTGTCCGGCAGCGGCGGTGTGCTGACATGGGCGGGTGCCATCACGGCGGGCGCCCTGCTGGAGACCCTGCTCTCCCATGTGGACTCTATCCCCTACCTGCAAAAGCGTCTGGACGGCTGGACGCAGGATCTGAGCCAGATGACCGACCAGACCGTGCAGAGCCTTTATGCTATCGGCTCCGGCGGACTGAAGGGGCTGGGGCTGGGCAACAGCGTGGAAAAGCAGCTCTGGCTGCCGGAAAGCACCAACGACTTCATTTTCAGCGTGGTGTGCGAGGAACTGGGCTTCATTGGTGCGGTGCTCATCATCGTGCTGTTCGTGCTGTTCATCGTGCAGGGGCTGCTCATCGCCTATAAAGCGGAAAATCTGTACTGCACCATGGTAGGCATCGGCATCATGGCGCAGATCGCGTGGCAGGTGTTCTGCAACATCGCCGTGGTCACCAATACCCTGCCCAACACCGGCATCAGCCTGCCCTTCTTCTCCTCCGGCGGTACCAGCCTGATCCTGCTGCTGGCAGAGATGGGCGTGATGGTGAACATTGGCCGCAACGGCGAGCGGGCAGCGCAGCAGCGGGAGCAGATGCGTGCCCAGCGGGAGGCCGCCCGCGCCGAGCGGGAAGCAGAGCTTGCACGCAAGACCATTGACTTGGCTTCTGCCCGCGCAGCTCGTACAGAACAGTAAAACAAACCGCAAGCCCGCCCGGCCGCAGGCCGGGCGTTTATAAGGAGGAATCACCATGCGTGTTCTCATCGCAGCCGGCGGCACTGCCGGACATATCAACCCCGCACTGGCCATTGCCGGTGCTTTGAAAAAAGCCGACCCTACCGCCGAGATCCACTTTGCAGGCCGTAAGGAGGGCATGGAGTACCGTCTGGTCACACAGGCGGGCTACCCCTTCCACCACATCGAGATCACCGGTTTTCAACGCAAGCTCAGCCTGCACAACATCAAGCGCAACATCATTACCCTGTGGAATCTGGCGCTTTCCGGCCCCAAGGCCAAGGCTATGATGAAGGAAGTAAAGCCAGATCTCGTCATCGGCTGCGGCGGCTATGTGTCCGGCCCGGTGGTGCGCTGCGCCGCCAAAATGGGCATCCACACCGCCCTGCACGAGCAGAATGCCTTCCCCGGTGTGACCAATAAGCTGCTGGCTCCGGATGTGGATATCGTGTTTGCCGCCGTGCCCGCCGCCGTGGAAAAGCTGGGCGCACCGGACAAGACCCTTGTGGTGGGCAACCCCGTGCGGCCGGAGGTGTTTGCACAGGCCGCCAACCGCGAGGCCATCCGCGCACAGCTGGGTGCGGGCGACCGCACCGTCATCCTGTCCTTCGGCGGCAGCTTGGGCGCACGCCGGGTCAACGAGGTGGTGGCAGACCTGTGCGCTTGGGAGCAGCACGAGCACAAGCCGGTGCTGCACCTGCACGCCACCGGCCAGTACGGCGTGCAGCTGTTTGAGCAGCTGCAAAAGCAGAAGGATTTTGCCCCCGGTGACAGCCTTGTGGTAAAGGAATACATCAACAATATGCCGGAGCTGTTGGCAGCGGCAGACCTCGTCATCAGCCGCGCCGGTGCGCTGACGCTGGCCGAACTGGAGGCCGTGGGACGCGCCGCTGTGCTGATCCCCAGCCCCAATGTGGCGGAGAACCACCAGTACTACAACGCCATGGAACTGCAGAAGGCCGGGGCGGCTGTGGTCATTGAAGAAAAAGACCTGACCGGTGAAAAGCTGGTGCAGACTGTTTCTGCCATGCTGGCACAGCCCGGCAAGCTGGCCGAGATGGGCAAAAACGCCCGCAGCCTGTCTGTGGACGACAGTCTGGACCGCATCACTGCGGCGCTGCTCAAGCTGGTAAAGACCCCGTGATGCAGCCCCGGAATAAACAGGAAAGAAGGTGCGAACGATGCAGCAGAACCGTGACCGCAACGGCAGACCCCGGAACCCGAGACCCTATGACCTGAACCGGGATGTGGCGCGCACCTCTGCGCCTTCGCAGAATCATAATACGCCCCGGGGCACCGGCAGCAGCCGCTACGGCTACAACGGCGAGCCGCTCAGCCGCCCGCCCTCCCGCAGCGCCAACGGCAGTGTGCGCTCCTCCCGGGCAGATAACAGCATCCAGTTCCCCACCCAAACCCAATCTCAGCCCCGCCGCCCGGCGCAGGGGCAGGGGAACAATACCACCCAGTACCCCGCCGGTAACCGCCCGGCGGGCAGCAGACCAAAAAACGCGAAGTCTGGCGGCAAGCAGCGCCGCCCGGCAAACAATGCCCGCAGCGGGCAGAGCAGCCGGAAAAACCAGAACGCGCAAAACCGCCCGAACCGGCAGCACCCGGCGGGCAACGGTCAGCGCCTGCGCCCGGCGCAGGACGCCCCGCAGCAAAGCCCTGCCCGGCGGGAAATGCGCAAAAAGCGCAAGGTGACCCGCGCTACCCTGCGCCGCCGACGGATACTACGCCGTCTGACCGCCTTTGCCATGCTGCTGTGCGTCATTGGCGCGGGCATCTACCTGACTATGACCATGCTGTTCCGCATCAACTCCATTCAGGTGCAGACCCCGGACGGCAAGCAGGTGACCGAGATCGCGGGCTATTCCGCAGACAGCATTTTGCAGCGGATGGGCGTGCAGCTGGAAGAGAACATTTTCAGCTTTGAGCCCGGCGAAAAGGCCGCTGTGCTGGAGCAGAATTTCCCGCTGCTGGGCTCCATCAAGGTGATCCGGGATTACCCCAACACCGTGGTGGTGCAGGTGACCGAAGCCGTGCCCGCCTACGCGGTGCAAAACGGCAGCAAGTGGCTTGTGATCTCGGACAAATGGAAGATCCTGTCCGAGGAAAGCACCCAGCCCGAGGGGCTTTGCACCTTGTACGGCGGTAAGCTGCAGGATACCGCCCCAGGACAGGCGTTCTGCCTTGTGGAGGATGCGGACGCAGCAAGCGCCTCCGGGTCGGAAGCAGCCGGGAGCGAAAGCACGGCGGACACAGGGGATGCCCGCATGGAAGCTCTGAGCACCTTGGTGAGCAAGCTGGAAGAATACGGCCTGTCGCAGGATGTGACACGGCTGGAAGTGGCAGACACCGAACAAATCGCATTTTTGTATCAGGACCGCATCAGCGTGCTGCTGGGTACGCTGAACGATCTGGATTATAAGCTGGACCGCGCCCGCTATGTGCTGACCAACGCCGACGGTAAGGGCTGCGGCCCCACCGATACCGGGCGGCTGGATTTCAGCCATACCAGCGCCAGCAGCACCCGCAAGATCTATTTTGCACAGGGCGAGCCTACTCTGCCCTCCGGCTATGTGGTGCCGCCCAAGGTTGAGGAACCCGCCCCGGCAGAGGACGCCGCCGACAGCACGGACAACACCGAGGGCGTAGAGCCCACGGATACCGCCGAACCGGCGGCTGACGCGGACACCGAGCAGCTGCCCCTGACCCACCCTGACCGCATGACGGCCAACGAAGAAGAAAACCCCATGTAAAGAAGCTCTATGGAGGAGACTGTATGAAGCTGGAACAACTGATGGAAGGCGTGCCCTTTACCCTTGTGCAGGGCAGTCTGGATACTGAGATCGCAGATATCATCTACGACAGCCGCAAGGCTGCCCCGGGGCTTTTGTTCGTGTGCATCGTGGGCACCCAGCGGGACAGCCACGCGTTTGCCGCCGACTGCGCCGCCAAGGGGGTCAGCGCGCTGGTCATCCAGCACGACATCGACCTTTCTGCCATGCCCGGGGTAACCGTGGTCAAGGTGGAGAGCAGCCGCTATGCCATGGCACTGATGAGCGCCAACCTCTTCGGCAACCCTGCCCGCCAGATGACCATGATCGGCGTCACCGGCACCAAGGGCAAGACCACCACCACCCACATG
>ERZ791852.2209-NODE-2209-length-10361-cov-18.300019_pt1 | contig 10361 bp, 10 predicted proteins | sample MGYA00510287_ERZ791852 | MGnify/ENA primary metagenome ERZ791852 (study PRJEB30046, sample SAMN00715257) | human gut metagenome | study: EMG produced TPA metagenomics assembly of the A metagenome-wide association study of gut microbiota in type 2... | reverse complement strand
GTTTGATTCGACACCAACATTGTATCATAAGTTTTAATTATGTGTCTTTTATTTTTCTAAAAACGGTAATTTAATTTTACCATTTATACAATTCACAGCCCATAAATAAAAATCACTTCAAATAGAGGGAATATTGAATCATATTCTCTCTATTTTCTATATTAAATTTCGCCATTCAATATTTCTTTTAAAGTGTATGGCTTTCCAAGTGATAACTTCAATAATGCATTATATATATTAACATTATTTCTATTACATGTTTCTATATATGTCCTTATGTTTGCATACCACTTAGCACTATCTATATTCCAAAATTGTCCAGATGCCTTTTGCTTTGATTTCGCTCCTCTCAAACTTCTTTCACTTAAGTTATTTGTAAATGGAATATCAAAGTTTATTACCTGTTCTAATTTTTCGTCACAGAATTGATTCTCGTGCGAAGGAAAGGAAAATATATGCAAGATTTTAATTTTTATAAAGTTAATGAAACTTTAAACCATAAATATTATCAAATACCACAGGAATTATTTATAAATCCATTATATAAAAATGCCTTAAATTCTGATAGTAAATTGTTATATGGTTTTCTATTAGATAGATTATCATTATCTATTAAGAACAATTGGCATGATGAAAATGGAAATGTATATTTAATTTTTACTAGAAAAGAAGTACAAGACAAATTAAATCTATCTGATAAAACTGTTACTAAAGCATTTAAACATTTATCAGATGTTAATTTAATATATGAAAAGAAACAAGGTTTTAGTAAACCTAAGCTTATATATGTTGCAAAAATACAACATCAAAATATAGAAATATCACATAATCGTAAAAATTACGATTATATAAACGGAGATTCTACGATTACCGAATCGGAAAATTTCCGTGCAATCAATACTAATAATAATTATACTTATAAAAATAATAAGGCTAATAAAAATTCAATGAGATATTCTGGTAGAGATTATTCGCCTGAATTTTTAAACAGCTTATATGCTAATGTGTAATGACTTTAGCAAAACACAAAAGCAGTTATGCTTTTGTGAAAATAGCAATATAAAAATTGGCTATCATGCAATAATTAGAAATGCAAAATACAAAAGAGAAAATCTAAAAGGTATCTATCGCCATAATGAAAGAAGAAATAAAAACTATTCTAATAAGAATATTGATAAAGAAAAATCCTATTTGAATTATTCATTAAAAGATACTCAATTCACTTATGAAAAGGAATTTGATAGAATACGAAAAAAATATAATTTAAAAGGTCAAATCAAAACAGTTAGTAATGTTATTTGTGAATATATAATTACTTCTGATAAAGTCTTCTTCGACACAATTGGAAAAAATGAAACTAAAAGATATTTTGAAACAGCTTACAAATTTGTTTGTGAATACAAGGATTTAGGCGAGCAATATATTTTATCTGCAAAAGTGCATATGGACGAGGAAACTCCACATATGCATTTAGTATTTATTCCTGTTGTTCATACAAAAGATAAAAAAGGAAATGCTATTGATAAAATTGCTTGTAGTGAATTTTGGAAAGCTAAAGATAGTTACAGTCAATTACAAAATGCTTTCCACTCTTATATAACTGCAAATGGATTTGATTTAGAAAGAGGAAATCCTAGTGAAAGAGTACATTTATCTGTTGAAGATTATAAAAAAATTACAAATTTTGAAAATGCTAAAACTGTGCTTAAAGATATAAAACTAGAATTGCCAGAACCACCTGATGTTAATAGTTTTGGAAAGTTAGTACGAAATAGAGATGAAAAAATACAAGAATTAGTTGTAGAGCCAAGAGATAAAATAATTAAAGAACAACAAGAACAAATATCTTTGCTATATTTAGCATTACAAAATCAAGTTAATACTGTTGAAAAAGCTTCAAAATATGAAAAAGAAAGAAAATTTATAATGTTTGAAAATAGAGAGTTAAAAGAAAAGTGCGAAAATATGGAAAAAGACTATTCTGTTAAGCTCAAAGAAGAAATACAAAAAGTTGAAAATAAATATGAAGATGAAATCTATCAGCTTGAAAAAGAAAATAGCTTTTTACGAAAAGTTATAAATACATTTGAAAAAACATTAGATAAATTCATACATTGGGTATGTACCAAATTTTCAGTTCCTTCTGAAGAAGAATTTATTAGAGATTTTGAATTTGATAATGATATTTCTTCCTTGATTAATAATTTCAGCAGTTTGTAAGGCTCTCTTTAAAGGAGAACATAGAATTAAATCTATTTTTTCATTTTTCAAGAAATCTCTTGTTTCTTCTGCTTGTTGGATTCCTTTTTCATTTAATTCTATATCTGCTTTTCCTTGTACTTTTTTTAATAAATTCCATTCCGTTTGACCATGTCTTGTTAATAATATTTCCATTATAAAAATCTCCTATCTATTCTCTTTCTATATCTCTTCTACTATAATCAAAGTCTCCATATTTTGTCCTTGCAAATAACTGGTGAATTTGACCATAAATTGTTCCAGGACATGTGTCCAAGACTTTTTCTATATGTTGTTTTACCTGTTCTGAATACATACCATTTGTTCTTACCAATACATCATTTCCAATATTAATACTTTCTCCATTTTTGAAATGCTTATTTCCAATTAGTATTCCATCAGCTAAATATTCAATTGTATCACTACTATTTTTAAGCATTACACCGCAGCCATGTGGTGTTAGAGTAATTTGTTTATCTTTTAATTTTATTGTATTTTTAGAAGATAAATCAGGATGGACTAAATAAATGTCGTTTCCAGGTGCAGTTAATAAAGTAAAGTTATCTTGTTCCCATTGACAACCTATACATATAGCATTTTTAGTAGGCATTCCATAATGACTTAAATTAATAACTTCTTCACCTGCCAATTCGCCTAAAACAGCATTACAAAAATATCTATTTCTATCTTTATTTATTCTTTGTAATATATTAGCTAATTCTGAAAATTGATCAGCTTTTTTTCCATAAATATATCTTAAATATCTATTTTCTTTATCATCATATATTGTTTGAATATCATCATAATACCAGTTACCTTCTACAGGATATAAGCCATATTTTAAGTTATCTTTTTTTAATTCTATTGCAGAAGCATGAACTATCATATATTGACCTTCTGGAAGTTCAAAATTTTCTCCATTTTGTTCTGCCAAAATTGCAAAATGATTTCCTACATTATAATTCCAATAAAATTTATCTTCTCTTTCTAAATCAATTGAATCCAATATTTGTGATGGAAGATGTGTTGTTGCATATTTTAAATATATTTCTCTATTTTTCATAACTCCATCTAATCTTCTTTGAAACTCCTGTGGCGTTATTTTTTGCTTTAATCTATAAACCGCTGTACCACAAACATTCACAGTTGCATCTACAGGAATAAATGGAACATCAGAATCCCAAGAATAGCAAGAACCTGTGTAAAATCCACCTAACATTCTTGTACCATTTTGTGCTATTCCTAAATCAGGCATTGCATATATCATACTTTCCTTTTGTGTTCCAGATAATTCTGTTCCTACTTTACTTAGTAATTTTGATGTTATTTCTAGGTGGTTTAATATTTCTTTTTGAGTATTATCATTTAATGAAAAATTTGTCACCATATAAAAATTCCCCTTTATAATAAGTTTGACTTCCGTCAATTTAATTATAAGAGGATGTTGACATTATGTAAAATACATATTTGTTTGTAAAATATAACTTGAAGTTATACTTTGCAATTATTTTTTAAAATTTCAATTAAATCATTTAATTCTTTAAATTTATTATTAACATTATAGTACAATCCAAATTCCGCATTTGGAAGTGAAAAACCAACATCTAAAACGCATAATTCATTATCGGCTATTTTTTCTTCTACATATTCTTTAGTTATAACAGTTATTATATCTCTAACTTTTAATAATTCAAGCATTGCAGTATAGTTGACGTTATCGACATTAATTGTATCGCTTTCGCTATATTCAAGCTCTTTTATTAAATTTTGATATGCACTAGAAAATTTTTTCAATGTATAAATTGTTGTATTTCTTAAATCCTTTTTAGAAAGTTTTTTATTTAAATACTGTGAATTAGCATTTACAATAAATACATCATGTAGTTCTCCAATTTTTATAAATTTAATTTCCTTTGAATTATATATTTCATCACTGTATTTTTTTGAGAATGCAAGGTCTATTTTTTGTTTTTCTAACATTGAAAACATATTTTCAGCTGTTAATTGATGTATATTAATAATACTATTTTGATAGTCGTCATAAAATTTCAAAATCGCACTATTATAAATTTTGCTAGGCATATTTACATGTACACCTAAATTTATATTTGAATGCATATTAAATATAGCTTCTGCCTTTAAAATAACATCAATAGCATCTTTTATTTGTGAATATAATTTTTTTCCATTTTCATTTAATATCATTCCATACTTACTTCTTTTAAATAGTTGAACATGTAATTCATTTTCCAAATTTTTAATATGTTTAGTTACTGCTGGTTGTGAAATATGTAAAATTTCACTTGCTTTCGTTAAATTTTCTTCTTCTGCTACAACTTTAAATATTCTATATAGTTCTAAATTTACCATTATAATCGTTCTCCCTTTATAAATTACTTTAAGATTTTCCAGCTTCCTGTTTTCTTTGAACCTTCTCTTTCTATTATCTTTACTTCTTGTAAATGTTTTATTGCTCTTGATATAGTTCTATCTGAAAGATTAGTTTCATTTACAATTTCTTCTCTTGTTATTTGATTATTATTTATTATTAAATTTAATATTTGTTGTTCATTTTTAGTTAATTTTATTGTGCCGTTTAATGTGTCATTTATTGTGTCATCTGTTGACACTTTATTTTTAGAGTCATATTCAAATGGATTTTCTTTGTATTTAAAAGAAACTCTCAAGAAATGTTCCATAAATTTGAAACAACTTTTATCATAAGCATCTAAAATTCTTAAAACTCCAGAACCGATATTTTCAATTAAATCTACATCTTTAAATACTCTAATAAGTTCTTTGTTTCTTGGTGCAGTAACACCTTCTAAAAATTCTTCTTGTGATAAGCCTTGTGGTAGTCCTCCTCCTGATGTAATTTCAATTCTATCAGAATAAAGTTCAATTATTGGTGTTGTAGTTAAAGTATAATCACTATGCACCATTGCATTTATAACGGCTTCTTTTAATGCTTTACTGTCTATCATTTCTACTTCTTTTCTACCATTATATTCAATTTTTGCATAAACAGTATTTTCCGCTGTAAGCCTATCTAAAATTCTTTGTGTAGCAGTTATTAAACAACAATAACCATATTCTTGGTTTTCTATTAATTCCATTTTGCTTGTTCCTAAATATTTAACAAGTTTTATTGATATATTATTTTCATCAGCAAGTAAATAAGCATTATAGTTATATTTACCTTCATCAGTTAATAAATTTAAGTTTCTAGCAAAATTATCATTAAGAATCATTCCATTTCCTTCATAATGAATTTTCAACTGTCTAAATGTTAAATCTTGTCTAGGAGACTCTATTTCTTTCAAGGAATTTTTTATTCGTCTGGCAAACATTTCTTCAATCATTCTCTCCGTCATTCTTTCTTTACTACTACCAATTCTAATATAACATCCTTCTGGAGTTCTTCCTTTTTTTCTTAAATAATAAGGTTTTTCTGTTCCACTTGATATTATAACTTTTATTACTTCTTTATTTTCTATTGTTTCCACAGTTACATCAAATAATCCTAAAGTAGATGGTTGTATATTATTTTTTATTCTGTCTTTTATTTGTAGTTGTGTTAAATCAGTATTTTCCACACCAACAACTTGTCCGTTTTTATTTATTCCAACATAAATTATTCCACCTTCTTTGTAATTAAGAAAGGCAATAACTTCTTGCTCAAAATCTTCATTTAATTGTTCTTTATTTTCAATTCTGTTTGTCTCAGTGTTTTGCATAAACTCACGCTCCTCTTTTATTATTTATAAATTACAAAATCATTTAAAAATGATAACATTTCAAACAGTATTTTTCTATTTTGTGTATATTCTATTGATAATTCTCCTATCTTTATTTCTTCCCATCCTTTTTCTTCTTTATTGATAAATATGCAATTATATAAATCACTAAAATTAAATGTTAAAGTATCATATGATTTTTCACTTCTAAAATAAGTATTGAAAATTTTTATTAAATTTTTACTTTTTAAAATAATTTCTTTTAACTCATTTTCTCCATTTCCTGATATAATTTTATTATATGTATTAATATTATCTATTTTGGTCGCTAAGAGTATTGGAAACAATATAAGTTTAGCTAATCCATATTCTGTACTTGAACGTATATAGTTATATGTTAGAGAAATCAATTTTATAAATCTATTACATTTTCGTAAGGAAAAATTATAGATAAGTACAATTTCTTTAACACACATATTTATATAATGTCCGCCACTCATACTGATTACTTTTAGACTATCAATATAATTTTCAATATCAATATTTGGTAAAGTAAACTGTAAGTCAAAAAACTTATCTAGGTATGAATAGCCATCAATTCCTTCACCATAAAATTTCTTTACAGTATATTGCAGTTCACTTAAATTAGTAGAAAATACAAAAATAAACCTATCATCATCAAAAAAATGTTTAATTCTTTCTAATAACTTAATTGCAAATGTTGGGTTACATCTATCTAGTTCATCAATAAATATGACTAACTTATTTGCTTTTTCTACTTTTATATCTTCTAATAATTCTTTAAAAGTAGTTTTTAATTCTTCTATAGAAATAATGTCTTTTGTTATTGGTTTATTAGTTTTTGGGTCACATTGTAGTTCCAATCCATATGATTTTCCATTATTGTCTGAAAAAGATAATCCTATCTTAAATGATGATATTATTCTATATATTTTTTCTTTCATAGATTCGTTTGTTTTTGCATTGTCACTTAAATTTGGATTTTGTTCTATTATACTATAAATTAAAGTAAGCAGTGGATCTTCATTTGAATCATATTCCCAAGCATTAAAATAAATAGGATATAATTGATTTTTTAATTCTATATTATTTAATTCTTTTTCTGTATTGTCTATAAAATTCTTAATTTCTTTATCTATTATGTGTTCTTCAAAACTTAAACATTTAATTGTTTCAATTACTTGCTTTACAAAAAATGTTTTTCCAGCTCCCCAATCGCCATTTATAGAAATGATATTTTGTTCTGGCATAGAATATAGTATTTTTATAAAGTTCCTTATAATTCTATTTCTTCCTAATATGTTATCTTTCATAGCTTTTATTATATTTTCTTGTGTTGGTTTTAATTCTGTATTCATTTTATCAACTCTTTCTATTTATTATTTACTAACCACTCATATACTTCATCTTCTGTTAAAACTCCATGTTTTAATTTATTAACTCTGTCTTTAGCATCTTTTTTCCATTTATCAAAATCTTTTTTCATTTGTTTATTATCTTTATTTCTACCAACAGCCATAGACTTTAATTGGTATAATCTTCTGTATTCTGCTAATGCTTTATTTTGTTTTAGTCTTTCGTTATAAGCTTGTACTGCACCTTGTTCTTTGCAAGTTTTGCCATTTGCCTTTGGATAATCACAATAAATTTCATCAAGTCTTGAGTTTGGAATAAAGTACATTCCACAGTTTTGACATTTCTTAATTGGATTATTTGTTGTTTTTACTAACTCTTCTAATACTGCATAGCATATAGCAGATAAGTCATTGCTTTGATGTGTATCTATCATAGAAACAAGCATTGTATTATTCTTAAAGCTATCCAGTAATTGCCTATCATTCAAATGTGATAATTCCAAATTCTTATTTGAATAGCTATCTTGAATAATATTGTCATTTCTATTATAAGTATATGCTTGTCCTTTATGCTTGATTAAATATACTGCAAATCTTTGACTAGGCGTATATTCTTTTAATTCTTCTTGTTCATCAAGGTTAAATACATAGTTTACAAATACTTTCATTTCTTCTTGTATTTCTTGTATTTTATATTGTAGGTCATTATATATTTTTTTCATTTGCTTTAAATATACTTCATCATTTTCATATTTTCCTTTTAATTCAAAAGTATAATCTTCATCTATATCTTTTAATATTTCAAAACCATAGGCAAAGAAAAAAGTTTCATAGGCTGATCCATATGTTTCTAAATTAGCATTTAAAAATCTTAATAAAAACATCCCAAACCTTTCAACATAAGGAAAGTACATATTTCCTGGATATTTTAATCCTTGTTCTTCTTTAGTTCTTCCTTTAACTTCGTTTTTATCAAAATATAATGTTAATAATCTATTTTCAAAATCATCTTTTCTATTTACACTATAAAGATACAAAGGTGTTGAATAATATTCTTCTCTTTTTTCTTTATTAAACCAAATATAAAAGCTATCAAAAAAACTTTTTTCTGGTAAATTTCCTTTCATTTCAATATTTCCTCCAAATTTTTGTTAACAATTGTTATTTTTTTATTTTTTGTTATTGACATTCTATAATTATTATACTATAACGCTATCATAATTACAATAGTTTTGCAATGAAAAATTGTAAAACCATGAAAGTACATTGAAAAATACACTAAAATTAGTGTCATAACACCAGTATTATAGAACACTATAATGATACTTCGGCTTAGCTTAACGTGATGTTGAGGAATTGCTCGGCCGATAGCAGAGAGGTGAAATTCCTATGCAAGTAAAACTATCTATAATATTCCCTTAAGTAGATGGGATGGTTAAAAAAATCTACTAAACTATATGCAAAATTTTGATTTTACAAGAAATGGAGGAACAGAAGTGAAAGATAACAATCACACACAAGAAATGTTTGCTGATTATCCTGATGTTGTTGATGTATCTGGACTACGATCAATGCTAGGAAATATTGGCAGACAAACAGCATACGAATTAGTACGAAAAGTACTATTAAAGCAATTAAAGTAGGAAAGCTATACAGAATACCTAAGATAAATGTTATCGCTTTTTTAACTAAAAATACTGTTTAAAAATTAGAAAGGAGATTTTTTATGTATGACATTACAGCATACTTAACAATTAAGAATAAGACTTTTTATACAGTATTAACTTACTATGTAGATGGTATTAGAAAAATGAAATGGATATCTACAGGATTTAAAGAAAACGAAAGTAAGAAAAAAGCTGAAAAGAAACTTATTCAAATAAGAGATGAATTTAAAAATAAACTAGAAACAATTACAACTACAAAAACAGAAGATAAAAAGGTGCAAATATCATTTTCAGACTTTATGATTAAATGGCTTGATATGATAAAACATCAAGTAGAAGAATCTACATATACAGGTTATAAAAGACAAATTGAAGGCAGAACAAAAGAATATTTTACTAAAAATCCAGTAATGCTAGAAGATTTGAAACCAGTGCATATTTTAGATTTTTATAATTGATTATATTCTTAAGGATTAAAAGGAACTACTGTTACAAAATATCATGCTAATATTAGAAAGGCTTTAGATTATGCAGTACAAACCGCTTTGATACCAAATAATCCTGCTATAAAAGTTGGACGACCACAGCAAGAACAATTTATAGCTGATTATTATAATGAAGAAGAATTAAACAATTTATTTAAAGTTGTAAAAGATACTACTTTAGAATTAATAGTTTATTTAACTGCCTTTTATGGATTACGAAGAAGTGAAGTTTTAGGTATTAAATGGTCTGCAATTGATTTTGATAATAAAACAATTACAATAAGTCATAAAGTAGTAACTGTTACAAATGAAAGCGAAGATAGTAAAACAAAAACAAAGATGATTACTAAAAGCAAAACAAAAAATAAATCTAGTTATAGAACATTTCCTTTATTTAAAAAAATTGAAGAACTTTTACTATACACTAGAAAAATGCAAGAATACTATATGTCTATATTTAAAGAAAGTTACAATAAACAATATAAAGATTATTTTTGTTTAGATGAATTGGGAAATTTGAGAAAACCTGATTATGTTAGTCATAAGTTCAAACAAATATTAAAGAATAATGGTTTGAGAGAAATAAGATTTCATGATTTAAGACACAGTTGTGCAACATTACTTTTGAAAAAAGGAATATCTTTAAGAGAAATACAAGATTTGCTAGGACATTCTAGTTCTAAAACAACAGAAAGATATGCACACTTGGATTCGAGTACACAGATAAAATCTGCAACAGCTATTGAAAATGCATTAAGCTTTAGCACCAAAACTAATAACGAAAATAAAGACATAAAAAAAGATGGTTCTATAATAAATGTTGGGGTGGTTAAAAAACTCCAACATTTTTTTGTAAAA
>ERZ791852.2207-NODE-2207-length-10369-cov-19.131084_pt1 | contig 10369 bp, 9 predicted proteins | sample MGYA00510287_ERZ791852 | MGnify/ENA primary metagenome ERZ791852 (study PRJEB30046, sample SAMN00715257) | human gut metagenome | study: EMG produced TPA metagenomics assembly of the A metagenome-wide association study of gut microbiota in type 2... | reverse complement strand
GTTTTCTTTACTTCTGGATTCATTATTAAATCAACATATCTTTGTCTATATCTTAGGTCAGGGTCTTTTAATCCATGGAATTTTTCTGGTAATGGTCTTAATGATTTTGAAAGTAATGTTACTTCTTTTGCATGTACAGAAATTTCTTCAGTTCTTGTTTTAAATACAAAACCTGTTATTCCAATGATATCACCAATATCATATGTTTTAAATGCTTTATAGCTTTCTTCTCCTAAATCATTTATACTTACATAACTTTGGATTTTTTCATCACTGTCTTGTATTGTACAGAATGATGCTTTTCCCATTATTCTTTTTGCAATTATTCTACCAGCAACTGTTACATCTTTTTGTTCAAATTGTTCGTAATTTGCTTTTATTTCTCCTGCTGAATTTGTTCTATTAAATTTTGTTATTTCAAATGGGTCTTTTCCTTCTTCTTGTAATTCCTTTAATTTGTCTCTTCTTATTTGCATTAGATGGTTTATATCTAATTCTTCTACTTCGTTATTATTGTTATTCTTATTTTCGCTCATTTTACTTTCTCCTTTTTATTTATATATTTTAATTTTAAAAATAATGCTTATATTGCTAGGCAAACTTTATAAAAAAGTCAAGGGCGCATACTTTTGTATGTAACCGCGTTTTTTATAAAGTTTAACGACGCAAGATGAGTATTATTTTTAAAATTTACTCGTACCACTCAAGTTCCCAGTCAGAAATCTTAACAGTATCACCTTCACACACACCAAGTTCTTTAAGCTTATCTTCAATTCCCATATTTTTTAAACATTTTTGGAAATAATACATAGACTCATTATCTTCAATATTAATTCTACCCATAAGTCTATCAACAGCTCTACCTTTAACATAGAAAACACCATCTTCTTCGTATGCTTCCCATTCTTGGTCTTTGTCTTGCAAAGTATATACAACTCTATCTTCGATTTCAACCAATTCTTCTTTTGGTAAAGTTTTTAGAACCTCTGTAACGTGGTCTATTAGTTGTTCAACTCCTTCACCTGTAACTGATGAAATTTTGAATAATTCTAATTTTTCTTTTTTCGCTAATTCTTCTAATTTTTTCAAATTTGAGTTGTCTTGCATACTGTCTATTTTAGTTGCAACTAATATCTGTTTTCGTTTTACCAATTTTTCACTATATTTTGCAAGTTCTTCATTTATTGTTTTGTAATCTTCAATTGGTTCTCTGCCTTCTTGTCCAGAAACATCAATAAAATGTAATAGTAATCTTGTTCTTTCAACATGTCTTAAGAATTGAATTCCAAGTCCTACTCCTTCACTTGCTCCTTCTATAATTCCTGGTATATCTGCTATTACAAATCCATCACCATTTTTTGTTTTTACAACTCCTAAATTAGGATTTATTGTTGTAAAGTGATAATTTGCAATTTTAGGTCTTGCATCTGTTACTGTTGATAGAAATGTTGATTTTCCTACATTTGGAAATCCTAACAAACCTACATCTGCCAATAATTTTAATTCTAATATTAATTCTTTTTCTTCTCCTTTTTCTCCATCTTCTGAGAATCTAGGTGCTTGTCTTGTAGGTGTTGCAAAGTGTGAGTTACCTCTTCCACCTCTTCCACCTTTTAATATTAGTTCTTTTTGGTTTGGTTTAGATAAGTCTGCAACAACTTTTCCTGTTTCTGCATCTTTTACAACAGTTCCTATTGGTACTTTAATGTATAAGTCTTCTCCATATTTTCCATTACAACGGTTTCCGCTTCCATTTTCACCATCTTTTGCTTTAAATTTTCTGTTATATCTAAAATCAATTAGTGTATTTTTGTCTTTGTCTACTTGAAAATAGATGTTTCCACCATTTCCTCCGTCTCCACCATCAGGTCCACCTGCTGCCACATATTTTTCTCTTCTAAATGTTGCAGCACCATTTCCGCCGTTACCTGATTTAATTATTATTTTTGTATAATCTGTAAACATTTTTCCTCCAATCTACTTTTCTTTCAAAATATTATTTCACATTATTATGTCCTTGTCCATTGCGTTCTTGCATTGTCTTTTGATAAAATTGTTCTTGTAATTTTGAAATTGTTTGTTTTATTGTTGAAGTTAATTCATTCTGGTTATTTTGTTTTATATTTGCGTTTTCATCTAAAGAGCCTATAAAATTTAAATATCCATTATTGTTTTTTGCAACTTCTTTATTTGAAAATAGACTTAAAACATTATATATTTCTTGTCTATTCTGTCCTGCTAGTATGTCTTCAATTCTCTTTTGAGTTGTAAAACATACTGGTACTGCTTTATTAGAATGTCTTACCATTCCATTTCCTAAATTTTGCACATAATTTTTTTCTGCGCTATCTTCTAAATATGCCGTGTATACATATGTCCCCGTTTCATCTTTACCAACTTTGTTAAGTTCGCTTACATGTAGATAATCACCATTTGTTACATCTATACCTTCTAAAGCAGCATATGTTTTACCATTCTGTGATTTTTGTACAAATTTTTGATTTAAATAAAAGTTTTGAATTCTATCATTTTTTTGTTTTTTATTTTCTTCCATATATCGTCTTGTTTCTTGGTACAAGTTATTTCTATACTTTTTGCTTGCTGATATATCTTCTTTATGATTTTTTATAATTTCTTCTTGTCTTATTGCATTTTCTATGTTAGCCTCATTTTTTATTTTTTCACTTAAGTTTTCTTTTACATATTTTTCTATATTTGGATTTATATTAATTTGATAATTTCCAGGATTTGAGTCTATATAACCTATAAATTTACATTCTTCATTTTGGAACATATTATGCTGTTGTTCATATGAATAATATGTTGCTATTTTTTGCATTAATATTTCATTATTTACTGCCATTCCATCTGACATTTCAAACGCAATATATTCTCTATCACCCCTAAATAATCCATGACTTTCTTCTCCAATATTTGTCTGTTTTAGAATCTGTGCAACCATAATATTCGTTTTTGTACCATCTTGATACACAAATTGATTATCATATTTTATTGAATTTAAAATTATAGTATTATTTCCATTTGCGTCTTTTAAATAGATTGGATTCTTTAAATAATTTCCATTATTATTGTTTTGTTGATATTCTTTTCCTGCATCTAATAACGGCGTTTTTTCTTTTTTAAATAAATCTCTAATTTTACTAAATAATCCCATTTTTCCTCCATTTAGTAATCAAGCATCATTGCTTTTTTTACTTTTTTCATTGTTTCTTTTGCTACTACCCTTGCTTTTTCCGTACCTTCCATTAAAATTTTATCAACTTCTTCCGGATGTGCTTCGTAATATGCTCTTTTTTCTCTAATTGGTCTTAACTCTTCAATTATATTTTTAGCTAGTTGTTTTTTACAAGCAACACAACCACGTTTTCCAGCTTTGCATTCTTCACATACTGTTTTTACATCTTCTTTTGGTGTAAATAAATTGTGATAATATGCAACCATACATATATCAGGATTTCCTGGATCGTCTTTTTTTATTCTTGCTGGGTCTGTTACTGCACTCATAACTTTTTTTGTTATTTCTTCTTCACCATCTGATAAGTAAATTGCATTTCCTAATGATTTACCCATTTTTTCGTTACCGTCTAGTCCTTTTATTCTTTTTGAGTTTGATAGTACTGCCTTTGGTTCTTTTAAAACCCCTTCACCATATATGCTATTGAATTTTCTAACTATTTCTCTACATTGTTCTATTAGTGGTAATTGGTCTTCTCCAACTGGTACTAGTTCACCTTCAAATGTTGTTATATCTGCTGCCTGGCTTACTGGATATCCTAAAAATCCATATGTTACACTTTCTCCAAAAATATCTCTTTTTTGTGCTATTTCTGTTTTTACTGTTGGGTTTCTTTCTAGCCTGGCTATTGTAACCAAATTTGAGTAGAATACTGTTAATTCTGCTGTTTCTGGTATCATTGACTGTATATAAATTGTTGTTTTTTTAGGATCTATTCCTACTGATAAGTAATCCATTGCTACTTCTCTTACATTTTTTCTAACTTTTTCTGGGTTATTGAAATTGTCCGTAAGTGCTTGTACATCTGCTATTAATATATATGGATCATATTCTGGATTGTCTTGCAGTTCTACTCTTGTCTTTAGTGATCCAAAATAGTGTCCTATGTGTAATTTTCCTGTTGGTCTGTCTCCTGTTAATACTCTCTTTTTATCCATCTTTATTTTCATCCCTTCATTCGTTCATCATCATTCAAATTTTCTGTCTGCCAAATCTAGGCATTTATGTAGAAATTATACCATATTGGGGTTAAAAATTCAATTAAAATCTCATGTTTCTGTAAATTTTTATACAATTTCTAAAATATCTCTTGAAATTGTTGCTATAAGTTCACTTGCGTTTGATATTTCCTTTGTAAAAATGCCTATTAAATATGTGTTTTTTCCATATACTATTCCATAATCGTGAACATACCCATTGTAACTTCCATATTTGTGTGCAATATCAATGTCTGTAACATATTTTTTTAAATACATATACTCTGAAGATTTTTTCATATCTTCTATCAATTCTTGATATTTTCCCAAGTTATTAAATAAATATTTTAAAACATCTAATCCATATTCCGCTGAAATAATATTTTCTTTATAAAATTTTTCTGGTAATTCTACACTTGTATATTTAGCAAATTCTTTTCTATATATTTTTTTACCACCTAATCCATCTGCTAAAATATTTGTTGCGGTATTGTCACTATTTATTATCATTTCCTTTAATAAAGTTTTAATTGCTATACTATCTCCAACTTTACAATTATTAGTTATAAGCCCGTTTCCTGCTTCGAAATCTTCAGCTTTATATACAAATCCCATGTTTGGATTTATTTCTTTATTATTTATTTTTTCATAATATAACATCGCAATTTGCACTTTAGTAGTGCTTGCTGCAACAAACCATTTTTCTTTATTATAAAAGTAATATTTATTTGTGTTCAAATTATAATAAAAAAATGCAAAATTGTCTCTATTTAATTCGTTTCCATTGATTTTTTTATTTATTAGTTTTTTTACATTTTTGTCCTCTAATTTTTCCATATATGCCTCCAACTTATAAACAGTAATTTTTTTATTTTTACGAAATATATTATATCATACTTTATTTTTTGTAGCATATTAAATGTTGCATAAAATATAATTTTTGTAAAAATGAAAGGAAAATGATTTTATGAAAAAAATTTTGTTTAAAGGTGCTGGTTCCGCGGTTCCAACTCCATTTACTAATGATGGCGTAAATTTAAAGGAGTTTGAAAAATTTTTACAATTTCAAATTGATAATGATATTGATGCTTTAATTGTTTGTGGTACAACAGGTGAAAGTGCAACAATGACAAAAGAAGAAAAAATTGATGTTATAAAATGTGCTGTTGAAATTGCACATAAAAATAAAACTTCTACACGAAAAATACCTATAATTGCTGGAACTGGTTCAAATAACACCAAAGAAGCAATTGAGATGTCAAAAATTGCTGAATTTTTAGGTGTTGACGGTGTTTTAGTTGTTACTCCATATTACAACAAAACAACTCAAAAAGGGTTAATTGCACACTATAAAACCATTGCTGAAAATATTAATACTCCTATTGTTTTATATAATGTTCCTAGTAGAACTGGAATGAACATTGAACCAGAAACCTGTTTAGAACTATCAAAAATTGATAATATTGTTGCTATAAAAGAAGCAAGTCGGGAACATTTCGCAAGTTGCAGAAATTGCTCATTTGTGCGGGGATAATTTGCATATTTATTCTGGCAATGATGACCAATCAATTCCTATTTGTTCTTTGGGTGGATTAGGTGTTATTTCTGTTTTATCAAATATTAAACCTAAATTTACACATGATATGGTTTGGAATTTTTTAAATGGTAATCTTGAAGTGGCTAAAAATATGCAATTAGAAAGTATTCCTTTAATAAATGATTTGTTTGTTAAAGTTAATCCTATTCCTGTTAAAGCTGCTTTAAATAAAATGGGTTTTGATTTTGGCAGTACTAGGTTGCCTTTAATTAATGTATAAATTTTTATTTTTACTTTTTTAGAAATTGAATATCAAAAAAAATTTGACATATAATAAAAATAGTAGTATACTATATTTAACTTAATTAAGTAATAAAATTATTCATGATTTTCGAAAAAACTAAATGTGCGGTAGCATTTAGCTTTTTCTTTTTTATATTATAGGAAGGTTCTCCGAACTTCCTATAATATAAATACTTTGCACAGAAATTTGCATAAAGCAAATTTCGCGCGCGAACAAAGACGCGGACTTAAAAATGTCTTAATAAGCAATAATGTCATTAATGTCTGCTTTTGTTTTTTAATATTTAAAAATAATTTTATATAAAAAAAGACAATGTAGTTAAAACGGTAGTACTACATCATCTTTTGGTTGGCTATTCCTGTTCTTCTTGCTTATGGTTATTTGGTTCATTGCTATTTTTTACTTTATCAATTGCCAATTGATTTAAAGCATTTTCTTTTTGCAATATTATTTCTACCAAGCGCCATACTAAATCTGCATTATTCATGATTTTCCTCCTTTCATAAGATTTCCTTACAAAAAGGATATATACATTATACTTTATATTTACTTCAAAAGCAATATTTATTTCATTTTTTCTTTTATTCTAACCAAAGTATTCAAAGCATCAATTGGTGTCAACTCATTCAAATTAACCTTATCTATCTCGTGAGCAATTTCTGCCAACTTATAATTAAACATATCAAATTGTCCCTCAACAGCCTTCTTACTTTCCTGTTTTTTACCAGTTAAGATATTCTTTTTTTCTAAACCTCTTAAAATTTCATCAGCCTTTTGTGTTACAGCCTTTGGCACACCTGCTAAACGCGCAACATGGATTCCATAACTTTCGTCTGTTCCACCTGGTATAATTTTTCTTAAAAAGATAATATCTTCTCCTTTTTCTTTAACTGCAATGTTGTAATTTTTTACACCTTCAAGTTTTTCTTCTAATTCCGTTAATTCATGGTAATGTGTCGCAAATAATGTTTTTGCTCCGCATTTTTCTTTATCTGCAATATATTCTGCAACAGCCCAAGCAATTGAAAGTCCATCATATGTTGATGTTCCTCTTCCTATTTCGTCTAATATTACTAAACTATTTGCTGTTGCTTCTTTAAGAATTGTTGCAACTTCCATCATTTCTACCATAAATGTACTTTGTCCCATACTTAAGTCGTCTGATGCTCCAACCCTTGTAAATATTTTATCTACAACACCTATGTGTGCTTCTGATGCTGGTACAAATGAGCCTACTTGTGCCATTAATGTGATTAATGCAACTTGTCTCATATATGTTGATTTACCAGCCATGTTAGGTCCTGTTATAATTGATAATCTATTTTCTTTTTTATCAAGATATGTATCATTTTCAACAAATACACCTGTTCCAAGCATTTTATCTATTACAGGATGTCTTCCTCCTTTAATGTCTAAAATTCCTGAATCATCTACTTCTGGCATACAATAATTCAAGTCTTCTGCAACTGTTGCAAATGATGTAAGTACATCTAATGTTGATACAATATTTGCTGATTTTTGTAGTCTTTTTACATTTTTAGCAATTTCATCTCTTATTTGTACAAAAGCATTATATTCTAAGTTTACCACTTTTTCTTCTGCTCCAAGTATTTGATTTTCTAGTCTTTTCAAATCTTCTGTTATAAATCTTTCTGCATTTGTCAATGTTTGTTTTCTAACAAATCTTTCTGGCACTTGGTCTAAATATGATTTTGTAACTTCTATAAAATATCCAAATACTTTGTTAAATCCAACTTTTAAATTTTTAATTCCCGTTTTTTCTCTTTCTTCTGCTTCTAATTGAATTATCCAATTTTTGCCCTCTGTTGTAGCAGTCTTCAACTTGTCTATTTCTTCATCATATCCAAGTTTGATAATTCCACCGTCTTTTACTGTCATTGGTGGGTCTTCTACTATTGATTTATCAACAAGTTCATAGATGTCTTGTAATTCATCTAAGTTTTCATATAAATCTTTAAGCATAGGAGAATTTACATTTGATAACACTTTTTTCAAATCTGGCAATTTTGATAATGAATTTTTCAATGTTATCATATCTCTTGCATTTGCATTTCCATAAGCCATTTTACCTGCAAGACGTTCAATATCATATACCTTTTTAAGATTTTCTACAACATCTCCTCTTAAAATAACATCATCCTTTAATTCTTTTACAGACTCTAGTCTTCTATTAATTTCTGTTGTATCTATAAGCGGATCATTAAGCCATCTCCTTAAAGCTCTTCCACCCATTGAAGTTGACGTTTTATCAAGTACCCATAAAAGTGTTCCCTTTTTAGATTTATCTCTCATTTTTTCAGTTATTTCAAGGTTTCTTCTTGCATTGATATCAAGTGACATATATTTTGAAATATTATAAACTGTTATCTTGTTGATGTGGTCAAGTGTAGTCATTTGAGTTTGTTCAATATATTCAATTAACGCATTTATTGAACAAACTGCCAATGTTTTATCTGCAATGTTTTCTATTTCTTTTTGATTGCTATCAACAAAATTAAATCTATATCTTATTTTTTCCGCATCATCTGTAAAAAATTTATCATTAAATCTTGTAATATAGGAGTCAAATCTTTCTTTTATCTTATCCATTTCTTCTTGACAATTTGACATCATACTATTTATTACAAGTTCTGATGGCATATATCTTGCAATTTCGTCTAGAACTAATGGGAAGTTTTGGTTGTCCTTTATTTCTGCAGAATAAAATTCACCTGTTGAAATATCGCATACACTAATTCCAAAATAAATTCCAGATTTAAAAATTGACATTATGAAGTTATTTTTTCTTTCTTCTAGCATATTACTATCAACTACAGTTCCTGGTGTTACAACTCTTATAACACCTCTTTTTACTATTCCTTTTGCAGTTTTTGGGTCTTCTAATTGTTCGCATATTGCAACCTTGTAGCCTTTTGCAATCAATCTTGATATGTATATTTCTGCTGCATGATGTGGAATACCGCACATTGGTGCTCTTTCTTCTTGTCCACAGTCTTTTCCTGTTAATGTTAATTCTAATTCTCTTGATGCTGTTACTGCATCATCAAAGAACATTTCATAAAAGTCTCCTAGTCTATAAAATAGGATGCAGTCTTTGTATTGTTCTTTTGTTTCAAGATATCTTTGCATCATTGGTGAAAATTCTGCCATGTTTATTACTCCCTTTCTTCTTCATCTATCTCATTTTGTTTTTTAATATTCTTTCTATCTTCTAATTTTTGTTTTCGTATTTCATCTAATCTTTTTTCTAACTCTTCATCTTTGTCTAACATAAAAGTATTTTTTTCTAATTCTTTTACTATTTCTTTTCCAAATGTTGTATATGTCTTTAGATCTATGTCTGGAATATTTGCAATTTTTTGAACATGTTGTAAATATTCCATATCTGAAATACGCTCAAGTTCTTCAAAACCCGTTAATTTTGCATATTGTTCTTTAGGCATAATTATATTTTTGGTATAATCTATCACATATTTTCTGTTTTTCTTTTCTATCTCAACTATAGAATGTAAGAACTTTCCATCAACCCTTTTAACATATCCGGTTAATATATATGCTTCTGGTTGTGCCGTTGCTAGATCTATAGATTTTGAATGACATTGTCCATATCTTCTTTTTGACTCCAATTCTTTCTTAACATTCTCTTCTTCTATTCTATTTGATAATTTATCAAATGTATAAACTTCACCATTAAATTCATATTCATATTCTTTAGTTTTATCATTATATTTAATTTTTGAAAAATCAATTTTATATTTTTTCTCAAAAGCCAATTTTAATAACTTACTAAATATTCCTTTTTCTCTAAATCTTGTATATGATTGAATTATTGTTATTATATAGCTATTATCTATAGATAATCTTTCTTCTCTTGGTATATTGTGATAATCACTAAATAATAGATTATACGTATTTTTATTAATTCCACTTTCGATATATTTTGATTTTTCACTATCTATTAATTTCATTATATTTTCCCTCATTTTCTTATCACTTTTATCAAAAATAAAAATTCACTTTGACATTTTCAATATTTAACTGTTTTTTTCCTCCGTCCCCAAAAACAATTTTCCTTTCAAATACCACATATGTTCAGAAACTATTTTAAGTTCAACCATATTTCCAATCAAGTTTTTATCACCTTCAAAAATAACAACTTTGTTGCTATCAGTTCTACCAGTAAGCATATCAGCATTATTTTTGCTAGTACCTTCAACCAAAACTTTTTGTGTAGTTCCAATATATTTTTGATTATTTTCTGCAATTTGGCTTTC
>ERZ791852.2202-NODE-2202-length-10385-cov-1.824105_pt1 | contig 10385 bp, 8 predicted proteins | sample MGYA00510287_ERZ791852 | MGnify/ENA primary metagenome ERZ791852 (study PRJEB30046, sample SAMN00715257) | human gut metagenome | study: EMG produced TPA metagenomics assembly of the A metagenome-wide association study of gut microbiota in type 2... | reverse complement strand
TTTAATAATGTAAAGGGCTTTCCGGATGCAAGAGTAACGATCGTTATGCTTGCCAGCCGTAAAAGAGTCGGAATGCTGCTCGGAACCGATCCGGAATTTCTGGGAAAGTATATGGGCGAAAAGCTCAAAGAGACAATTCCTCCGGTGATGATTCCGGAAGGCAAACATATCGACTGTCAGGAGGTTGTTCATTATGCAACCGATCCTGATTTTGACCTGCGGACGCTTGTTCCGGCACCGACCAATACACCCGAAGATGCAGGCCCGTATATTACGATGGGACTGTGCATGGGAACTGATCCGGAAAACGGAACGAGCGATGTGACCATTCACCGTCTCTGCATTGAATCCAGGGATGAGCTGGGCATGTGGATCACTCCCGGTTCCCGTCATCTGGGCGCATTCTTTGACAAATATTGTGCACAGGGGAAAGATATGCCGATTTCTATTTCCATCGGTCTTGACCCGGCTGTTTACATGTGTGCGGGTTTTGAAGCACCGACTACACCCCTTGGCTATAACGAGCTGCAGATCGCAGGGGCACTGAGAGGCGAAGCAGTAGAGCTGGCAAACTGTCTGACTATTCCGGAAAAATGTATCGCAAATGCAGAGTATGTCCTGGAAGGTTATCTTTGCCACGACAAGACCGTCAGAGAGGATATTAATTCCAATACCGGTAAGGCGATGCCGGAGTTTCCCGGCTACACCGGTGATGCAAAGCCTGCGCTTCCTGTCATCAAGGTTACTGCGGTAACACACAGAAAGAATCCAATCATGCAGTCCTGTATCGGACCTTCCCATGAGCACGTTTCCATGGCCGGTATTCCGACCGAAGCTTCCATTATTTCCATGGTAGACCGCGCGATTCCGGGGCGTCTGTTAAACGTGCATGCAGCACCCTGCGGCGGCGGTAAATTTGTTGCAATCATGCAGTTTAAGAAGAGCTCCAAAAACGATGAAGGCCGTCAGCGCAACGCAGCGCTGCTCGCGTTCTCCGCATTTTCCGAGTTAAAGCATGTATTCCTGGTAGACGAGGATGTGGATATCTTCGATATGAGTGATGTAATGTGGGCAATGACGACAAGATTCCAGGCAGATGTGGATATGATCTCGATTCCGGGCTGCCACTGCCATGTGCTTGACCCATCCAACGACCATGCCCTTGATCCTTCTATCCGCGTTCACGGAATTGCCTGCAAGGCGATTTTCGATTGCACGGTTCCGTTCGATCAGAAAGAGAACTTTGTCAGAAGCCGTTTCATGGAAATCGACAAAGATAAATGGGCAAAAGAGCTCGCGTTCTAAAAAGATAATGAGGAGGAAACTGACATGCCGGTTGGTGTAATTGTCGACGCGCTCGCTGTTGTAATTGGCGGTATCGTAGGCGCTGTTGCAGGAAAAAAACTGAAAAAAGACTTTATTGACAACATGAATCTGATTCTGGGCTGCTGCTCCATGTGTATGGGCGTCAGCACGATCGTATTGATGCAGCACATGCCTGCAGTTGTTTTTGCGATTATTCTCGGTACGGGATTGGGACTTGCGGTTCATTTTGGCAAGCTGATCAACAAGGGCGGACTTGCGCTGCAGAAAGGCATCAGTCGTTTTGTAAAAACCTCTTCCGATGTGCCGGAAGCAGAGTTTGAGGCTACTTTAGTAACCTGCATTACACTGTTCTGCGCGAGCGGAACCGGAATTTACGGCTCCATTATCGCAGGTATGTCCGCAGACCACAGTGTCCTGATTGCAAAGGCGATTCTGGATCTGTTCACCGCAGTTGTATTTGCCTGCACGCTGGGCATGGTAACTGCAGCAGTAGCGATTCCACAGTTTATCATTTTCTTTGTCCTGTTTTTACTTGGCGGCCCGATTTGCAACGGACTGGATCTTGGAACCAATACCTACATCATCAACGACTTCAAGGCGTGCGGCGGCTTTATCATGCTGGCGACCGGCTTTAGAATGTGCAAGATCAAGCAGTTTCCGGTGGCGGATATGATTCCGGCTATGGTTTTGATTTTCCCGATCGCAATTTTCTGGAATGACTGTGTAACTCCGGCTGTCAACATGCTTGCAGGAATGGTGCATTGATGAAGAAAAGGCTGGTTGTGGGAATCAGCGGCGGCAGTGGAATTCCACTGGCGACAGAGCTGCTTTCCCAGCTTCAAAAAATCGAAGAGATCGAAACGCATCTTGTATACACGAGAGGTGCAGAGATTACCGCAGCGCAGGAATCGGAACTGTCGATGGGAGAAATCTGCGCGCTGGCAGACGTTGTTTATGACAATAAGGATATCGGTGCGGCGATTGCGAGCGGAACTTATAAAACTGTCGGTATGGTAGTCGTACCCTGCAGTATGAAAACGGTTGCAGGGATTCACTCCGGCTATACGGACAACCTTCTGCTGCGCGCGGCGGACGTGACCTTAAAGGAGCGTAGAAAGCTGATTTTAGTTGCGAGAGAGTGTCCGTTCAACACGATTCATCTGCGCAATCTGTATGAGCTGAGCCAGATGGGCGTGGAAATTCTGCCGCCGATGCTCACATATTACAATCATCCGCAGACGGTTGCAGACTGCACGAGACATATTGTGGGCAAAATTCTTGACCGCTTCGATGTAGAAGGAGAGGATTTCAGACGATGGAACGGATGCCTGTAAACGCTGTTTTTATAGAAAAAATGCAGAACGGATTGCCAGTTTTTGCACAGCTTGTGCAGATGGGCAAGGACTGCACGATCTGCGTCTGGGGCGGGGATACGCCGCATGTCGGCAGTGTCGTGATGTCCACGGCACGACCGAGTCTGACCGGAAGCGGCGTGGGCGTAACCTCGTCCGTTTTAAATGGAATCGGACATAAAGACGAGTATGTTGCGAGAAAATTCGCAGAAGCTGCAGCAGAAAAATTCGTCTGTACAGCGGTCTGTAGCTGCGGGATTCATATCGACGATATCACACCGGCACAGCTGCAGGAGGTGTCCACGGTATGCGATAAACTGTTGAAGCAGGTGATTTGGGACGCGTGACGGCGGTGCGCCGCCGCGTAGCGAAGCTACAGAAAGAATATATGATACAATCAGGAAGCCTCCGGATGAAGAAATCTCTCCGGAGGATTTTTTGTGTTCCGCCGCGGCGGAGAATTTTGCACGGCAGGACGTTTTTTACCTGCACTGCCGCAGAGTGTGGTATACTATAAAAAATGGGCAGCAAAAGTCATTCTGGAAAGGGGAAATAGAGTATGAAAGAGTTTTATATCACAGACGACGGCATTCAGCTGCATGCAAAGCTGGACATGCCGGAGAAAAAAGAAAAGTGCCCGCTGGTCATCGTGTTTCATGGTTTAACCGGCAATATGGAGGAACGGCACATCACTGCTGTTTCCAGCGCAATGAATGAAATCGGGTTTGCGACACTGCGCGTAGAGCTGTACGGACATGGAAAAAGCGGTGGTGCCTTTGAACAGCATAATCTGATGAAGTGGATCAACAATGCCATGACTGTGACGGATTATGCAAAGACGCTGGATTTTGTGACAGACCTTTATATCTGCGGACATTCCCAGGGCGGACTGCTTACCATGCTGGCAGCAGGAATGCGGGCGGATGATTTTAAGGCGGCGATTCCGATGTCTCCTGCAATTGTAATCCCGGATGGTGCGAGAAAAGGGAATCTGCTTGGTCAACCTTTTGATCCGGAGCATATTCCGGATATGGTGGAATGGGGGGACCGGCATCTGAGCGGCAATTATCTCCGCACAGCACAGCTTCTGGATGTAGACGAGGCGATCCGCAAATATGAAAAGCCGGTGCTTTTGATTCATGGAGACGCAGATGAGGCAGTTCCTATAGAATATTCCATTGATGCAGCGAAAAAATATAAAAATGCGGAGCTGGTACAGATTCCCGGAGACACACACTGCTACGATGAACATCTTGATCAGGTGACTGCAGCGGTGAAGAAATTTCTCGGTGAGATGGAGAATCGGGAAGGGTGACATAAGAACAGGGCTGACCTTTGGCAGTCAGCCCTGTTGTTCATGACAATAAAATGTTTGCGGAGCATACATTCTATTGTATGCCCGTGCAGTTGTTTTACAGCGTGCCGCTCTTTTCCGCCTGATCGACATCGATCGCAAGCTTCTTGACCTGCCCGGAGAGAACAAGCAGGGCGATCAGGTTGGGAATCGCCATCAGACCGTTGAAAGTATCTGCAATATCCCAAAGCAGACCAAGGTTGATGGTTGCACCGATGATCGATACAAAGGAATAGGCGACAAGGAAGGGACGGACGAGCTTTTCTCCGCCTAAAAATTCGATACAGCGGGAACCGTATAAGCCCCAGCCGATGATTGTGCTGAATGCGAAGCAGCACATGGCAACTGCGGTGAAGATAGAAACCCAGCCCCCATAGGTTGCAGTAAAGCCGGAAATTGTCAGCTCTGCACCGGCTGCCTGACCATAGACGATGTTGGGCGCACCGAGCAGAATGACAAGACCGGTAAGGGTACAGATCACGATCGTATCCATGAATACCTCAAAAATACCGAACATGCCCTGATGGACAGCATTGTTCGTATCTGCGCAGGCATGGGCGATGGAACCGGTACCAAGGCCGGCTTCATTGGAAAAAATACCGCGGGAGACGCCTTTTTTCATGCTTAAAAACATGCTTCCGATGATGCCGCCGGTGGCTGCCTGAGGGGTAAATGCACTTTTAAAAATCATGGCAAACACTGCAGGAACGCGGTTGATATGCAAAATAACAACGCCGATTGCAAGGATTACATATAAAGTTGCCATAAACGGAACGAGCTTTTCCGAAACCTGACCGATCCGCTGGATTCCGCCAAGCAGCACCATAGCAACGAAAGCGGCAATGAAAATACCGAAGATCAGATTGGCACGTTCATCTACAGTGCCGTCGATGATATGCAGGTTGTGCAGTGCAGAATGAATAGAAGAAACAATGGTATTCACCTGGGTGGCGTTTCCTGTACCGAACACAGTCAGGACGCCGAACAGGGCATAAAGAACCGCTAAAAAATGCCATTTTTTGGATAGACCATTTTTAATATAGTACATTGGACCGCCAACATATTCGCCATTTGCGTTCTTTTCCCGGAAATGGATTGCGAGCGTAACCTCGGAAAATTTGGTACACATGCCGAGAAAAGCAGAGCACCACATCCAGAAAATTGCGCCGGGACCGCCGAGGGCAATCGCGCCCGCAACGCCTGCGATGTTGCCGGTGCCGACCGTGCCTGCAAGCGCGGTACAGACTGCCTGGAACGGGCTCATGGAGCCGTCCTTTGCCTGTGTTTTGTCAAAAATTTTACCGATCGTGTTTTTCATGGCAGCGCCGAATTTGCGCACCTGAATGAAACGGGTACGGACAGAAAGCAGAAGTCCTACGCCGATGATGCAGATCATTGCGGGGACGCCCCAGATAAATCCGTTGACCGCCTGATTGATTTTGATGATACTTTCTAACATAAAACCCTCATTTCTTCCCATTGATCCGGAATGGGCAGGGAGCTTCACTTGAATGCGTTACCGGACTGAAACGGGAAAGTCTTTTGCACCATTATGACATAAAATACAGGCTTTGTACAAGTTTTTTATAGAATGTATGCGATCGGAACGCGACTGGCATCCTTTAAATTTTGGAATGCATAAAATAATTACGGTGTGATGGCACCGTTCACGATTCTTTGAGATTGGAGATACGATAGATGAACTTTGATAAAAATGCTTATACCGTAGAGTCATTGACAGTCGGAGTGCATACAATCCGCTACCGGCAGTTTGCCGATCTGCTTTATGCGGATTTACCGGCGAATGCAGCGTATCAGCGGATGCACATTTATGCTCCGGAGGGTTTTTACGAGGGAGAAAGCATCAACGGATATACGCTTGCGACTGCTCCGGTTTTTATGCCGAATCAAGTCGGCGGCTATATGCCGGGTGAGCCGGCCGCGCCGGGAGAAACGCAGGAAGGCTCCGGGATCCCGAATACGGTTTTCTGTGCGCTGGAGCATGGCTATGTCGTAGCTGCGCCGGCGATCCGCGGCAGGGTGCAGCAGGATGAAAACAAAACCTATCCCGGAAAAGCGCCTGCCTGCATTGTGGATTATAAAGCGGCGGTGCGTTATTTGCATGCATTTGCCAAGGATTTGCCGGGCGATGAGGAAAAGATTATCACAAACGGGACAAGTGCGGGCGGCGCACTGTCTTCGTTGGTCGGCAGTTCAGGAAACCACCCGGATTATGAGCCGTATTTAAAGGCGATCGGAGCAGGTGAGAAAGCAGCGATGTTCTCCGGCATCCGTACCGACCGCATGAAGTTCCTTATCTACACACTGGCAGGTGCGATCACAGGATTTGCGGCATTTATCAACGTTATCAAGGTTGGTTCCGTTACTTCTTCCGGTGGTAACCAGTTAGAGACCCAGATCCTGATCGCCCTCGTACTTGGCGGCATGCCGATCTCCGGCGGCGCAAAGGTACGTTTTGAGAATATCATCGTTGGTTCTCTTCTGTACATCGTCCTGAACAGTGGTCTGACGATGATGGGCTTTACCACACAGATGATGCAGCTCATCCAGGGTGTTGTATTCCTGATATTCGTAGCTGTATTCGCAGACCGTCAGTCTCTGCAGGTTATCAAATAGGACAGACAAAAGCGACATCTGGAGGTTACAGTATGAGGGAGAACAGCAGCCGGAATCAGGGTGGACTTAAATATCAGAAGCTCTACAACTGGGGTCGGACGCTGATTATGAGCGGGGTGCTCCGGAATATGGACAAGTTTCCATCCGAGCATATGCTCCAGAATAAATTTGGATACTCCCGCCAGACGGTCCGCAACGCGCTCGACCGCCTGGAGCAGGACGGGCTGATTGCCCGGGTCAAGGGAAGCGGCACATACGTTTCCTATGCGCCGGAGAAGGATAAGGAAGAACGTCCCCGCATCGGACTGATTCTCAGTTATTTTTCAGATTACCTGTTTCCGCAGGTGTACGAGGGAATCGAGTCCGTCCTGCGGGAGGAAGGTTATGAGATCAGCGTTTCGGTCACGCGTAACCGCTTAAATGATGAGGCCCTGTATCTCAAGGGGATGCTGGGGCGCAATGTGTCCGGACTCATCATCGAGGGGACGCGTTCCAGTTTCCCGAATCCGAATCTGCGGCTTTACAAGGAGATACGGCGGAGAAATATTCCGACGCTGTTTATTCACAATCATTACCAGAATGAGACGTTTGACAGCGTGGAGATGTCGGATGCGCGCGCGGGCTATGAGTTGACGCGGATTTTGATACAGAACGGACATACCCGGATCGGCGGTATTTTCAAATACGATGACTGGCAGGGGATCGAGCGTTACCGCGGCTTTATCGAGTGCCTGTCGGATTTCGGGATCGATTTCCAGGAGGACTGGATCCGCTGGTATTCGACCCGGGATATGGAAGAAAAATTAAGCAAAAAAGGACTCCAGCGGATGTACCGCCGGACGAAGGACTGTACCGCGATGATCCTCTACAACGACGAGGTAGCGGGCAGCTATATGGATTTTTTAAAGGACCGCGGACTGCGCGTGCCGGAAGATATTTCCCTGGTATCGTTTGATGATGCCGGACCGGTGCAGGAGGGGGATCTCACGATCTTGTCCGTGATTCATCCCAAGTACAATCTTGGGCGGCTGACAGCGCGCAATCTTCTGCGGATGATAGAGGATTCGGATTGGCAGGAAAAGAAGTATTCGTACCGGTTTCCGGTGATGTTTAACAACGGAAATTCGGTTCGGGATATACATTGAAAATGACAAGGAGGCAGATTAAAATGAAAAAGTTATACTTTATTGTGGGTTCCCAGGACTTATACGGAGAGGAATGCCTGAAACAGGTTGCAGAAGACAGCCGTCAGATGGTTGCATTCTTAAACGAAAAAGTGGGCGATCTGGCAGAGATCGAACTTCTTCCAACCGTAGAGACTTCTGAAATCTGTATTCAGGATATGCGGAAAGCTTCCAATGATGATGACTGTGTCGGCGTTATCACATGGATGCACACCTTCTCCCCTGCAAAAATGTGGATCAAAGGTCTGCAGGAATTAAGAAAACCGCTGCTTCATTTACATACACAGGCAAATGAGAAGCTTCCGTATGATGAGATCGACATGGATTTCATGAACCTGAATCAGTCCGCACATGGCGACCGTGAGTACGGCTTCATCGTTGCCAGAATGGGTATTCCGCATGAGGTTGTAGCTGGATATTACAAACATGATGATGTGGTAGCAAAGATCCGCCAGTTTGCATCCGTTGCAAAGGCTATCTCCTACTCCAAGTCCTTAAAGGTGGCTTCCTTCGGCAACAATATGCGCGAGGTGGCGGTTACCGACGGCGACCGCGTAGAGAGCCAGATCAAATACGGCTGGGAGTGCAACTATTACGCACTGGGCGATCTGGTTGACATCATCAACCAGGTAACCGAGGAAGAGATCGACGCGAAGATGAAAGAGTATACCGATAAGTATACAATGAAGACCGACCGCATTGATTCTGTCCGCGAGCAGGCTAAATACGAAGTGGGTCTGGAGAAATTCCTCTCCACGAACGGAATCGGTGCATTTGCAGACACCTTCCAGGATCTGCACGGCTTAAAGCAGCTTCCGGGTATCGCAGCACAGAACCTGATGGGCAAAGGCATCGGCTTTGGTCCGGAGGGCGATTACAAGATTTCCGCTCTGTCTGCAGTCCTGATGAAGATGTCCGAGGGCAAAGAGGGCGCAACCGGCTTTATCGAGGATTACACCTACGATCTGACTCCGGGACAGGAGTTAGAGTTAGCTTCCCATATGCTGGAGGTTCCGCCGGCATTTGCAGCAACCAAACCGGAGATCGATGTAATTCCGCTGGGTATCGGCGGCAAGGAAGATCCGGCAAGACTGATTTTCGACGGCGTGACCGGCGATGGTATCCAGGTAACGATGGTAGATATGGGCGATCATTTCCGCATCATCTGTGCAGATATCGAGCTTGTAAAACAGCCGAAACCGATGCCAAAACTTCCGGTAGCGAGAATTATGTACCGTCATAAACCGAACTTCCAGATCGGTACGGCTGCATGGTGCTACGCAGGCGGCGCTCATCACTCCGTTGTATCTACCGCTCTGACGAGAGATGACATCGCTATGTTCGCGCGTCTGACCGGTACCGAGTTAATTACAATCGGCGAAGATACGACAGAGGCTGATTTACAGAAATTCTTTATGAAATAATAGGGCGTTTGAAAGATAAAAATTTTTGAAAAAGACGTAACTGCATAAGTTTTTGCCACAACTGTGAAAATAGAATAGTTATGAATGACGGGGCGTGCCGCAGCCAAGGGGATGAAAATTCCGGCGGCGGTGCGCTTTTTGCTACAATGAGGAGGATGGATATGGGCCGCAGTGCGGAAGAGATCAAGAAAGACATAGAGAGCGGAAATACAGCGCTCGGAATTGAATTTGGTTCGACCCGAATCAAGGCAGTCTTGACGGACGGCACGACCGCGCCGATCGCGCAGGGGAGCTATGAGTGGGAAAACCGTCTGGAAAATGGTATCTGGACCTATTCCCTGGAAGATATCTGGAAGGGCTTAAAGGACTGCTATGCGGATCTGGCTGCCGATGTGAAGAACCAATACGGTTTAACGCTTAAAAGGGTTGGTGCGATGGGCGTCAGCGCCATGATGCACGGCTATATGGCATTTGATGCGGACGGAAAGCTGCTCGTTCCGTTCCGTACCTGGAGAAATACGATGACCGCCGAGGCGGCAAGACGCCTGACGGACCTGTTTAACTACAATATCCCGCAGAGATGGAGTATTGCACACCTGTATCAGGCGGTGATCAACGGCGAGGAGCATGTATCCCGCGTGCATTTTCTGACCACCTTAGCCGGATATGTACATTGGAAACTGACCGGTAAGCAGGTACTTGGCGTCGGCGATGCTTCGGGTATGTTCCCGATCGACCCGGCAACCGGACAGTATGATGCTGAAATGCTGGATAAGTTCGAAGAAATGATGGTTCCAAAGGGATATCCGTGGAAGCTGCGCGACCTTCTGCCGGAGGTTCTGAGCGCTGGCGATGAGGCGGGAACGCTGACGGAGGAAGGCGCGAAGCTGCTGGATGAGAGCGGCAATCTGGAAGCTGGCATTCCGCTGTGCCCGCCGGAGGGCGATGCAGGAACCGGTATGACTGCAACCAATAGTGTGGCAGTCCGCACCGGTAACGTATCTGCCGGAACCTCCGTATTTGCAATGGTTGTTCTGGAAAAGACTCTGGAGACGGTTCACCAGGAGATTGACATGGTAACTACGCCGGATGGTCATCTGGTCGGCAT
>ERZ791852.2176-NODE-2176-length-10513-cov-6.406961_pt1 | contig 10513 bp, 7 predicted proteins | sample MGYA00510287_ERZ791852 | MGnify/ENA primary metagenome ERZ791852 (study PRJEB30046, sample SAMN00715257) | human gut metagenome | study: EMG produced TPA metagenomics assembly of the A metagenome-wide association study of gut microbiota in type 2... | reverse complement strand
TCACAGTCCGCCGGGGTGCGGCTGCCTGCGGGGTATCTTTTCGTTTGCCGCTCATGCCCTCGCCGAGCTGGTCGGCAAAGGTGTGGAGCAGAGGCATCAGCTTTGGGAAGGGCATCCGGGTCGGCCCGATGAGTGCCACCGAGCCCCACAGCCCGCCGCCGACCAGATAACGGTCGCTGACGATGCACAGGCCGGGGATCTGCGGCTCAATGTCCTCGCCCAGCAGGATGCTCTCGCTCTGCTCTGTGGGCGGGGCGATGAGCCGGGCGGCCGCTTCCTCATCGCTCAGCAGGCTGAGGATGGAACCGACCTTGCCTTCCAGCTGGGGCCAGTCGAGCAGGTACTGCTCGCCGCCCAGATAGACATGCGGTTTGGTGGAATCCTGCAGGATGGCCGCTGCCGCCGACACCACCGGCACCAGCTCCGGGCTGATCTGGCCGCACAGCTCTGCAAGGAGCCGGGGCGAAAGATCCATGGGAGCCACGAATGTCAGGTTCCGGTTGAGCAGGGCGGCCAGCGCCGCAGCATCCTCACGCGAGAGGCCGGTGCGCACCCGCGCCACGCGGGTCCGGACGTAGCCGGCCGTGGTCACCGCCAGCACTGCCGCCGCGCTGCGGCCTACCTGCACCACCTCATAGTGGGCGATGCAGAGGTCCTCGGCACAGGGGGTGCTGATGGCTGCGGTGCAGCCGCTGATCTGAGCCAGCGCCCGTGCGGCACCCTGGGCGAGCTTTTCAGGCTCGTGGTCCAGGCTGGCGAACACGGCGTCCACCCGTGCGCGGGTCACGCGGTCCAGCGGCTGGTCGTCCGTCAGCAGATTGTCCAGATAATAACGGTAGCCCTTGGCACTGGGCACACGGCCCGCGCTGGTGTGGGGCTGCTCCAGCAGACCCAGCTTGGTCAGCGCCGCCATTTCGTTGCGCAGCGTGGCGCTGGACACGGCCATATCAAAATAGTTTGCCAGCACACTGCTGCCCACAGGCTCGCCCTCGAGGCCATACAGCGCCACGATCGCCTGCAAGACTCGCTGCTTGCGTGCATCCATCGTCATAGCGCCTGCCTCCTTCGTTTGCTTTTCGTTCTTTAGCACTCTGTCTTCCTGAGTGCTAAGACCATTATATCCAATTTTTCCGCGCTGTCAATAGGTTCGCAGAAAAGTTTTGAAAGATTCACAAATTGGTCATAAGAAAACGGCCCACGCCGAGGCGCAGGCCGTTTGTTTCTATTATAAGGTATTCACTCTTCCATCTGTTTTGCCAGAAACGCCGCCGCCACGGCTGCGGCCTTCTCCTGTGCGGCATCCGGCTGTGCCGCCCGGTCCTCGGTCAGAAGGCCCACGGCACCGGTCACATCTCCTGCCGCGATGATGGGGCAGACGCAGAGCAGAGCGCGCTGCGCCCCCTCGCAGGGTAGGAGGGCCTTTTCCGGGTCGCCGCTGCTGGCGTAGAGCTTCCGGCTGTCCATCAGCTTTTCCAGCGGCTGGCTGACGCTGCGGTCCACAAGGTCCCGCCGCCCGGCACCGGACGCCGCCAGGATGCGGTCCCGGTCACAGACGAAGGCTGTCAGTGCGAAGCTCTTGCTCAGCGCGTCCACATACTGCGTCGTCACGCTGCTCAGCTCCCCCACCGGCGAATACTTCTTGAAGATGACCTCGCCGTCGCCGGTCGTGAAGATCTCCAGCGGGTCTCCCCGGCGGATGCGCTGGGTGCGGCGGATCTCCTTGGGGATGACGACCCTCCCCAGCTCATCAATGCGGCGGACGATCCCGGTTGCTTTCATAACACATTCTCCCTTTCTCGGTCCCACGTTTCCTTGGTTCCCAGATTTCGTTTCCTGTGGTTATTTTGTGGTAGAGAAAGGAGAATTATTCAAGCGCGAAGCTCTGCCTGCGGGAGCTGCCCTGTTTTTGCTTATCCTCATACATCCGGTGGTCTGCCAGGATGCGGATGTCGCGGACGACGGCCCGGTCGGCCGGGTAGCAGGCCGAACCGCAGCTGGTGCCAATGCAGATGGTCCGGCCGTCCAGCACATAGGGCTGCCGGATGACCGATTTGATGGTCTCGATCCGCTGGGCGCACCCGTCTGCATCGACTTCGCCGTTCACGATCAGGGCAAACTCATCGCCGCCGATGCGGAACGCAAAGTCGCTGCTCCGCACACAGCTCCGCAGCCGGTCGGCCACGGCCCGGAGCAGCTGGTCGCCCACATCGTGGCCGTAGGTGTCGTTGACCGGCTTGAACCGGTCCAGATCCAGATAGAACAGAGCAAAGGGCTGGCGCGCCTTTTCCTTCTGCTTCAGGGTGCTGTTGAAGCACCGCTCGTTGAACAGGCCGGTCAGGCCGTCGGTGTTGGCCAGCCCCTCCAGTTTCCGTCGTTCCAGCGCTTCGGTGCGGAGGGCGTTTTCTTTTTCTTCCATTTCCAGTGCCGCATCCAGCTTGACCGACCGCACCATCGCCACGGCCACGCTGCCCATCAAAAAAAGCAGCAGCAGGATGGTAGCCGTCTGGATCTTCCGCATCCCGGCATCGACGACATCGCGCTCCACGATGCCCACGATGGTCAGGTCCTGAAAGCCCACCGGCTGATAGACCAGATAATAGCCCTTGCCGCCGTACCGATACCCGGTGCTGCCGCTGCCGCCGCTGCGCACGTTCTCCCGCATGGCGGCAAAGCCGTCGGCATCGACCTTGGCATTTTTCTCCAGAAAATCGAACAGGTTCGTCATCCAGGATTCGATCTCACTCTTCGGCTCCTCGGACAGCATCACGCTGCCGTCCGGGTAGATGATGTAGCAGTCGCTCTGGCCGTTGTAGGCATGGCCGCCGATCATCTCTTCCAGCGTTGCATTGTTGTAGCTGACGGCAATGCAGGTGTAGGTCACACCAGAGACCTCGACCGGCCGGATGGGCACGGTGAACACGACCCGGCGCTCGCCCGTGTCCATGATATAGCTGCTCACGCTGGACCGGCCGGTCGCATACGTCGCCGCAAACGCACTCCACTGTTCCTGCGCCTCTCCGCTCTCTCCGGCGGCTTTCAGATACTGGTTGGACTCGTTGAACAGGTACAGCTCACTGTACCGCCAGGTCGTTTTTTCGCGGTTGAAGTGGCGCAGACTGGCCCGGATGGCCGTTTCGTCTGCCTCCTGCAAGCTGTTGCCCCACTCGCTCAGCACGTTCCAGTTGCGCTGCGCGAACATGGTAAACGTCTTGTTCACCTGCTCGTAGGTCTCCAGCAGGTTTTGGGTGCTCTCCCGATAGAACTGGCGCTGCACATATACCAGATAGCCCACAATGTTGAAAAGGCACACCACCACCAGGAGCGTAAGCGCAGCGGCTCGCCGTCTGCTTCTCCCCATCCTATAATCCCATGACATATTCATCGTACCCCCGAATTTTTTCGAGAGAAGTTAAAATTTCTTAGCCGCATCTTTGCTGCATCATTTCAAATTTACCATATTCTTCCTCTTCTGTCAATGCTCTTCCGTAGTTTTTTACGTTTGAACTCTGGCCGTTTTTTCTGGTTTATGCTATACTGGGTCTGTTCTTCAGGCCCTGCGCCGCGCGGGAGGATTCCGGCGGCTTTTTCTCTTTTCAGAAAGGATCGTTTCATGCAACAGATCGTGATCTTAGGCGGCGGTGCGGCCGGGATGGCGGCAGCGCTGGCCGCAGCACAGGCGGCCCCCGCCGGGGCAGTGCGCGTCACCGTGCTGGACCGCAACCCCCGCTGCGGCAAAAAGCTGCTGGCCACCGGCAACGGCCGGTGCAACCTCAGCAACACCGGCATCGCACCGGCGTGTTATTTCACCGCAGACCCAAAGGCGCTGGCCCCGCTGCTGAACGCCGTGAACACCGCCGCGCCGCTGGAATGGTTCCGGGCGCTGGGGCTTTACACCCGCACCGACGAAGCCGGGCGGGTCTACCCGTATTCCAATCAGGCAGCGGACGTCCTCGCCCTGCTGGAGGGCCACATGGCCCGGCTGGGGGTGGAGGTGCGCACTGGCTGCACCGTCAACACCCTGAGCCAGAACCGGAACGGCTACGCCGTCCTCTTCGACAGTGCCGAGCGCAGCAACGAGACGCTCCATGCCGATGCCGTCATCTGCGCCATGGGCGGCAATGCAGGCCCGCAGTTCGGCACCGATGGCTTTGGCACCCGCTTTGCCGCCCAGTGCGGCGGAAAGCTGGAACCGCTCTACCCCTGCCTGACCGCCTTGCAGACGGCCCGGCCCAACAAAACGCTGGCCGGCATCCGGGTCAAAGCCCGCGCCGCGCTGCTCGACCTGGACCGCCACACCCTGCTGGCCGAGGAGACGGGCGAGGTGCAGTTCACCGACTACGGCCTGTCCGGCATCTGCATCATGCAGCTGTCCGGCCTGCTGGCCCCCCGGCGCGGCCCGAAGCGCCCCGCTGTGGAGCTGGACCTCTTCCCCGCGCTGGACGAGGCCGCGCTGACGGCCCTGTTCTCCGGGCGGGTGCCCCTGCTGCCGGGCCGGACGCCCGCCGATTTCTGGACGGGGCTGCTCAACCCCAAACTGGGCCGCGCCCTCTGGGCAGCGGCCCGCCTGCCGGACACACCGCTGGACACCCTGCCCGATGCCGCCTGGCAGGTGTTGGCCAACACGGCCAAGCACTGGCTCTTCGAAGACCTGACCCCCTGCGGCTGGAAACAGGCCCAGACCACCGGCGGCGGCCTGAGCCTGACCGAGCTGGAGCCCAGCTTCCAGTTCAAGGGCTGTCCGGGGCTGTACTTCGTGGGCGAAACGCTGGACTGCGCCGGGATGTGCGGCGGCTTCAACCTGCACTGGGCCTTCGGCAGCGGCATCACCGCCGGGCGGGACGCCGTGCGCACCCTGCGCCGCCCACACAAAAAGAGATGACAAGACCCGGCCCTCTCCTGCACATCTGCCGGAGAGGGCCGGGTCTTTTTGCGTTCTTTATTCGTTTGCGGCTTTGTCCAGCGTGACTTCCTCCGCTTCTTCCTCCTTCTGGTACTCCGCAAAGGCCGACCACATGGGTTCGACCTGCTTGCCGTGGAACTTGCGGTCCACATAGTTCCGGGTGATGGCCGCGACCGTTCCCGACAGGCTCAGCACACCGATCAGGTTCGGCAGCATCATCAGGCCGTTGAAGGTATCGGACAGGTCCCACGCGAGGTCGAGCTTCATCGTCGCACCCACCAGCACCATGGCCACGAAGACCACCTTATAGCCCATGCTGGCCTTGGTGCCGAACAGATATTCAAAGGCTTTGGTGCCGTAGTGGCTCCAGCCCAGCACCGTGGAATAGGCGAACAGCAGGATGGACACCGCGATGAACTTGGGGCCAAAACTGCCGAACACAGTGGAGAAGGCTTCGCCCACCAGCGCAGAGCCCTGCACCTCGGTGAGCATCCGGCCGGTGTTCAGGTCTACGAAGCCGGACGTCAGGATGACCAGCGCCGTCAGGGTGCAGACCACGATGGTATCGGCAAAGACCTCAAAAATGCCCCACATGCCCTGCTGCACTGGCTCCTTGACGTTGGAGGACGCGTGCACCATGACCGACGAGCCGAGGCCCGCCTCGTTGGAGAATGCGCCGCGCTTGAAGCCCCAGGTGATGGCGCGGGACACACCGTAGCCCAGCACACCGCCGCCCGCCGCCTGCATGGCGAAAGCGCCTTTGAAGATGGCCGCGAACGCAGCCGGGATCGCCGTGATATGGGTCAGCACGACCGTCAGCGCACCCAGGATGTAGAACAGCGCCATCAGCGGAACGACCTTTTCCGTCACGGCCGCCACACGCTTCAAGCCGCCCAGGATGACCAGCGCGGACAGCACCGCCAGCAGGATGCCGGTGAGGAGATTCGGCACCTGGAAGGCCGCATTCATGTTGCCTGCGATGGAGTTGATCTGGCTCATGTTGCCGATGCCAAAGGAGGCCAGCACACAGAAGCAGGCGAACAGCACCGCCAGCACCCGGCCCAGCTTTTTGCAGCCCTTCTTGCTGCCCAGACCGTCGGCCAGGTAGTACATCGCGCCGCCGGACCACTCGCCGTCGGCGTTCTTGCGGCGGTAAAAGATGCCCAGAACGTTTTCCGAGTAGTTGGTCATCATGCCCAGGATGGCCATGGCCCACATCCAGAAGATGGCACCCGGCCCGCCGCTGAGGATGGCCGTTGCCACGCCCACGATGTTGCCGGTGCCGATGGTCGCCGCCAGCGCGGTGCACAGGCTCTGGAACTGGCTGATGGCCTTATCGTTCTTTTCGGTATGGGCCGTGATGTCCCGGTCGGTGAAGATGGCACCGATGGTGTTCCGCAGCCAGTACCGGAAATGCCCGAACTGGAAAAAACCGGTGCGCACCGACATCACAAATCCGGTGCCGAACAGCAGCGCCAGCCCCACCGGCCCCCAGACGATGCCGTTGACAACTCCATTCACGCTCGTAATGGTCTCTAACATGATCGTTCCCCCTCTGCAAAACAAAAAGCGGACAGAACGCCAAAGGCTCTGCCCGCAAAACGCAGCTTCCCGCACAGGGGTCTGCTGCTGACAGACGCACCCCTTTGTGCGCAACAGACGGCGGCTCCGCCGTCTCCCCTCATTCTGTTCCCGTGTGATGCACAGTTCCGTTTGTCTGTGCGTGATAGAAGAACTGTATCATAGTTTCCCGCCGCTGGCAAGCTTTTTGTTTCAATTTATTCTGAGGTTTCATCTTTGATGCAAAGTGGATGAATTTTATTTTCGTATGACTTCTCCGCACAGCCCGCGTTTTTTGTATAATCCGCAGGCGGCGGGGCCATCCTTTCCGTAACACCGGCAAAGGAGGAGTCAGGAATGCACAAAGGCGGATGGAAGCCGTTCTGGGCCGCACTGGGGGCGGCGCTTCTGGTGCTGCTGCCGCTGGTGGGCGGCACCGTCCTGCTCACCCGGCAGATGCTGCGCCAGCAATGGCTGATGCAGACCGCCGAGCCGCAGCGGAGCGTGCCCATCGACCTGCCCAAAGCCGACGACCGGATGACGCTGCTGCTCTGCACCGCCGGGGAGCAGCCCGGCTTCGTGCTGTTCTACCTGAACGCGCCCCAGAACGCCGCCCATCTGCTGGCCGTGCCGGGGCAGCTGACGGTGCCGTTCGGCGGCGGCGAAGCCTCGCTGGCCCAGTGCTATGCAGCGGCCGGCCCGGCGCGGTGCCGTCAGGCCCTGCTGGAAACGCTGGCCCTGCCGGAAGACACTTTGTATCTGGCCCTCTCGCCCGCCGTGCTGGAAACGCTGGCAGCGCGGTATGGGGCCGTGCGGGTCAGCCTTTCGGGCGCACTGACCGCCGAGGAGCTGGACGCCCTCGGCCAGAGCCCCAGCGTCCAGACTTTCCGCGCACGGGAGGCATCGGATCTTCTGACCGGGCTGGACGCCGACGGCCTTTTACCGCCCAGCCGCCGGGCCGCAGCCCGCGCCGCCGTGTGGGACGCCTTTTTCCGCCAGAACTTCGAGCTGCTGCCCTCCACCCTGCCGGAGGCCCTGCGCAGCCAGAGTTCCGCCCTGCTGACCGACTTTGCAGCCCAGGACTACGCCCTGCTGGGCGACATCCTCGAATTTCTCGTGAACCGCGCGGCGGTGTTCCAGTCGGACGCCCTGCCCGGCGCGTGGGACCGCAAGGCGGGCACTTACACCGTCACCGAGGCGTCCCGCGCAGCGGTGCAGACCTTCCTCAACGTCTCCCCCACCGAGGGGCAGGCGTCGTCCGCCAGCGAGCCGTAGCCCAGCACCAGTGTGCCCGCAAGGCCGCGGGCGCTGCCGGTCAGGTCGTAGTCGCTCAGCAGGCTCAGCCGGACACCCTCGGCCTCGGCAGCGGCCCGGAGCGCCGCATCCGGCGGGGCATCCCGGAGCGCCGCCAGCAGATGCAGACCGGTGTGCAGGCCGGAAAAGCGAAGCTCTCCCGGAGCGAAGGCTGCGTTCAGCGCCCGGACCAGCGCATCCCGCCGGGCCTTGTAGGCCACCCGCTCCCGCGCCAGATGCCGGGTGAAATATCCCTCGTTGATGAACCGGGCCAGCGTCTGCTGCTCGAACCGGCTGACCGGGCTGGAATAGAGCCGGTACGCTGCCCGCCACGCCGGGAGCAGCTGGACCGGGAGCACCATATAGGCGATGCGGATGCTGGGGGCCAGACTGCGGGAGCAGGTGGAAAGGTAGACCACCGGGCCGTCGGCCCCTGCCATGCCCTGCAGGCTGGGCAGCGGGCGGGTGTCGAAGCGGAACTCGGAGTCGTAGTCGTCCTCAATGATGTAGCGCTCCCCCGGCCTGCGGGAGGCCCAGTGGAGCAGCTCGGCCCGGCGTCCGGCGGGCATGGTGGCCCCGGTGGGGAACTGGTGGCTGGGGGTCACATAACAGACCGCCGCGCCGGAGCGGGACAGCGCCTCGATGGACAGGCCGTCCGCATCCACGGGCAGGCAGCAGCAGGAGACGCCGTTGTTCTCCAGCACCCGCCGGGCGCGGGGGTAGCCGGGGTTCTCCACCGCCGCCGGGCCAGGCAGCAGCGGGGCCAGCAGACCCAGCAGATATTCCAGACCCGCCCCCACGACGACCTGCTCCGCCCGGCACCGCACGCCCCGGTATTCCTCCAGATAATCCGCCAGCGCCTGCCGCAGCTCCACGTCCCCCTGCGCATCGCCATGGGTCAGCAGCTGGGGCGAGGAATAGAGCAGCTCTTTCTGCAGCCGGGCCCAGGTGCGGAACGGGAACAGCCCCGGATCCACGCCCCGGGTGGACAGATCGAACCGGACGGGCGGCTCGGCTGCTTCCGGCGGAGCGGCAGATACCGGGGGCGGCACTTCCTCGGGCCGGGTGGGCAGGGCAAGATATTCCTGTACATAAAAGCCGCTGCGCTCCCGCGGCTCCATGTAGCCCTCGGTCGCCAGGATCTGATATGCCGCGTCCACCGTGTTGACAGAAACCGACAGCTCTGCCGCCAGCCGCCGCTTGCCGGGCATCCGGGTGCCCGCCGGAATGGCCCCGCTGCGCATCTCGGCGGCAAGGCTCTCATAGAGCTGCTCGTACAGCGGCACCCCGCTGGCGGCATCCAGTGCAGTTGTCAGATGAAACATAAGACCTCTCCCCTTTTTGGATGCTTTGTCAAACTGACCCCATAAAAAAACTTTATTCTGGGTATTTTCATGGTGCCAGTTTCGCGTATAATAGGAGCATACCAACCACACACCCAAATGTCAAGTAGTTTTATGGGTAAGTGGATTTGAAACGGGCGAACGTTCCTGCGGAGCAGGATGAAGGGGGTTCGCCCCGAAAAAATCGGAGGGGAAAAATCATGTCTACAACTGCAATGTGGCTGCTGCTGGCTGTGGTGATTGTTGTCATCCTGTTCGGCAGTGTGCTGTACAAACGCACCTTTACCACCAAGGAGCTGGCCCTGACCGGCGTTATGGCCGCGCTGAGCCTGGTGGCATACCTGTTCTTCCGTGTGCCGTTCTACGGCGGCTCCTCGTTCCATCTGGGCAACACCTTCACCGCCCTGACCGCCCTGCTGCTGGACGGCGTTTCCGGCGGCCTGGCCGGTGCGATCGGTCTGGCTCTGGCCGATATCCTGGCCGGTGACCCGGGCTATGCCGTGACCACCTTTGTGCTGAAGTTCATCATCGGCATCACCTGCGGTGCCGTGGCCCACAAGGTGTTCAAGCTGCGCGATCTTGACCGCCACAGCAAGGGCTACCTGCTCAAGGTCATCGTGGCAGGCGGCTCCGGCCTGCTGCTGAACGTCATCACCGACCCGTTCCTGGGCTATTTCCGCAACATTTACATCTTTGGCCAGGAGTATACCGTGGCACAGGCCCTGTCCAAAATCGCCGGTGGTGTCACCTTTGTCAACAGCGTAGCCTCCACCATCTGCGTGGTCATCCTGTATCTGGCCCTGCGCCCGGCTCTGGAGCGCGCCGGTCTGCTGCTCAAGGGCGAAAAAAAGTAAGCCTCTCATCTCTTTCTGACGCATAGATGGAAAGCCCCCGGCCTGTATCCTCAACATGATATGCCGCCCCCAGAGTAGACAGAGTAAAAAGAAAACTCTGCGTACTCTGGGGGTATTTTCATGGTAAGCAAGAACAATCACCATACAGCGGAAGTAAAATATCTAAAAAATGTCCCGTGTTGGACGCTGCAAGCTCACGTCCGTGCCATGAATCGAGCGTCCTAACGCCGATTTGCACAAAAAATTCGCCGTTCCCTTGTGGAAACGGCGAACAAAAATCTTATATTATTTTTTCTGTCTACTTGACGGGGCACTTCACGGGCAGGCGATGCGGGACAGAAGCGCAGAAGCTCAGCCCTCGATGAGCTCAACGGTCTTCATCTTGACGGGGGTAGTGGGCTTATCGTTCCAGTCGGTGCGGACGGAAGCGATCTTATCCACGACCTCCATTCCGGCAACGACCTTGCCGAAAGCGGCATACTGGCCGTCCAGATGGGGAGCGTCCTTGTGCATGATGAAGAACTGGCTGCCGGCGCTGTTGGGGTTCATGCTGCGGGCCATGC
>ERZ791852.2167-NODE-2167-length-10555-cov-2.446095_pt1 | contig 10555 bp, 16 predicted proteins | sample MGYA00510287_ERZ791852 | MGnify/ENA primary metagenome ERZ791852 (study PRJEB30046, sample SAMN00715257) | human gut metagenome | study: EMG produced TPA metagenomics assembly of the A metagenome-wide association study of gut microbiota in type 2... | reverse complement strand
CTGCTGCCGCATTTAATACAGTTCATCGGCGCGCCTCCAGTCCCGGTACTGCTCGGTGGTTTCGGCATCGTCCACGCCAGCTTCGGCCAGCCGGTCAAAGATGCGGTCAATGAAGTCGTGCATCTGCTGGCGGTCAAAATTACTGCTGCCCAGCCCGATGCGGACCATGCAGTAGCCATCATCCAGCTGCTCCACCTTTTGCACAACGCGGTAGGCGTTGCGCAGGGCGGGCAGAGCCTTGACCGGCACGCGCCAGGTCTCGACCTCTGCGCCGAACTCGGTCAGCAGGTCAAGGTAGCACTGTTCGGCAGTCACCCCGCCGGGCGTGTCGCCGCTCAATGCAAGCGCCAGCCGGTTCAACAGTGCCCACATCAGGCGGTTCTGGTCCAGCGTGCGCTTGTTTTTCACCGGGCGGATATCCACCTCAACGCACAAAGGCTGGCCCCGCGCACGGCGTTCCAGCTCGGCGTGCAGCCGCTGCGCTTCCAGCAGATAGGCGCTGTCAACCGTCAGGTTTTCCAGCCCACCGCCGCCGGGCGACTTGTCCGGCATGTACCACGCAACAAGGTGGGCAATCAGCTTGCCTGCCATGTGATCACGCTCCCATCGCGCTTGCACACCCGCAGGCTGGCGACGCTGCCGTCATCGTTGTAGGTGATGTCGTCCAGCGTGAGGGTGTCGTCCATGACGTACCTCTCAATGATGTTGGTGCCGGGCTTGCCCTGGGGGACGATGTGCACCTTGCTGGACGGGATGCGCAGCGGCGGCAGATCGAACAACCCGGCGCCGATGCCCCAGGCAGCCGCAGCGGCCAGGAAGCTGCCGTCCGATTCGTTCGTGGCGCTGTCACTATGTACGCGGTAGGCGGCGGGACAGGGCGCATCGCGGGTGGCATCATCCAGCGCGATGGCGCAGTACATAAACCGTCCGCAGGTGTAATGCCGGACGCTGTAGGTATCACAGGGCACCAGGCTGACAAGGTCGTTCATGTGGTTGCGCACCGCGCTGACATCCGGCCACAGCTTAATCGTCACGCCGTTTTCATCGGTCTTCTGGACATTGACCACGATCTCACCGGCGGCCATGTCGCGGGGGTTAGGGACTGGCTTTTTGATTTCAACATTCTGTTCCATGGGGGTCCTCCATATTCGGGCCGACATAGCTGCCGGTCTCATTGTAGTTGCTGGGGTCCGAGTAAGGCGTACCCCAACCGCACATTGCACCGTTGTACATAGCGGCGGCCTGGGCGCGGGTAACGCCGGCAGCGGCGTTCAGCTCATCTGCACAGGTCTGGTTGCTTAGGCCAAACAGGGCGCGCTCCCCGCGCACGATGCGCACGATGCCGCCGGTGTAGGGGCTGCGGGCATAGGCGTAGGCGGGCAGGCCTGCTGCATCAATGTTCAATTCCATAGCTTTCTCCTTTATGGGTGTATTGGGCCGCTTGGGCGGCATACCGGCGGCAAGCGCCGGGTGTTTCTTTCTCCAGGTGCAAACCCTGTGCCGGATGGCCTCGCGCGTTACCGGCTGGGTGTAGCCCATCAGGCTGCACACGGTGCTTAGGCGTTCCCCGCCGTAGTAGCGCAGGACGCTCTCCAGCATCACGTCTGGCGGCACAGGGTGATGGATGCGCTCGACCTGTGGGCCAACGGGGTGCTTGCTTTGGGGATGGGCGGCGCGGAAAGCGGCCATGCTTGTATAGCCCAGGTACGTCAGCAATTCATCATCGGTCAGGCATAGGCATTCGGCACAGATTCTCAGCTGGCGGCGGGCGTTAGCGCAGCCGCGCAGCTGCCCCTGCACCCAGGCCAGATCTTCATGCGTCATCAGCAGCAAACCACGCTTTAACTATTTTGATGGCTTGGAGAACGGCAGGCCGCTGACCTAAACGATATAGCCGCTCGCGCTCTGTGCCGCCGGCTCTTGCTTCCTGAAGGGCTGCCTCACTCGCAGCATAAAACGATTCAAGCTCCGCTAGGGCGCCGGTTGCATATTGCTTGCTCTTGTCCATGGTGTGCCTCCTCAACAGATCTGGCGGGCCAGTGCGGTGGCCGGGATGCGCCGGTCACGATTGCCGCCCGTCCAGCCAGTGAACTGCTCGCAAACCTTGCGCTTCCCGCGCTGATCCCCTGGCCCGTATACGATGCGGGCGGCTTCGGCAACTGTGACCAATTCGCCAGCCGCTTGACTGCGCACCCGCTCCAGCGCGTCGCGGTAGCCGTCTTTTTCTCTTGCCATGTTGATCCTCCTTTGGGGTGTGTCCAACGTGGACACATCAGCTTGCATTGGCTGATGTCCATTTTGTGGACAACGACCTAAAAAAAATATACATAAACTGCTCAGGGGAGGTGATGCCCAGCGCATCGGCCATCCTCTCCATATCCTCTGCGTCAGGTTCTTGGATGCCATTCGCAATGCGCGATGCCTTATTCCTTGTCCAACCAACCGCAGATGCAAACTCGGTTATATTTTTGTATTTGGAAAATATTAGACCTCTGAAGTTTTCCACTGTTCTCACCTCGCTTTTGCTGTCCATTTTGTGGACAACTATAATATACCACCACCGCACAGCAATGTCAACCATTTTGTGGACGATTTCGCATATTTTTTTTGTAAAGCGTTGATTTTGTGGACACTTTATGTTATACTCTCTCTAGCACAATAAATAAGGTTGGTGTCGCTAAATGGAAAAGGTTGCAGAATTGGCCGAACGTCTGAATGAGGCCATCAAAGACAAAACCACAACGACAAAATTGGCCGATCAAATAGGAATGTCAAAGCAGGCGATTAGCGCATATACAACAGGTGTCCGCGTTCCTAAGCGTCCGGTCATCAATGCGCTGGCAGAAGCGCTTGGCGTAAATCCTCTTTGGCTGATGGGGTACGATGTGGGGAAATATACTAATATTGTATCCTCCGTTCCGCCGGGCTTCCAGCCCTTGCCAAAGCGGGACCGCATCCCCCGTGTCGGTCAGATTGCCTGTGGCGAGCCAATCCTAGCAGAGGAAAACATTGATGGCTATGATGAGGTTCCTAGTGATTGGCATGCTGACTTTACGCTGCTCTGCAAAGGTGACAGCATGGAGCCGAAAATCAAGGACGGCGATGTCGTTGCGATCCATTGCCAGCCAATGGTTGAAAACGGCGAGATCGCCGCAGTCCTGATCGATGGCGAGGCCACCCTGAAACGTGTTTTCCTGTTCGATGACCACATCGAGCTGCGCGCCGAAAATCCTGCCTTTGCCACTATCATCCGTATTGGCGAGGCAATGAACGACATCACCATCGAAGGCAAGGCCGTCGGCCTCTGCCGCAAACTGTAAAGAGGCATACTATGGCAGCCAAGTGGACCGAAAAAGACAAGAATCAAGTCAAAATTTTAGGTATTATTGTTGCAGCGCTGTTGGTGGTGCTTGTGGTAGTGCTGGCAATTCCCAAGGAAAAAGAATACACAGCCGAAGAAACAGCGATACTCTCTGTGAAATATGTTGTCGATAACAACTATGTCTCGGGGGATTCCAAGTGGCCGGACTTCGACGAATGGCAAGTGCAGACCGGCAAAGATAGCTACATCGTATCTTGTACCATGCAGACAAAAGGCACTTCTGGCATCTACAATGACCATACTATAAAGGGCCTCACCTGTTACAATGCCGATACCCAGCAATGGCATGTTACAAGCCTGGTAATTGACGGCCAGGAAAGAATCGAACAGAAATAAAAAGAAAAAAACGCCCACGGTGTTGGCGCACCGTAAGCGTTTATATAGATCAGCTTGCCCATAGGGAGCAATACCGACCCACCAATGGTATTGTACCACCTTTTGGGCAGGCTTACAAGTCATGCCCAGGAGGTTTTTTATGCAAAAAACAAACAGGCGCAATGATGGCCTGATAGAGAAATGCCGGAAAATAGACGGAAAAATATGGCATTTCTATGGCCGCACTGCAAAAGAAGTCCAGGCAAAAATCGATGCTGCCCTGATCGAGTCGGCATCCGTTAAAGAAAAGGGCGAGCCATTCTCCAATGTGGCAGAGGCTTTCTGGCGAATCAAAGAACCGACCATTCGATACGGTTCCCGCCGGGGCTATCGCCACAAAGTAGAAGTTGCAAAGGAATGGTTTGGTCAGGCCGGTATGCGGGAGATCACCGGCACCGACATCAACCGCCAGTTGATGCACATGGCAGCGCAGGGCTACGCTTACAAAAGCATTGCCGGGCAAAAATCCGTGCTGTCCCTGATCTGGCAGTATTGGTGCGCTGAGATGCACGGAGATGTAAACCCCTGCGCATTGCTCAAACTGCCTCAGGGCTTGCCGCAGAAAAAGCGCCGCGCCCCTACCGACGCCGAAGTGGCCGACGTAAAAGCGCACACCGAGGGCTTCGGCCTGTGCCCCGCCTTTATGATGTACGCTGGCCTGCGCCTGGGGGAAGTCATGGGCCTACAGAAAAAGGACCTTGCAGGCGGTGAGATCAACGTCTGCAAGCAGGTCGTTTGGCACAATAACCACCCGGAAATCGAAGACCTGAAAACCGACAACGCCTACCGCCGGGTGCCTATCCTCAAACCCTTGCAGGGGGCAATAGCGGGCCGCTTGGACAGCCTGCCGGATGATGCGTTTATCTTTGGCGGCGAACGGCCTTACACAAAAAGCAGCTATCAAAATGCCTGGTTGCAATACTGCCAGGACATTGGCCGCGCCCACGACAGCGGCAAGCGCTACAAGACCGGCAAGAAATCGAAAGACGGCGAGGTGCTGTATAAGACCATCATGGAGCCGGATTTCACCGCCCACCAACTGAGGCATGAGTTTGCAAGCACGCTGGTACAGTGTGGTATCAGCCCACAGGTCGCAAAAGAATTGATGGGCCACGCCGATATCCTCACAACACAGCGCTGGTATGCCGAAGCAAAATCCAGTGCAGTAGATGAGGCAACCGCTATCCTAAATAAGCATTTCGGTTCGTAATAACTTCGTAAGACTTGAATTTTCAACATTTCAACTAAAAGTTTTCGGGTTTCAAATCTCTCTTACTCCGCCAACGTAAAAACCGCGATACAAACCGCAAAGGTTGCTGTATCGCGGTTTTTCGTTTGCGTTTCCATGTCGTTGTGTGTCGTTTTGCGCTGTTTTGTGCTTCGTAAATGGTTCGTAGTGGGAACTAACTTCGTAAAAAGTTCGTAGTAAAATCGGCCAACATTGGGCCACAAAAACGGCGGGCCGCCCTTGATGGGATGCCCGCCGCTTAGTTATTTACTGCCGCCCTTGCCCTCGCTCTGTGTGCCGAAGTAGAACGCGATGACCATTGTCACGATCGTCATCACGGTGTCGGGCTGCAAGCCCCCGCGCAGGGCCAGCACAGCAAAGACGGTCACGACGATCAACGTCACAATGGTCTTGACCTTGATGAGCGCGGCCACGTTCTTCCAAAAATCCTGCATTAGATTCTCCCTCCATTTTCCTCGTGCCGCTCCAAGTCGTCAATGCGATGGTTCGCGACAGTAATTTTTTCTTCCATCACTGGTATGCGCTGTGCAAAGTTATTGTGCGTCCGCACCTCGCGTGTCAGCTCCTCGATCTTGGTGTCCGTTACGGCCTGCGCAACCTCCAGCTGGTGTGTGACCTTGTCGCTCAGGCTCTTGTTGCTGAAATAGTTGGTAATCATAACGCCCACAAGGCCCAGCCCTGCCGTGATGAGCGCAACCGCGATCTGCTCCATCCACATCACCCCACAAACTTAGAGAAATACTCCTCTTTCAGCCCTTGCGCCTGGGCAATCTGGTACAGCTTGACCGCATCCATGCCGGACAGCGTCGCGCAGCGCATGACGGCCTTGCCCTCAGCATCCACGGCCAGGGCGCAATAACGGTCAGCGCCCAGCTGCATGGTCTTGGCCGCATCGTCAAAATAGGCGGCGGTCTGGGCGTCCAGCGGACCGATCAAGATAGCCTGTACGGTCTTGGCCTCGTTGGTCGTCGTGTCGGTGCTGGGCGTCTGTTTGTCAGCTTCCGGCACAACAACGCTATGCTCGCCCTTGTTAAACTGATACTCCCGGCCCGTGGCAAGGGTATAGTCATTGTCCAGCCAGGTCAGTGGGTTGGTGCGCTTGCCGCCCAGGATGACCTCAAAATGCAGGTGAGCGCCGTACACATTGCCGGTCACGCCACTGTAGCCGATGATTTCGCCCTCTTTGACCCTCTGGCCGTACTTGACGCAATAGCTGGATAGGTGGGCGTACCGCGTCTGCAAGGTCTTGTTTTTGTAGTTGGCGTGCTTGATGCGCACCATGTTACCATAGCTCTGCATACCCGTCCGCGTGTGTCCGTCCCAGTCCTGGGTCTGATCCACTGTGCCGTCTTCGGCAGCATAGACCGGGCGGATATACATGTTGTCGATCTGAGTGCGCAGGTCAACGGCCTGGTGCAAACTGCCGTCGTTGTAATACCATCCTTGCGTCAATACATGAATGTCCAGCGGCCAGGCCAGCAGCACTTCACCGTTCGATAATCTCATGGTTTGCCATCCTTTCTATTCGTCGTTATCCATCACCAGGGCCTCGTACCTGTCCAGCAGGTCCTGTATGGCCCTGGTGTTGTCTGTTAGGCCCTGCTTGCGGCACAGCTCCCGGTAGTCCCATACCAGCAGCATAGCGTCCGCCAGCAAGGCCGCTTCTTCACTCACGGTCTGGGGCCGCAGATTTTCACGGCCTCTTCGGCGCTGATTGCGCCGCTGTCAACGCGCTCCCAAATCTGTGCCGCAGTGATCCTCTTCATGCGGTACAAAAGCAGCCAAATGCTCATGCTTCGGCACCTCCCGTCATAATGTCCACAATGTCCGCCAGGGCGGTTTCCACCGCATCCATGCGCTGGTTCAGCGTCATGGGCGGCTGTTCTTCCCATGCTTCGGCATAGGTCCACCAGTCGTCCAGGTTGGCGGTGATGCTCTCCACCGTTTCGGCCGCGCGGTCGGTGCCCAGCTGGGCCACCGCAGTGGTGGCCGTCCAGCACGGGCCGCCCTCTTCACCCTCCGGCGCTTCGGTCTTTCCATGCACCACATCCTTGTGCAGCCGCAGCCAGGCGGTGCCATCAGGCAGCCGTTCCAGCTCCACAGCAGCGGGGGCGTGGTCCAGTGTTTCCGTGTACTTCATCCTGCTTTCACCTCTCTTAGTCTTGCAGCAGCGCCTACTGCCCACTTGGCAGCCTTGAAAAGGTGCCTCTGGTCCAGCTCGGCAGCTGCGCCGCTTGTTTTTGTGCCTACAAAATACCCGTTGTAGCTTATCAGGCGGTACGATCTGTACAGTGGTATGCGGCCGGTCTTGCGCATGTCATCCGCTGCCCGCAGGCTTTGGCGGCGTATCCGCTTAAAAATGCCGCGGCGTATGGTGGTGTAGGTGCGGTGCATCCTGTAGCCTGCCATGTCAAAGCCGGGGCAGCCCTTGGCTGCGCCTTTCAGGTGCCGTCTGGCCCGTTCTTCTTCCACGGTCAGGAAATCAACCCGCATCCACTTTGGCTTGATAGTCAGCCCCAGCACATCCTTGGCCCACTTCGTGATCTTCCGGGCAGCGCTCTGCATATCCGCCCATCGTCGGCCAAACAGGCCCAGGTCGTCCATATAGCTGCAACAGCGCTGTACCAGCGGCAGGCTGGCGCCTCTGCGTGCCTTGGCGTAGCTTAACAGCTGCCGCATCAGGTAGCTGGCCACCAGGTTAAAAAGCCAGGCTTCCAGGTATCCGCCAATCAGCAGGCCGCCATGGGGCGCCATGGCCAGCAAACTGCGCACAACAGCAAGCAGCCAGGCCGCGTGCGGGATCTCATGTTCTAAAATCCCCATCACTACCGCGTGGCTTGTGTTCTGGTAGGCAGATTTTACGTCCATCTTCAGCCCGTACCGCACGCCCAGGCTTTTCCGCCGCAGCCAGCGCTCCACCTGTCGCTTCAGCGCCACCTGGCCCTTTTCGGGTATGCTGGCAAACTGGTACGGCAGCAGCTTGGCCCGCAGCAACGGCTGCAGGGCCAGCACCGCCAGGTGCCCAAAGCACTGGTGCATGGGGCAGCAGTCGCTTAGTTCCCGCGTTTTCATGCTGATGCCGTCAATGCGGTAAAAGGTATGTACCGGGTCCAGGTCCAGGTCATCCGCTGTCCCGTCCATCAGGTCCAGCACCCGCTGTTCCATCTCCAGCGCTATGCCGTGCACCGCCTCCAGCTTTGCGTGCATTTCATTTTTGGCCGTTTCGGCCTTTAGCCGCCCATAGGCAACACCTCCATACTTTTGTGCGTCCGCCAAGTAATTCTTGCGGAACCATTTATCTTCAAAGGCTGCAATGGCCGCTTGTTCGCACAGCTGGTGCGTCAGCGGCATGTATCGCTTTGTATGCGTTGTCAGCCCTCCATTCTTGCTGATGTTCAACGGCTTTCGGTTGCCGCCCATGCCCTTAAAGCAGGGCGGGCGGTTTTCTACTACGCCGCCACGCAGGCCCACGGCGCTGCGGCCAGACGCTCACTGTTTGCCGGGCGTATCAACTCGCACCGGGCCAGCTGTCTGGTGTCGGTATTACATGATTGTAGCAGTCAACTGCAAGCGCGGTGCAGCGCTTATGCCTGTTATGGCTTTTTGTCATCAGCATGCCGCGGCACGCCGTTCCAGTTGGAGTTGCCGGGGCCATTGTTACCATTCGCGCAGGGCAAACCACAGTTGCCCCCATCGTTGAGGTTGCCGAAGCGCCAGGGCGCATACACACCGGCCCCGCCAGGGGAATAGAAGGCGGCCTTAACGTAGGTGCTGCTGGAACCGCCGAACTTCGTAGGGATTTGTGCTTCAGCCGCCATTTTGTTCAATGCGCGGATAAAGTTCCAGCTCCACTTGTTCGCGTTCGGCAGGTCAAATTCACCCACCTTCTGGTAGTTGGCGGTGATGCTGCCAGCCAGCTTTTCGCTGTCCCGGCAGCTATACACGTCATAGTGCCAGTGGTCATCGTCCACCAGGCTGGCCTTCCACAGCGGGTCAAGTTCTTCGCAATAGCTGCCAATCTGCATTTCCATACCCGCAATGCGGTACGGGTATCTGCCGTTGGTCAGGTTACCAATGCAGCCGTCACTATGGCCGGGCAGTGCTTCGGTGGTGCCGTTCGGCCACGGCATCGTGCTTACCAGCATCGTGGTCGTGGTGTCGATGGTGCTTGCCAGGTCCAGGTTTACGGCCGCATACTCGGTATCGTTCACGGTCACGGTCTCAACGCTCAAAATCTTGGCAACATTGAATACATCGTGGTTGTATGCCTGGTTTCGGTCGTTGTTCGTGTTGCTCCCGCGCTCGCCCAGGCACACACAGCTGCCCGCCAGCAGGTTGGCGCCCTGGGCCTTGGTCAGCAGCACACGCTTCACGCCGGTTTCGGCTGCCGCAAGGGTGTACTGGTAGTTGTAGTTGGTGCAGCCTTCCAGCTGGCCGCTGTTGCTTAACGTCCAGTGGCGCAGCCGCCAGGCCATCAGGGCAAACTGGGTGTCGCAATCGCACCACAGCCCATCGTAGGCGGTCAGCTTGCGGGCCAGCGGAAGCGCCGCGTTGGCGCTGGTCCACGGCATCGGCAACAATCCTGCGCCGCTGGTCATACCGCCTGCGCTGTTTTTACCGCCGTAAAAAGCAGGGTGCCAGGTCAGCAGGCGGTGGGTGCCGTCTGGGGCCACATCGCCCGCCATCGGCACATAGCCGTCGCCTGCGCGCATGTGCCAGCTGGTGTAAAGGTAGCTGCCGTCATCCCATTCTTTCACAGCCAGGGCAGGGGAGAAGCAGTACACCGGCGCAGTCTCGCCGGTCACATCAAAGGCGGCTTCGGTCTCAACGGCCAGCACCTCCATGGTGCCGTCTGCCAGGCTCTTGGCGTTGGCACGCACATACCAGGTCATGGGGTCGTTTTCGGCCCAATCTGCCACGCCCGTGCTGGCATCCGTCACCAGGGGCGCAGCGCTGCGGCCGTCTGCCAGATCATCCAGCGGGGTGCCGCTGGCATCGCCGCTCACGCTCTCGTGGATGTTCCGCACCGTGTAGGTCTTATCGCCCCAGGCGGTGTCCAGCATGGCGGCAAAGCGTTCCAGGCAGCTGTACTTGTTTTCGCTCTGTGTTACGGCAAACGGCCACCACAGTTTAAAGATCTTTTGCGTGTTGGTGCCGTCCAGCATGGCAGTATACATGCCGTCCAGTGTAGACGCCGGAGTAGATGCCTTGGCTTCTTCGGCGCTCTTGGCGGCTGCCTTTTCGCTTTCTTTGGCGGCGCTGGCGCTGCCCGCCGCAGCCGTCTTGCTTTCGGTCGCCTCGGCGGCGCTTTTCGCGGCACCTGCCTGGCTGGCGGCCGCTGCTTTGCCGCTGGCTGTAGCAGCATTTTCTGCCTCCTTGGCTGTATCTGCGCTGTTCTTCGCGTTCTCTGCGCTTCCAGCTGCGGCAGTTTTACTAGCAGTGGCATCTTTCTGAGCCGCTTCGGCTGCGGTTTGGGCTTTGACCGCGGCTTCGGCACTGCCGGAAGCAGCCCGGGCGCTGTTCGCGGCATTGGTCTCGCTGGTTGCTGC
>ERZ791852.2157-NODE-2157-length-10608-cov-3.650715_pt1 | contig 10608 bp, 4 predicted proteins | sample MGYA00510287_ERZ791852 | MGnify/ENA primary metagenome ERZ791852 (study PRJEB30046, sample SAMN00715257) | human gut metagenome | study: EMG produced TPA metagenomics assembly of the A metagenome-wide association study of gut microbiota in type 2... | reverse complement strand
AGCCCTACTACCCATATATTCAAATCAACTGACATAGCCCTAGACAACATACCTTCCGTATATGATACGACTAATATAGGAGGAGAATAATTTAAATAATTAGTATACAACGTATATAGAGCAGCTAATATAAAAAATACTACTTTGGCCCCTTATCTTCCATTAGGATTTATGGTTAGATACCAAGACTTTTTAAAAACTAAATGATAAATTACAAATAGATTAATAAATGGTAGTATCAAGCCAACAATCCATAATGAACTTAATAGGCAATCATGAAGACGTCTTATTGATAATGTAATAATCCCAATGCTTGGCCATATATATACTATCAAAAAATTGACACCGCTTATTAATGATACATCAAAAAAATCAATACTAAACTTAGAAATTGAAGTGATTAAGAAAATCAAAATAAATACAACAAAATTTGCCCCAATCACACCTACAATATATTCTCCCCTATTTGCTCGACCACTTATATAAAGCAATTTAGAAAAATATACTTTATATACGTTATCAAAAAAACTCTCTTTATCTTTACTTACTCCACTATTTATCAAAGTACTATTACCATAAGCAATAAAGTAATCATCAAATTTATTAATACCATGAGCATATCCATAATTATTGTTATTTTCTTCACCTAATGGTAAAGAAAATAACAATAATAGAAGAGTTATAAAGAGATTTTCTAAGGTTATGTCGAAAATTGAAAAAATTTGAAAAATCGAAGTTACATCTAACTCATAGCTATTAAATAATAATTTTAAAATACTAGAAATAACTAAAACTAAAACTATTCCCCAGCGTGATAATCCTATATCATTCACTCTTCTAACTAAAGATCCGATTATAACAAACATACCAATTATAACCAAAAGATATGGAAGTATTTTCACAAAGAAACTACTCGTAGCACTTCCTAATAATGCTATAAGAAATAAATATATGTATATATTTATTATGGTTCCAAGAACTGCAAAAATATACGGTACCCGTCCCATTCGTTTATTTATAACTAAACAATATATATTTTCTTTAAATAATTGCCACTCTTTTGATAAACTCACTAATAGGACCTCTGAATCTCATTAAAATACTGATTAATTATATCATTTGAAACGGGAATAAACTTATCTTTATCAATTAATAACTCTTTTCCTCCTGTTTTTCGCTCACGAACAAAATAAATAAAACCTGGACTGTTATTCGAATAGTATAAGCGTCCTTCTGTAGGGTGTAATTGGTGATATGCTATTGCCATTTGATTTAATCTTGGTTGATAACCATAACGTTCATTAATCATTTCATTTACTTCCCCAGTATTGACACTTGGAACCTTAAAATCCTGAGAGATACGTAGTCTTAAATCAGTAGCGCCCTCACCATAATTAAATTCCCTTTGCTTAATATTGTTTTTAGGAATATTAAGATTCAGTAAATCTCTAAAAAATGATTTATTAACACTATAATCTACTGCATCTAAGGTTCCAGTATGTAATGGTTCTTTATCAACCGTAAGCGTTTTATAATATAACTTTATATGCGGCTGAGAAAAATCAGATAAAAACGAATTATTATCTGAAGTAGATAAAGAAGGCTTCTTAGGTGTAGTAAGGAGATTATCTCCTCCATCTTTTTTAGAGGTTTTCTCAAAAGGATTTTTAACTATATCTCTTAATCCTATATCAACACCCAATGCTCCTGTTACACCATCTACAGAATCATTTCTAAGAGCGCCATACCCTATAAGACTTATACCGACCTCAGTTCCTTGTGGAAGTTCTGAAGATGTTTTTCCTTCAAAACTGGTAGAACGATTATACATTGGTGTTGCTAGCTCATAGGATGCCGCCCTATTAGCAGCAAAAGCTTTTCCTTCAAACACAATATAATTCATAGTCATAATACCATTAGCAGGATGTACCGTATACCCATTATCAGCCATATAATCCCCGAACTCTGAATAAGTATAGGATGCTGGTTTAATAGTATACTCAAATGCGCCTGTATTCACATCAAATACTGCATTATTGCCATCAGCTAAAGTAATAGCTTTATGTCCATTATCAACTAATTCATCTCCATAATTTTCATAGGTTCTAGCATATGGATAACTATCTGAATATTCGGGATTACCAGTCTCATAAATAGTAGCTATCCATGCATTAGGTTTCCATGTATAGTTTCCTAATTCTAAATTTGAGCGTGTAGAATAAGCAATCTTTGAAGAAGTACTATTTAAACCAGCTAAATACATTAATGTATAATTCATACCACCATTTAATACACTCTCATCAGGAAGCCATGAAGCTAATACATCGGCAAGGCTTCCATCTATCGCTTCATTCTGATCATTCTCATTACCATAATCGTGTACTGCTCTATAATTACTCAATCCAGCCCATTTACCTATAATTTCAGATATTCTATGGTTTCGAGAGTATCCTTCTTCATATGAAAATGCTGACTGCAATTCTGATAACATTTCTTGTTGTTCTTCATGTGTTAACCAATTATTATCCGTTGCTGATAAAACAATACTTTGTCCAGTTTCGTTGATTGAGATTGTTCTTAATAATGCAATACTAGCTAATTTTCTAATTCCTGGATCCTTAATACCCTTTAATGTATTACTAATTGTATCATTAACAGTTACACCTTTTATACCAGTAAGAATACTATCTCCCGATAATGATGAAATCACTCCTGCAAAACCAGCATGCAAAGAAATTCTATATATTCCATTTTCGCCCCATTTTTTTGCTTCTTTAATATATTCTTGTGCTAATTTTTCTTTTCCATCTTTACTAGCTTTAATTGCTTTAATGGTTAAATCGTGAGATTTTTTTAATGCAATATCCCCAATTAACTTATATCCATGGTCAGATATCTTATTTAACAAAATTTGTTTTTCTTCTACAGTTTTCTTATCAAAAATTGGTGCTAATTTGTTAAGAGCCTTCTCCGTATCATGATTAATCTTTTCTAAGGATTCCTTCTCAGCAATTTCGATGACACCTTCACTAATAGCTGAATGCGTAGTAGACTTTGCGCTACCTTTTACAGGAATCCCCATTTTAGGACTACCTGTAATGCCTATTGGATTATTTTTAGAGCGTTTGGTCGTAGATAAACTATATCCAGATGTCTTAGCCGAATAGGATGCTTCATTTTGAATATCATTCATTTTTAAAGAATTAGAGGATAATTTATTCCTTGATTTATCAAGACTACCTTTAATTATACCACCTGTAAGTGTAGTTGAATTATCTACCTGTACATTATATCCACCATCACCTGCGTATATACCAGCCTGATCTGTGACACTTGCATAATGGCTATCTGTTGTCCCTCGAGAATTTTCAAATCCAACTCTTGCTGGCCCACTCATTCCATAGGATACAGATATACTTTTATTTTTACTAATTTTATGATAGTCATTCGTATCTTGTAAACTTTCAATTTTCAAATCATGTCCAACTTTTGTAGTCACACTTTCACCGATAACCTTAGAACCTATAAGTTCAGTGTCGCTTCCAGATTCAGTATTAACTACTCTGCCGCGAATGACTGTTCCTGTATGAGTTGTATTAGTCTCCAATGCATTTTCTTTACCTTTATATGCATTAGCATCTAGACCGATAACACCACTACCATGCGGGCTTACAGTTGCGCCTATTGACCAACCAGAAGATGTATAATCATCGCGTTGAACTACTGTATTAGTCCCAGCATCCATTCGAAGATTATTAGATGCACTTACATTAACAATCGGAGCTTCTACTCTACTTCCCGTAATGTGTATATTCCCCTTAGCCATATCATTACTATTAGCAGTAATATCTACTTTTGTTTTACTACCTATAGAACTACCAATATATTGTTCTTCATTTAACTCATTTCGTTGTTTGTATTTACTAGAACCTATAGATACGTTGATATTTAGGAGACGATCTTTTCGAGCTTGTTCTTGTTTATATTTTTGTTCTTTATCTATTGCATTTTGTACATCTGGATGTACAACATTTTCAATTTCTGGATGTTCTAATTGATAACTCTTATTTAATTCATTAGCTTTACTTAAAACCTCTCTTTCTTTATCTAATAAATTAACAGGTTTAATCTTACTATAAGCCTTGGCATCATTATAAGCATGTTTTATGCTATTAGCTGCTTCACCATATTCAAATGCAGATAGAGCACTAGTTTTTCTACTGTTAGCACGTTTGCCAAGTTGTTGTGCGGTGTTCAAAGCAGATATAACTTGCCCACCAACACTAACCGTTAATCCAGACCGTTTTTCTTCATGGGTTTGTACTACATGTGATGTGTTATGTTTACCATCAATATCAACATTCGCAGCAGTTAAGGATACCGGACTATTGCTAAAATAGTTAGTCGTTGTGCTATGTATAGTATCTCCAGCAGTAACATTAATCGCTCCATTAGTAGAGGCAATATTACTCGCCTCTTGTGTAGTATAGCGACCATCATATGTATCAGTGATTTTTTTACTACCAATAGTAAATCCTAAGCCAGCTCCCATAAGACCTTTTTTCTTACTATGTTGATATATATCATTGCGACTGCTATCTTCTGCAGAATTAGTGCGAACCTTATTACCAGCACTAATAACTACGTCACCTGTGCCTAACACATTAGACCCAGTTACATTTACATCTTGGTTAGCTCCTACTTGAATTGTATTGCCACCAATAGTGGATGCTGTCACACCCGTATGCTCGTAATCTTTACGAATCGTATTAACTGTACGAGATAATAGCCCTTTTTCCTTGTACTGTAATCCATATTGATCACGGCTATAGGTATTCCCATTTTCAATATTCACATCATTGCCAGCAGCTATAGTCGTCACGCCATGCTCACTATTTATTACACCTTGACGAATATTGACATCATTCTTGGCGGCTACTGTTACATTGCCATCACCTAGAATTTGTGTACCAATTTCAGTACCTCTATCTGTGCGAAGATAATTTGCGGCATTTAATGTCATATCTTTCTTGGCACTTAATTTTTTAGTATCCACATTAACAGTATTCGCACTAGTAATAGAGATGTTACCGCCTTCTCCACCTGTAATAACAGCACCAGTTAGATGTACATCCTTATTACTATGAATGTCTATGGTTCCTTTAGGATTTGATACGCCAATACGCCCTTGTTGCACAAGTACATCTTGATTAGCTAATTTGTCTGTTGCTGCCTCTACGCTTATGTCATTATTAGCAAGTAATGTAACACTATCATTACCGTGAATAGCACCAGTATTTCGAATAGAATCCGTAGCACCAATAGCTACAGTATTCGCATTAAATCGACCCGTATTATCTACTGTATTTGCCTGTACTACAATAGAATCAGCCATCATATTACCACTATTCTTAAATGTACTATCCGTATTAGCGATAATGGATTTACCACTTACAACAGCGCCCATAGCATCGATTTGATTAGCCGATTGTTTAGCTAAATACACCTTAGGATATAATACTTGTTGAGGTTGTCCATTTACAACAACAGTTTTTGTTTCAAGCCACACCATATCTGTTGTAATGGCTTTCATTTGTTCTTCTGATAAGGTAATGCCAGGCGTCAACTTATATTTTTTACCATATGAAATACCAGCTTCGAGTAATGCTTTATATTCACTTTCGTTATCTGTATAACCTTCTAAATATGGTTTACCAGTAGCAGATAGAATTTGTGAATTAATCAGACCTTGTTCATAGAAACCATCACCTAGGCGCTTCATTCTTCGTTCTGGGTCATTAGCCAACGCATTTAGCATGTATTCAGATGATACAAATTTCTTACGATTTGTAAAAGCACTATCTGTTTCAATTAATGCATTTGCTGTTATATCAGGATGAATATTATAAATTGCCTGTGTTGGTAATTTCAATCCTTCAATCGTTACGTTCCCAATACTAGACTTTCCTTGATTTCCTGTGCCAAACGGATCTAGACTATCATTTACTTTATGCTTATTGGCCTCAGCGATGGTATCCTCAGCATGTTCCTGTATTGTACCAATTGGTTGTATATTTTGCTCTTCTATGGAAGGGGTCATAAATACTTCTGGATCCCAATATCGGCGCCATTTATGCCTATAACCATGAGCTTTACGAACTCTTTTCGCTTCACTAACTTGTGTTGTTCCTGTTTTGAACACCTTATCACTGGTTTTGTCACTGACAGTCTCATGTGCGCCATTAAATATAACTTGTCCAGCAGATGCAATTTTGCTATTTATATTAGATGAAGCACCATTGATAACTATATTGCCACCAGCAGAAATAACCCCTGGTTGATTATTCGTAACTTCTGTATGGGTATGCTCCTCTTCACTACGTATTAACGTAAAGTTTTTTACAGGTGGAACTCCCTTATCTACCATTTTAATCGTACCATCAGCTTGTTTCACTGGTACTTTATGAGCCACACCATAGCCACCTTTTCCTGTATAACCAGGGAATTCAGAGACATCAAAAATTTGATTTTCTTCTGGATGATGTAGATCATCAACTTTAAGTTTATCCCCATGCTTTGTAATACCATCTGAAACACGCTTCATGCCAAAGCTTGCATTATCATTAACAAGATTAGACGTTGTTAGAGTCATCTCACCACCTGATTGAATGGTAGCGCCCTTATTTTCAATGACATGAGTTCCTGTTAGATTCATCGTATTTCCACTATACAATAAAGCATTCCCATTATTATGGATTTCATTAGCTTGTATATCCATATGGTCACGACTCGCAATTGTACCAGATTTATGACTATCTAATTCCTTTTGTACTTTAGTCATTGCTTCTTGCGCCTTATCATAAGTCTTAGTTAGCTCTTGAATACGATTACGATGTGCTTGCAACTCTTCTTTAGTCTTATAAGCCGTTATATCTGCATTCCACTCTTTATCAAGTGCCTCTTTAGCTTGTGTCAAAACATCTGCAGCACTTTTATATCTTGCTTCAATAGTTGCATCCGTATGATTAGATACAGTATCCGCTTTAATAGACACAGTATTGCCATATATACGACCATTTTCAGCATTATCTACCGATGTTGCACGAATATCTGTAGTACCATTTGAGTTTACCAAACCATGATTAGTCATAGATGATTGACTTTCAATAGATAAGCCATTGTCACCTTGCACAACACCATCTTGTCCCACTGAAATGGCATGACCTGAAATAGACGTCTGACCATTACTTGTTATTCCACCATCCACTTGAATCATACCATCTGCACTAATAGTAGTCGCATGAACAGAACTTAATGTACCTTTAACATTAACACCAAGCCCATCATTGGTTCCTTTCATAGTAATAGAGTTAGCATACATACCCCCAATAGCAGATACATCTAAACCAATTTGATTAGAGGAATCCAATGCCTTAGATTCTAAAGACTTGGCATCTATTATATTTTTACCTGTACGAGTCTCTACTGCATTAGCCCATACACCTGCGTTTACCTGTGTAGCTTCAGTTAAAATTTATAAGGAGTTAGATTCTTTTGCATTAAGGCCCTTTCCATTAATCGCAATAGAACCTTGTTCTACCCTATAGGTATTAAGATTTCCATTAGGGTCATATTCAGGCTTACCAGTCGTTAATACAGCACGGTCCGTATTGATAAAACCGCCACCATCTACGGTGATTCCATTAGGATTAGCTACAACCACTGATGCTTTACGTCCAGCTACCTCAATAAAGCCATTCATGTTAGTAGGATTATGAGATGTGACCTCATTTACAATAACCGAGGCAGAGCCACGCATCATATTAGCATTACCTGGCACATACCCAGCTAGGCTCGTATTTGCCATTTGATATGAATTATTTAAAATCACACCATGTTGTGGCACATTAAAATTTGTATAATCATTGCGAGATACACCACCTGCCGTAGGTCCTGTAATATTGACTAATGTAATACCGTTTGCCGCTTGTCCTACTTGTGCTTGTCGATGTTGAGGCGCATTACGATCTACCTCTATAGGATTTTCTGCATAAACCAAAGGAACTACTAAAGGATCCATAACCATGAGGCCCATTGTAAGCCAAACAGCAATTTTATATTGTAATCGTTTTTGTTTCATAAATTCTCTCCCAAACTATATATATGAGATATGACAGCAGTTTACTAAAATCTAAATCCCGCTTGGAATCCTGCTGTTATATGATTTGTTTTATAACCTTCCGGTTTATATAAAGGCATACCAACAAAGGCATCATAAAATAATCCAGACTTAAATTGGCCTCTCATACCAATGGCTGTACCAGCAATAAACCGACCTGTCAATACATCGGTACTAGGCCCATATACAGCACCAAAATCTATATTGGCATATATACTTGATTTCCATTTTGGTATATAACTAGCTACTTCATTTCGCATATACCAACCACTCTCAGCCATCAACGTATGCTCACCATCAAAGCCTTGTACGGTATATCGATTGCCAAGGCTAATCATATCTCGTGAGTATAATTGCTTGCCACCTAATGTCCATTGTCCATGAAATGATGTTGTAATACTTGCAGGACGGTGGCCCCATGTACGTGGCATTTGATAATCTACATCTAATAATAGTTGTGTATAACGCGTTGTTGGTGCACCATAGCCATAATCAGGTTGTGATCCAAACCAACCAACACCTTTTTTTATAGCGACACGAGAAAAGATAGTATTTTGTTTACGATACCGTCGTTCTGAAAGACCTAATTCCAATGATGCTGTATTCGCTCTCTGTACTTCGATTTCCACATCATTAATATAATTCTTGGAATTACGTTTAGATATCGTTATATCCCAACTCCGTTTAGTTGTTCGACTGCGATGAAATACATGATTCCATGTTCCTCTAAATGTCTTAGCTCGACTAGAACTAATGAATGGATTTGCCATAGTATGTACCGTTTGATGATATTTTATATTACTATATGAAACAGAAAATGTATCCTTACCCCGTGGAATCGAGTAAGAAATGCTATGGTTTTTAGTACCTTTGACTTCGCCATCTCGAGCTCCATCCTGATTTAAACTCACTTGAAAGGTATCATTAGCATTGAATAATCGATCAATGCCTATAGAAGTCGTCCACTGCAGTTTTCCAGTATCTTTTAATCCAGAATCATCAATAGAAACCATGCCATGAATCGGAGGCTTTTTAGACGTTTGCAATATAATAGTAGAATATAACGGTTTTGACCCAGCTTCTAACTCAACAGCTACTGACTGAGATCCAATTCTGCGCATTTGCTCTAAGCCTTGCTCAATATCTCGAATATTTAATATATCCCCTTCTCGTAATGGAAATGCATTATGCCAAGGTAAATGGGGTAAATCTGGCCGATACGTAACGGCTTCTATCCGTCCAATTTGTAAATTAAACTGTAATTGTCCCGTCGCAAGGGATTGTTGTGGAATTCCCACTTTAGATGTAACAAAACCATGCGATAGTAATGAATTATTTAATTGAGTCGATAACCCATTAATATCCTCAATCGATAACTTACGGTTAATATAAGGTTTTATTTCTTTTTTCAGAAACGAGAATGTCTGTGGAACATCAAGTAGTATCTCCTGACCTTTTGATTGGTAATATAAAGGACCCTTAATCAGTCTCGTACTATATGGTGCTGAATTGTCACTCGAAGTATTCGAGTCTCCGCCTTCTTCAGCTACCCGTATCTGCGTAATATAAAAAGACGGTGAAACACTCATAGGTCCTGATGCAGGTCTTGGTGTCTTACCGTCTGTATTAGATGATATATGTTGCCATTGTATCCGTTCTTCTCCTAATCGTGCCTCTCTCGCTTCTTGACTAGCTCTTGCTCTATCTAGTTGTTCTTGTGTGTCTATAGGATTAGCACCATGTCCCTGTAAAGGTATCACACATGCTAGCCCTAGATACAAAAGTACCGCTCGCTTAATCATATATTTCCTCTCTAAATAAAACATAAACTCATGTTTTATATTTTATTATGTTTCTTTTTCGAAAGTCAATAGAAAATTTAGCAAAAAGGGTGTACTACATCTAAGCAGTACACCTTTGGTTAATATATATTTATTTTAGAATTCCACATAAACTACAAAATATAATGATAAATATTGAATTACTTATAATTATACCGTCATAACCAATAAGAATATTTTTATAAAACATAAGATTATTCCTCATTTATTATGATTTTTTATAAAAAACGGTCGTATTATTTATACGTGTACAGGTATGGGGTTTATTGACATCCATCCCCTAGGTTGCTACGATTAATTCATAGATTATAGTTATGTCTGCATAGTCAGATGATGTTGTTTAATGAGGTGATTCACTTATGTTTAGTGTAAAAAAACGTGCATTAACAGTTTCTGCTGCATTAGCGGCTTTCGCATTGACATTTGGTGCTCCTGTGCTTGGTCACGCTGCATATCAATTAAATGATGAAGTAAAAGATCCTACTCCAGCATTAAAAGAAGCTGCTGCAATTGGTGTTCGTACACACAATACTGAAGCTTTACAAAACTTGCCAAACAAAGATGCTATGGTTGTTATGAGCTTTGGTA
>ERZ791852.2146-NODE-2146-length-10647-cov-2.900302_pt1 | contig 10647 bp, 8 predicted proteins | sample MGYA00510287_ERZ791852 | MGnify/ENA primary metagenome ERZ791852 (study PRJEB30046, sample SAMN00715257) | human gut metagenome | study: EMG produced TPA metagenomics assembly of the A metagenome-wide association study of gut microbiota in type 2... | reverse complement strand
CCCGGCGGAGACCAAATTCCATGATCCCATCTCCCTGTGCGGCGTATACAACACGGGATGCCTTGGTAGCGATCAGACACTGATGGTTGATGATGGTCAGGATCGCAGTTTCTACAAGCTGTGCCTCCATGATCGGGGCAACCACTTTGATGAGCGGCTCTCGTGGGAAAATCACACTTCCTTCCGGAATCGCATAAATATCCCCGCTGAAATGGAATCCGCTCAGGTAATGAAGAAAGTCTTCACTGAAAAGCCCCAGCCCTCTCAGATAGTCCACATCTTCATATGAAAAATTCAGATTCTTGATATAATCGATGACCTGATCAACGCCGGCCATAATGGAGTACCCACCTTTATTTGGGTTCTCACGGAAAAATACGTCGAAGATTACGGTCTGGTTTTCCTGAGTTTCAAAATAGCCCTGCATCATAGTAAGCTCGTACAGGTCTGTCAGTAAAGTAAGGTTCTGTGCACTCATAAATTTCCCTCTTTTCTGTAGCATTGAATCAATTATACATAATTAATGCGTGTAAATCAATAAAGAATCCATTGACAAGGGACTGTAAAATAGCTTAATCTATATGGAAGATTAGGATGAAATCCGATTGAATGACAGGAAAATCAGTGAAGTAAGTGCTGCAGGGGCAGCAGATTGGAGTAGAGAATGAGATTAGGAGTAAAGCAGGTACTGACGGTTGTAAAGATCGTAGATTTTGGAGTGTATCTGGGCAGCGATGAAGAGAGAGTGCTTCTGCCAAAGAAGCAGGTTCCGGAAGAAATCGAGGTCGGGGATCCGATAGAAGTCTTTCTTTATAAAGATTCATCAGACCGCATGATTGCGACGACGAATGAGCCGAAGCTGACACTTGGGGAGCTGGCAGTGCTGACGGTAGCAGATGTTGGCAGAATGGGGGCATTTCTTGACTGGGGATTGGAGAAAGATTTGTTCCTTCCATTTAAAGAGCAGACAGAGAAAGTGGAAAAAGGGGATCAATGTCTTGTGAGTCTTTATATTGACAAGAGCGAGAGACTTTGTGCCACAATGAAGATCTATCACCTTCTGCGGACGGATTCTCCTTATAAAAAGGATGATACAGTCAGAGGTACGATTTACGAAGTGAACCGGGAGATCGGTGCTTTCGTGGCGGTAGATAATCTTTATTCTGCACTGATCCCGAAAAGAGAGATGTACGGAAGGATGTCTGCAGGACAGGAGATCGAAGCCCGTGTAGCAGCCGTAAAAGAGGATGGCAAGCTTGATTTAAGTGTACGTGGCAAGATCCCGCAGCAGATGGACGAAGATGCAGAACTGATCCTGGACTGTATTGAGACGTGTGGAGGCAGGTTGCCATTTACGGATAAGGCAGACCCGGAGCAGATCAAGATGGAGATGGGGATGAGCAAGGCGGCATTCAAGCGTGCGGTCGGAAGACTTTTGAAGCAGAGAAAGATTCAGATCAGGGAAGACGGGATTTACAGACTGTGATCTGAAATAAAAAGATCAGGCAGAGCCTATGGAGAGAGAATGTCAGGTGTCCGGTCAAAAAAAGAAAAATACTACTTGAAATTAAGCTGGCAGAAGCGATAGATGCAACTTATTGATAACTGCAAAAGAAAGGACAATGAGGTGAAGGTATGAGTTTTGCACATTTACATGTCCATACGGAGTACAGTCTTCTGGATGGCTCGAACAAGATCAAAGAGTATGTTGCAAGAGTGAAAGAGCTGGGGATGAACAGTGCGGCAATTACGGATCACGGAGTCATGTACGGAGTGATCGATTTTTATCGGGAGGCACGTAAGCAGGGGATCAATCCGATTCTCGGATGCGAGGTCTATGTAGCTCCCAATTCCCGGTTTGACAGGGAAGTGACAGGCGGAGATGACCGGTATTACCATTTAGTGCTGCTGGCTGAGAATAACGAAGGATACGAGAATCTGACAAAGATCGTTTCCAAAGGATTTGTGGAAGGGTACTATTACAAGCCGAGAGTAGATAAAGAACTTTTAAGAACCTATCATAAGGGGATTATTGCGTTGAGTGCGTGTCTTGCAGGAGAAGTTCCAAGATATCTTACCAAAGGGATGTATGAAGAGGCAAAAGACCGGGCTTTGGAGTATCAGGAGATTTTCGGAAAAGGGAATTATTTTCTGGAGCTTCAGGATCATGGAATCCCGGATCAGCAGTTGGTAAACCAACAGTTGATGAAGCTGTCGCAGGAGACCGGGATTGAACTGGTTGCTACGAATGATGTGCATTATACCTATGCAGATGATGAGAAGGCACATGATATTCTGCTCTGTATTCAGACGGGGAAAAAGCTGTCGGATGAGAACCGGATGCGTTATGAAGGCGGGCAGTATTATGTGAAGTCCGAAGAAGAGATGGCGGCTCTGTTCCCGTATGCAAGGCAGGCACTGGAGAATACGCAGAAGATCGCAGACCGCTGTTCTGTGGAGATTGAGTTCGGAGTGACGAAGCTTCCTAAATATGACGTGCCGGAAGGCTATACTTCCTGGGAGTACCTGCAGAAGCTGTGCTATGAAGGACTGGATCAGCGTTATAGGACACCGTCGCAGGAGCTGAAAGACCGGCTGGCATACGAGCTGGATACGATCCGGCATATGGGATATGTCGATTATTTCCTGATCGTATGGGATTTTATCAAATATGCAAAAGACCATGGAATCGCAGTCGGACCGGGGCGTGGTTCAGCAGCGGGAAGTATCGTGTCCTATTGTCTGGGGATCACAACCATTGATCCCATCCATTATCAGCTCCTGTTCGAGCGTTTTCTGAATCCGGAACGTGTATCCATGCCGGATATTGATGTGGATTTCTGCTATGAGAGACGGCAGGAAGTGATCGATTATGTAACGAGAAAATACGGAAAAGACTGCGTGGCTCAGATCGTTACATTTGGAACGCTTGCAGCAAGAGGTGTCATCCGTGATGTAGGAAGAGTCATGGATCTGCCTTATGCCTATGTGGATTCGATTGCCAAGATGATTCCCCAGGAGCTTGGAATTACGATTGATAAAGCTCTGCAGATGAATCCGGAGCTTCGTAAGCTTTATGAGTCAGATGAGACGGTGACGCATCTGATCGATATGGCGAAGCGTCTGGAGGGACTGCCGAGGCACTGCTCGATGCATGCAGCAGGAGTGGTGATCTGCCAGAAGCCTGTAGAGGAGTATGTACCTCTTTCAAGGGCGGCAGATGGGACAATCACGACCCAGTTTATTATGACAACGCTGGAAGAACTGGGACTTTTGAAGATGGATTTCCTGGGCCTGCGTACACTGACCGTGATTCAGAATGCGGTACAGCTTGCAAGAAAAAAGCAGCCGGATCTTCAGATCGACAAGATTGACTACAATGATAAGGCAGTGCTGGATTATATCGGTACAGGAAAGACGGAAGGAATCTTCCAGTTGGAAAGTGGCGGGATGAAGAATTTCATGAAAGAATTGCAGCCCCATAGCCTGGAGGATGTGATCGCGGGAATTTCTCTGTACCGTCCGGGTCCGATGGACTTCATTCCACAGTATATCCGGGGAAAGAACGACAGATCATCCATCACATATGACTGCCCACAGCTTGAACCAATCCTTGCACCGACTTATGGCTGTATCGTTTATCAGGAACAGGTTATGCAGATCGTTATGAAATTAGCCGGATATACACTTGGACGAAGTGACCTTGTACGTCGTGCGATGTCCAAGAAAAAAGGCGATGTCATGATCAAAGAACGACAGAATTTCGTTTATGGAAATGAAGAAGAAGGAATTCCAGGATGTATCAATAACGGTATTGATGAAAAGACAGCGAACCAGATCTGGGATGAGATGTTAGACTTTGCAAAATATGCATTTAACAAATCTCATGCGGCAGCATATGCAGTAGTTGCCTATCGTACAGCCTATTTAAGATGCCATTATCCAGTAGAATTTATGGCAGCCTTGTTAACCTCTGTTCTTGGAAATACAAACAAGATTTCAGAATACAGTTATGCCTGCAAGAAGTTAGGAATTAAGATTTTGCCACCAGATATTAACTATGGAGAGGGTGCGTTCTCTGTAGACCATGGAAATATCCGCTATGGACTGACTGCGATCAAGAGTCTGGGACGGCCAGTCATTGAAGCGATCATAAGAGAACGAAATTTAAATGGACCATACAGAGATTTTAAAGATCTCGTGGAACGATTATCAAGCAAAGAGATCAATAAACGAACTGTAGAAAATCTGATCAAATCGGGAGCTTTAGATTGTTTTCATGTAACAAGAAAGCAGCAGATGATCGTCTACGCCAGTGTGATCGATAGTATCCAGAAAGAACGGAAAAATGAGATCGCAGGACAGATGAGTCTGATGGATCTTCTTGGAGAAGAAGACCAGCAGTCTTTTCAGATTTCCTATCCAGATGTTGGGGAATATGAGAAAGAGCAGAAACTTGCCATGGAAAAGGAAGTGCTTGGGATCTACGTCAGTGGACATCCTTTAGAGGATGATATAGAACGCCTTGAACGAAGTGTAACAGCACATACTTCTGATTTTGTGATCGATGAAGAAACAGGAAAGACAAAGATTCACGATCGGGAAAGCTGTATCATTGGCGGTTTGATCAGTGAGATGAGTGTGAAACTTACGAAGAAGAATCAGAATATGGCATTTATCACACTGGAAGACTTAAGAGGAACCGTGGAAGTTGTCGTATTTCCAAGACAGTATGCGACATATCAGTCTCTTTTAAGAGAAGATGCCAAAGTATTTATCAAAGGAACAACACAGATTTCTGAAGAAGAAAGCAAAGTCATATGTAATCAGATCATCAGTTTTGAGGATAGCAGACAGGAATTATGGGTACAATTTGCGGATAAAGAAGCATTTTTTAAAGAGGAGGATGCATTAAAAGGTATTTTAACTTCCTATCCCGGTAAAAATCCAGTGGTGATCTATTGCAAAACAGAACGTGCTGTGAACCGTCTAGGGAGAGATTATATGGTTTCTGGTGACGAGAATTTATTATTTGATCTCAAAAAACGATATGGAAAAGAAAATATTCGGGTTAGATCGTTAGGAATATAACAAAGACTATTGAAAAATTTCTTTAAATGGATTAGAATAAAAGCCAAGTTAAGAATTGTATGGATTAATAATTGGAGGATATTGCAAATGGGAAAACCAAACATTAAAACAATTGGAGTTTTAACAAGTGGTGGAGATGCACCTGCTATGAACGCAGCAGTGCGTGCCGTAGCCAGAATTGGTAAAGAAAGAGGATTAAAAGTCAAGGGAATCCGTAAAGGCTACAATGGACTGTTAAACGAAGACATCATCGATTTAACACCAACAGAAACAGCCGATACGATCTTCCGTGGAGGTACAATCCTTTTCACAGCCAGATGTGAAGAATTTAAGACAGAAGAAGGTCAGAAACGTGGTGCTGAGATCTGTAAAGCACATGGAATCGACGGACTGGTAGTTATTGGTGGAGACGGTTCTTTCCAGGGAGCTAAGAAGTTAGCAGCGCTTGGAATCAACACGATCGCTGTTCCAGGAACGATCGACTTAGATATCGCATGTACAGAATATACGATCGGATTCGATACAGCTGTTAACACAGCGATGGAAGCGATCGACAAGATCCGTGATACATCAACATCTCATGAAAGATGTAGTATCGTAGAGGTTATGGGACGTGGAGCTGGATATATCGCATTATGGTGTGGTATGGCAACAGGAGCAGAAGATATCCTGATTCCAGAAAGCTTTGATGGAAACCTTCCTAAGGTAGAACAGCAGATCATCGAACATTTACTTCGTAACAGAGCAAAAGGTAAGACACATCATATGGTAATCAATGCCGAAGGTGTTGGACATTCTTACAGTATGGCGAAGAGAATCGAATCTGCAACAGGTATTGAAACACGTGCTACGATCCTTGGACATATGCAGCGTGGTGGAAGCCCAACAGCAAAAGACCGTGTATACGCTTCTATGATGGGTGCTTACGCAGTTGACTTATTATGTGCAGGAAAGACAAACCGTGTTGTTGGATACCAGAACGGAAGATTCATGGATATGGACATTGACGAAGGACTCGCAATGACAAAAGATATCGATGAATATCAGCTTCAGATCGCACATTTATTAGGAAAATAAATAAAACATGATCTTAGAGGAATCCTGTTTATCTAGGATTCCTCTATTTCTCTATATAGGAGCATTATTTTATGAAAGAGTTACGACCGGTACAGGTCATATTGCTTGGATTTTTAATTACAATATTTGCAGGATCGATACTGCTTGCACTGCCGATCGCAACACAAAGCGGGCAGGCAACGCCTTATATTGATGCATTATTTACAGCAACAACATCTGTGTGTGTGACGGGTTTGATCGTTGAGACAACAATGACACATTGGAGTATATTTGGGCAGGCAGTGATCATATTGCTTGTACAGATCGGAGGACTTGGTGTCATTACGATCACAACCGGAATGTTTTTTATGCTTCGAAAGAGGATCACTCTTGGAAATAGAATGTTGATCCAGGAGTCTATGGGTCTTAATACAATGACAGGTTTAGTTCCATTAGTTAAGAAGATTCTGATCGGGACAGGGATCATAGAAGGAATTGGAGCAGTTCTTTATGCGACTCAGTATGTGCCGGAATTTGGCATTGGATATGGAATATGGGCAGCAATCTTTAATTCAATCTCGGCATTTTGTAATGCAGGAATGGATATTGTAAGAGACGACAGTCTGCGAAGCTATGTAACGAATCCAGTTATGAATTTTACGACAATGGGGCTGATCATCCTGGGAGGTCTTGGATTTGTTGTATGGAAAGATCTTTGGCAGGGATTCAAAAAGATCGTAAAAGATAAAGTTCCTGTAAAAAGGATGATACAACAATGGAGATTTCAGACCAAGATCGTGTTATCCATTACGTCATTTTTGATCTTGTTTGGTACAATATTGATCTTTCTGTTTGAATATCATAATCCAGCAACTATGGAGAGTCTGTCATTGCCACAGAAGATACAGGCATCACTGTTTCAGTCTGTGACGACACGTACCGCAGGGTTTGAGACGGTAGCACAGGGCGCATTGACGGATGCATCTTCGCTGGTTTCTATGTTTCTGATGATCATCGGAGGATCACCAACTGGTACTGCAGGCGGTGTCAAGACAGTGACATTCGCAATTCTTGTATTTTGTGTGCTCTCTGTGGCAAAACAAGAAGAATCAATTACGTTATTTAAACGAAGAGTTCCACAGAATCTGTTGTCGAAGGCACTTGCGATCATTGTGATCAACCTGATCGTGCTGATGACATCTGTGTTATTGTTGTTGGTATTTGATCACGGGACTTTTATGGATTCATGCTATGAATGTGTATCAGCACTCGCGACAGTTGGTTTAACCAAAGGATTGACACCGAATTTGACAATCGCAGGGAAAGTGATTATCATCATTACCATGTACTTAGGGCGTGTCGGACCGATTTCTATGGCGATCGGTTTTTCACAGAAGAATAAGAAAAAGATGGTCATGTATCCGGAACAGGATCTGATCTTATAAGTGAAATAGATTCACATTATAACATGATATCGCAACGGAGGTAACGGAGAAGAATGAAGAAGTCAGTTGCAGTTTTAGGACTCGGAAAGTTTGGAAGCAGCATCGCAAGGTCACTTGCTAAAGGTGGAGCAGAAGTACTGGCAGTTGATAAAGATGAGGATCTTGTAAGAGATATCGCAGATAAAGTAACTTGTGCAGTCTGTGTGGATATATCTGATAAAGAAATGATGAACAACATCGGATTGGAAGGAATGGATGCAGTTGTGATCGCAACGGCAGAGCATTTAGATTCCAGTGTTATGGCATTGATGATCGTCAAAGAGATCGGTGTGCCATATGTTCTTGCGAAGGCAGACGGAACTTTAAAAGGAGAGATATTAAAACGTGTTGGAGTCGATGAGATCGTTTATCCAGAAGAAGAGATGGGAGCAAGGATCGCAAACAATCTGCTTGGAGGAAGTATGACAGATCTGTTTGACCTTTCCGCAGACACAAGTATCGTTAAAGTACCAGCAAGAAAAGAATGGATCAACAAATCATTAGTAGACATTAATTTCCGTGGAAAATATAACGTTAACGTCATCGCGATCGAAGGAGAAGGTGGTGTTGACGGGGCTCCAGATCCAACGAAACCGATCAAAGATGAGGAAAATCTTGTGCTGATCGGTAAGAAAGAAGATCTGGTCAAATTAAGAAAATAATAGATCGGAGGTGGATAAGAATATGATCACAACCACTCAGAATAAGCAGATCAAACAGATCATCAAATTAAAGAAGAGTGCAAGAGAAAGAAGAAAACAAGAATTATTTCTTGTAGAGGGAATTCGTATGTTTACAGAGATCCCAGAAGAATATTTATATAAAGTCTATGCATCTGAAGATTTTTATAACGAACATAGAGTGATTTTTGAACATATGGATGTGGAATTGGTATCACCTCAAGTTATGAAAGAGATTTCCGATACGATGACACCACAGGGAGTTCTTGCACTGGTGAAGATGATGAAATATTCTTTAGAAGATCTTCTAGAACAGGAAAAACCATTATTTCTGGTGCTTGAGAATCTTCAGGATCCGGGGAATCTCGGGACGATCCTTCGAACAGGAGAGGGTGCAGGGATCAATGGTGTTATCATGAGTCATGATACAGTAGATATTTATAATCCAAAGGTTACGCGCTCCACGATGGGATCAATATTTCGTGTGCCATTTGTCTATGTCGATGATCTTTTAGAAGTTGCAGAAACGATGAAACAAAAGAATATCATCACGTATGCAGCACATCTCAATGGAACAGACTATACGAAGGAAGATTATCAAAAAGGAACCGCATTTTTCATTGGCAATGAGGGAAATGGTCTGACAGATAAGTTGACAGACAAAGTACAAAAGAAGATCAAGATTCCAATGTGTGGTAAGGTAGAATCATTAAATGCAGCCATGGCATCAGGCCTTTTAGTTTATGAGGCAAGACGCCAGAGACAGGGGGTGGATTAAATGTATGCAGTTTATTGGCTGATCGCATCCGCGGTATTTTTACTTGTTGAGATCATGACACTTGGACTTACAAGTATCTGGTTTGCAGGTGGAGCCGTTGTTGCAGCAATCACAGCACTATTTGGTGTTCCATTTTGGGTACAGATGTTGATATTTATCGTGGTAACATGTCTGTTGTTTGCACTGACAAGACCAGTTGCCAAACGATATTTAAACAGCAAGGTGCAAAAAACGAATACCGATGCATTGATCGGACAGACAGCACTTGTCAAAGAAACGATCAATAACATGGAAAGCAAAGGGTTGGTTCAGTTAAATGGCCAGGATTGGACTGCGAGAAGCTTTGAGGCTGGAGAGATCATTCCAGAAGGCAGCGAAGTGATCGTAAAAGAAATCCGAGGCGTGAAACTGATCGTAGAAAGAGAGGTATAAGATGATTATGTCGATTATTTTATTTATTATTGTTATCGCATTGCTTGCGATGATCATTTCATCCACAGTGCGTATCGTGCCGCAGGCACATGCTTATGTTGTAGAACGACTGGGTGCTTATCAGGGAACATGGTCTGTAGGACTTCATGTCAAAGTCCCATTTATTGATCGTGTTGCAAGAAAAGTCAACTTAAAAGAGCAGGTTGTGGATTTTCCACCACAGCCAGTTATCACAAAAGATAATGTTACGATGCAGATCGATACAGTTGTATATTTTCAGATCACTGATCCAAAATTATACAGTTACGGTGTAGAGAACCCGATCATGGCAATCGAGAATCTGACAGCGACCACCCTTCGTAACATTATCGGTGATCTGGAACTTGACCAGACACTGACATCAAGAGAGACGATCAATACGAAGATGCGCGCATCTCTGGATGTGGCAACGGATCCATGGGGAATCAAGGTAAACCGCGTGGAACTTAAGAACATTATCCCACCGGCAGCAATCCAGGATGCAATGGAGAAACAGATGAAAGCAGAACGTGAAAGACGTGAAGCTATTCTCCGTGCAGAAGGTGAAAAGAAATCTACTGTCCTTGTTGCAGAAGGTGAAAAAGAATCTGTGATCCTGAAAGCGGAAGCTGAAAAGCAGAAGCGGATCAAAGAGGCAGAAGGTCAGGCAGAAGCGATCCGTACTGTGCAGAAAGCGACTGCGGAAGGTATCGAGTATATCAAGGAAGCCGGTGCAGATGAGGCAGTGCTGACACTGAAGAGTCTGGAGGCATTTGCGAAAGCAGCTGACGGCAAGGCAACAAAGATCATCATCCCGTCTGAGATCCAATCCCTCGCAGGTCTTGTGACAAGTGTAACGGAGATCGCAAAAAAGAGTGAAACTGAGAATTGATCTTGAAAAGGAATATGGAATCGTTTTAGAGGGCGGCGGTGCCAGGGGCGCATACCAGATCGGTGTCTGGAAAGCGCTCCGGGAAGCCGGCATGAAGATAAAGGGTGTCGCGGGAACGTCCGTTGGGGCGTTAAACGGCGCCCTGATCTGCATGGATGATCTCGGGAAGGCGGAGGAGATCTGGGGAAACATGACCTACTCCACCGTGTTCAATGT
>ERZ791852.2130-NODE-2130-length-10704-cov-5.206780_pt1 | contig 10704 bp, 8 predicted proteins | sample MGYA00510287_ERZ791852 | MGnify/ENA primary metagenome ERZ791852 (study PRJEB30046, sample SAMN00715257) | human gut metagenome | study: EMG produced TPA metagenomics assembly of the A metagenome-wide association study of gut microbiota in type 2... | reverse complement strand
TTTCTTGAAGTAGCCTGTTTTGATTTAGAAGCATTGGCGCTAAATCTCTGGATAAAGTCCTGTAATTCCTTGATTTTTTCTTCTTTCTTTCTGTTAGCTTCTTTCATCTGTTTAACAATTAACTGACTTGATTCGTACCAGAAATCGTAGTTACCGGCATAAAGCTGAATCTTTGCATAGTCAATATCAGCAATCTGTGTACAAACTTTATTTAAAAAATATCTGTCATGAGATACAACGATTACTGTGTTTTCAAAATTGATTAGGAATTCTTCAAGCCAGGCAATTGCATCTAAATCCAAGTGGTTAGTAGGTTCGTCTAAAAGAAGAATGTCAGGGTTACCAAATAATGCCTGAGCTAAAAGAACCTTAACCTTTAATGTGCCGTTTAAATCTTTCATCTGGCTGTAGTGATATTCAGTATCTACTCCTAAACCATTTAAAAGAGTAGCAGCATCAGCTTCAGCGTTCCAGCCGTCCATATCGGCAAATTCAGCTTCGAGTTCTGATGCCTTAATGCCGTCTTCATCAGAAAAATCTTCCTTCATGTAGATTGCATCTTTTTCTTTCATAATTTCGTAAAGACGGGCATTACCCATAATTACTGTATCAAGAACAGTGTATTCATCATACTGGAAGTGGTCCTGTTTTAAGAAAGAAAGACGTTCACCAGGTGTGATAATAACTTCACCGCTTGTAGGTTCAATCTCCCCTGTTAATATTTTTAAAAATGTTGATTTTCCGGCACCGTTAGCACCAATAAGTCCGTAGCAGTGACCTGGAACAAATTTAATATTTACATCTTCAAATAATGCTTTTTTGCCAAAACGTAAAGAAATATTACTTGTACTTATCATTTATAAATCTCCTTATTTTTATACATGTTTTAGGTAAATGCAAAAGAATAACGGATTTTTGACCGCAAAAATCCCGTAAACTTTTGCTGATTGCTCATCAAAGTATATCAGTTTTTAGGAATTAAAGCAATCTAGGAAAGTGAAAAATTACCTTATAATATGGGAAAAATAATTAAAAACAGTTTTATGTTTTTATAAACGGGTAAATATGTTATTATATGTCAGTAGGAGGCGAGGACATGAATAAGAAGAGACTGATTAGTTTGTTGTTAGTTTCAGCACTTACAATTACAAGTGTATGTGGCTGTTCTTCAACAAAAGAAAAGACTACAAAAAAAGATAGTACAGCAAAAACCAAGGCTGAAACTACTGTAGGACTTGATCCTGCAAAAGATTCAAGCTGGCCAAGAAGTTTTAGTATAAATGAAGGTTCAAAGGAATCTGATAATGGAACATATATTGAACAGTTAAAAATAAACGGAAGAAGACTTTACTTAAAAGGAAAGTTTGGCGTAATTGATGCCATGGACGGTCAGGTGTCAACAAGAGAAGAAGCGGATATTGAAATATCAAAGTCCTGTTCTTTTTATGATCAGAGATTAGATGGTGATGGCTCAATGACATTTAAAGAATTTAAAGAACATATTGCAGATAGCGGTTACACAGCCCCTGATAATTACATGATAACAATAGATCGGGGAAAAGTTTATTTGATACAGTTATTTGATTAGAATGATTCCGTTACAATGGCGGAAGTTAGAAACAGGGAGAGGGACCTGTAATAGAGATTGGTTTTTTTGAAACCAGATTGATTTAAGCATAAAATAAGACAAGTTACAGACATGAAAGGACGACAACATGGACAAGTTAGGCAACATAAAAGTATATAGGGGAAATCCGTTAATAATGGGTGCTACGGTAATGGGTGACAATGTTAATTTTGCAATTACTGCAAAGTATGGTAGCAAGTGCGAAGTAATATTGTACAGGAAAGGTGAAGACAGGGAAGCTTTTCGAATCCCATTTGAAAATGCACAGGTTATTGGGAGTGTTTATGCCATGTGTGTAACAGGACTTGATTATAAGAAATATGATTATAACTTTTGTGTTAATGATGAGATAATTGTAGACAAATACGCAAAGGCTTTATCAGGAAAAAAGCAATGGGGAGAAAAGAGCAAAAATCTTAGGGCAGGAATTGTTTCAAATGAATATGATTGGCAGGATGATGCCCCTTTGAATATTCCTTTTGATGAGACAATTTTGTATCGTCTACATGTTAGAGGCTTTACAAAGCATGTTAGCTCAAAGGTAAAACATAAAGGAACTTATTTAGGTATTGTAGATAAGATTCCTTATTTCAAAGAACTTGGAATTACAATGATTGAGCTTATGCCGGCATATGACTTTAATGAAATAAAATCAAGACCTGCAACTTCAATGAAAGGCCAGTTCTCAATTGAGGAGCCAAAGTTAAACTATTGGGGATATACTGATGGTTTTACTTTTGCACCAAAAGCGGCTTACGCTTATTCTAATGCCATTGGTGGAGAAGTAGAAGAATTTAAGTATATGGTTAGGGAATTACACAAAAATGGAATTGAGATTTCCATGGAATTTTTCTTTCCTGAGCAGACTAACCCTAAGGAAATTTTAGACTGTCTTCATTATTGGGTAATGGAATACCACATTGACGGAATTCATGTGAACCTTGAAAGTGCAGTGATGCGAATGGTTCAAACAGATAATTTGCTATGCACAACGAAAATATTTACTTATAGCTTTGCGACAGATACAGATTTTTACAATAGTGCAACGGAAGTAAGAAATCTGGCTAATTTTAATGATGATTTTATGATTGCCACACGAAGATTTATAAAAGGTGATGAAGACATGCTTTCAAACATTGCCTATAAGGTGAAGGCAAATCCACCAGCAGTGGCAATAGTAAATTATGTGGCAAATCACAACACATTTACATTGTATGATTCTGTATCTTATGACAGAAAATATAATCAGCCAAACGGTGAAAACAACAGAGACGGAGCTGTATACAATTACAGTTGGAACTGTGGGGCTGAGGGAGATACAAGAAAACGTAAAATAATGGACTTGCGAAAAAAGCAGATAAAAAATGCTTTGAGTTTGGTATTTTTAAGTCAGGGTGTGCCTATGCTTTATGCAGGTGATGAAATGTGTAATTCTCAAAAGGGAAATAATAATCCATATTGTCTGGATAATGAAATTTCATGGACTAACTGGAATAAAACAGCAATGGCAAAGGAAATATTTGAATTTACAAAGAATATAATTAAATTTAGAAAAGAACATAAAGTATTGCACATGAAAAATGAAACAAGGCAGATGGATTACAAGTCCTATGGCTTACCGGATATGTCTTATCATGGAACAAAGGCGTGGTATGGAGACTTCAGTCATTTTAACAGACATTTTTCAACTATGTACTGTGGAAAATATGCAATGGATGAAACAGGAAGTGATGAAGCTGACATGTACATTGCATACAATATGTATTGGGAAGAGCAAAGTTTTGGAATTCCTTCAGCAAGAAATAAAAGGAAATGGAAGGTTGCTTTTTCAACCAGCCCTAATCAGAAAAGTGAACAGGTGGGCAGAACATTTAATGTGCCGGGAAGGAGCATAACGGTTTTGATTGCAAAACCTGAATAATATGTTAAAAGAATTAAACGAAAAAGGAATTGGTAAATATATTAATCTTGAAAAATGGGGATTAAGCACATTTGAATTAAAGATTTTAGCAATCCTTGCAATGTTTATTGACCATTTTTCAATTATTTTTTTAGAAAACAATAATAATACATTGTATTTAACAGGCCGTGCCATTGGAAGAATTTGTTTCCCAATAATATGTTTTGTTTTGGTTGAGGGATTTTTCCATACAAAAGACAGAATGAAACATGGAATTATTTTAGGCATATTCGCGTTATTATCAGAGGTTCCTTATGATTTAATGTATGGTTCATTATGGGACCTTGCAAGACAAAACGTGTTAATAACTTTGTTTATCGGTTATATGATGATATGGATGCTTGATTTAATTTCAAAGTTCAGAATTTCATATCCTGACAAAGTGTTACAAAAAATCGGAGCGGCAAGACTAAATACTTTGATTGAATTAGTAGTTATGTTGGTAGGATTTGCCATGGCATATTTTATTAATTGCTCATATTCCTATGCAGGGATAATGATAATTCTTTGCTTTTATGTTTTTAGAAAACATCACATAAGTCAGGGGATTGTAAATATTGTTTTTAATATGGGCATGTATCCATTGTCAATTCAGTGGTTTGGGGCATTAAGTATTATTCCTATTGAATTATACAATGACACACAGGGAAAACATAAATGGAAATATTTCTTTTATTTATTTTATCCATTACATATAGTGATTTTGGTAGGCATAAAAATATTTTTAATAAAATGATTACCTTTTATATAATTTTTTATCTTTCTATAGTTTTTAGTTTTTGTATACTTAAATTAGCTTTGAGCGGAAAATTTTTAGGAGGGTAAATTATGATATCAAAGTTAATTAAGAAAACAACAACATTTGTAGTTTCAGCGGCTATGGTTTTTTCGACAATTACATTTGCAATGCCTGAAAAAACAGTTAAGGCTTCTCCAACTACAGGCTCTAAATTAGTATGGAGCGATGAATTCAATGGCAATTCCATTGATACTTCAAAATGGGGATTTGAAATAGGAACAGGTTCAAATGGATGGGGAAACAACGAACAGCAATATTATACTAACAGATCGGACAATGCTTATGTTGCTGACGGTGCCTTACACATTAGAGCGAAAAAAGAGTCTTATGGTGGAAGGAATTATACATCCGCAAGACTTAATACAAATGGAAAATTTACATTTACATATGGCTATGTAGAGGCAAGGCTTGCATTACCATCTAATCAGGGAATATGGCCTGCTTTTTGGATGCTTGGCGCAAATATTGGTAGCGTAGGCTGGCCATCATGTGGTGAAATTGACATTATGGAAGCAATTAATGCTGAAAATAAAACATACGGTACATGTCATTGGAACGTAAATGGACATGCAGAGTATGGTAAGCCAACAGGCAATTTTGATATAACACAATATCATACATATGGCCTACAGTGGGATAATGAATATATCAGATTCTTTGTTGATGGAAATAAATTCTACGAAATGTCAATTGCAAACAATGTAGGCGATACAGAAGAATTCCACAGACCATTTTATATATTATTAAATGTGGCAGTTGGAGGAAATTGGCCTGGCTTCTCAATTAATGACAGTGCATTTCCACAGGAAATGAAGGTTGACTATGTTCGTGTATATCAGGATAATCCTTCATACAACAGTTCTTCATCAAACAATGTGGATAAGAGCAATGGTAGCAATGCAGGAAGCAGTGACAATAAAGGAAATACAGGAAACAGTGGCAATAATGGTTCATCTTCAAATACGCCGGCTAGTGGTATGGGAATGAATTATGCAGGAGACAGTTCAGCAACAGCTTATGTAAATAATTCAAAGTGGACAGACATTCATTATTCAGTAAATGGTGGTGGACAGCAGAACGTAAGAATGACTCAGTCAGGAGATAAAGCAACTTACACGGTTAATGGCTTGAAGTCAGGGGACACAGTTAAATACTGGTTTACATACTGCAATACTTCAGGCTATGTAAAAGACACAGCAAGTTATTCATATACACATAAAGGTAACAGTTCTTCAGGTGGTTCATCAAGTGGTAGTTCTTCATCAGGAAGTACATCAGGAAGTACATCAGGAAGTACATCAGGAACAGTAAACACTGCATCAGGTGATGTAACAATTTATCAGGATGCAAATTATGGTGGTAGAAACACATCATTAGGCGTTGGAAGTTACAATCTTGCATCACTTATTGCAAAAGGCTTTAAGAATGATGATATGTCATCATTAAAGGTCCCATTTGGTTATAAGGTAACAATTTATCAGGATGACAATTTTAGTGGAAAGTCAAAGGTAATTACAAGCGATGCAAGTTACATTGGAAATGACTGGAATGACCAGATGTCTTCTATTAAGGTTGAAAAAGCAAGATATAAAATTATCAACAGACACAGTGGCCTTTGTCTTGATGTTGCAGGAGCAAACAAAGCAAGTGGTACAAATGTACAACAGTGTCAGGCAAACGGAAACGTAGCCCAGGAATGGGAAATTGATTTTAATAAAGATGATTCAACATACATTCTTAAGAGTGCATTAACAGGAAAAGCACTTGATATGGATGACTGGTCACAGAATAACGGTGGAAATGCCATAATCTGGGACAACAACAAAACTAATAACCAAAGATGGTACATTACAATGGTTGATGGAGAATATTCATTCCTTATTAACAAACACAGTAACAAATCATTAGAAGTTGCTGGTTGGTCAACATCAAATGGCGGTAATGTACAGCAGTGGGATTATTCTGCTCAGGCAAATCAGCAGTGGAAGTTTGTTTTAGCTAATTAAATACATCTAAAAAGCTTAAAGGCTTAAAAAGTAAAAACAAAAATACCTCTAAAGTGGACAGATAGAATTGGAAAGTCTGTTACTTTAGAGGTATTTTTATGTAAATGAGTGTGGTATATTATTAGCTAAAGATTTATTTTTTTGGGGGAAGAACATATTAATTTAAAAGTATTCAGTAAAAATTAAGAATAGATTAATTAAAGGTTTACCAGGGAGAAAATTAAGAAATTTATTAGCTAAAAGTAATTTGAGAGAAAATTATAAACTAAAATTTATTCGGGAGAAAATGAAGATGAAGATAAAACCAGCGTATACGTTAAAAGGATATAAGAAAGAAAATTTAAAAAAAGATATATTTACAGGAATCATTATAATGGCTGTGTCTATTCCAATATCCATGGGATATGCACAGATAGCGGGCTTGCCGGCAGTATATGGTTTATATGGCTCGGTTTTCCCAATTATAATTTTTGCATTTTTTTCAACATCAACACAGTTTATTTTCGGAGTTGATGCAGCTCCGGCAGCGTTGGTAGGTGCAGCTCTTCTTAGTATGAATATTCAGGGCGGTACAAAAGAAGCAATGGAAGTAGTTCCTATAATTACTTTTTTAGTGGCAGTTTGGCTGTTGGCTTTTTATTTTATGAAAGCAGGAAAACTTGTAAATTATATTTCTGCACCTGTTATGGGTGGCTTTATTACAGGAATATGTACAACGATTATTTTAATGCAGGTTCCTAAAATTATGGGAGGCACATCAGGTACAGGAGAGTTGCTTGAATTGGTGGAACATATTATTGACACGGTAAAAGATATTAATATTCCTTCAGTTTATATTGGAATTGTGGCACTTGTTATTTTAGTTATTTCTAAGAAGGTTATGCCCAAATTCCCTATGGCGGTTGTACTAATGGTTGCAGGTGTTATGATGACAAAATTTATGCCGTTACAACAATGGGGTGTAAAGACTCTTGATAGTGTTGCACCGGGACTTCCAAGTTGGAAAATTCCTAATTTTGGAGCTTATCCTATGACTGATTTGTTTATGATAAGTCTTTCTGTAGCGGTTGTTATTATGGCTGAAACACTTTTGGCTGAAAATAGTTTTGCGCAAAAGAACGGTTATAGAATAAATGATAATCAGGAAATACTTGCTTTTTCTCTTGGAAATTTGGTAGCGGCATTTACAGGTTGCTGTCCTATAAATGGATCGGTTTCAAGAACTGCAATGGGAGAGCAGTATCAGGGAAAAACACAATTAACAGGAATTATAGCAGGCTTATCCATGATGCTTCTTCTTTTTGGTGGTACAGGCTTTATTGGATTTTTACCGGTACCAATTCTTACGGCAATAGTAATTTCAGCATTAATTGGTGCAACAGAGTTTGATTTGGCTGTCAGACTTTGGCAGGTAAGTCGTACGGAATGTTTTATTTTTATAGGTGCGTTTATGGGCGTGCTTATGCTTGGAACAATTAATGGTGTTTTAATTGGAATAATTCTTTCATTTACTGAAATGATTATAAGAACAGCAAAGCCGGCTACATGTTTTCTTGGCATACAGCCGGGACATAAGCATTTTAGAGATTTGAATGAAGGACGCCACATACATGCCATACAAGGGGTGGTTATTTACAGATTTAGCAGTAATTTGTTTTTTGCTAACATACAAACATTGCAAAGAGACATTGAAGATGCCATTAAAGACGATACAAAGGCTGTAATTATTGATGCAAGTGCTGTGGGTAGCATTGACATAACAGCAGCCGACAGATTGGAAATTTTATATAAATCTCTTCAGGAGAAGGGGATTCGCTTTTATATGACTGAACATATTTCAGGTGTTAATGAACAGTTAAGAAAATTAGGTCTTGGTTATTTGATTGAAAATGGAAATGTTAGAAGAACAATTCATGTAGCGTTAAAAGACATGGGAATTAACAGACCTTATCCATTAGAAGGTAATGTAGAAAATGAGCAACTTACACCTTCAAGAAAACGTGTAGACAATAGGGTTCAGGAATTTGTTTGGGCGTTTGGAAAGGAAAGTGAAAAGGAGATTGAAAATCAGATAATGTTGCAGATAGATCAATTAAAGAAATCAGGAGATGTGGAAAATCTTTTCCATGGACGCTGGTCTCACATGGATGCTTTTGACGAGGACGAATGGTTGGAGCATCTTGAAGAACACTTAAAAGAGATTGTAAATATTTCAGGCAAAGACGAAAAAGATATTGCTAAGCGACTTGAAGAACATAGAAGAGAAATTCACAATCGTATACATAAGGAGCATCCTGAACTTGCAGAACGCTTTGTAGAACGCAGACATATACTGGATGAGCATTTGCAGAAACGACATCCGGAAGTGTATGATTTGATTGTAAGTATTAGAGAAAAATAAGAAGTGTATGATTTGATTGTAAACATTAGAGAAAAATAAGAAGTGTAGTTGTTTTTTTCAATGGATTTGATGATTTGACTCTTATGCTTGCAAAAGATTCCAGCGATTTCCACCCCTTTAGTCATGTTATAGAGCATAGGGGTGGAAAAAGTGAGCTTGATGAACTTATGCTTGCAAAAGATTTCAGCGATTTCCACCCCTTTAGTCATGTTATAGAGCATAGGGGTGTAAAAACAGAGTTTGATGAGCTTATGCTTGCAAAAGATTCTGGCAGTTTCCACCCCTTCGGTTATGTAATAGCACATAGGGGTGTAAAAACAGAGTTTGATGAGCTTGTGTTTGCAAAAGATTCTGGCAGTTTCCACCCCTTCGGTTATGTAATAGCGTATAGGGGTGTAAAAACAGAGTTTGCAGAGCTTGTGCTTATAAATGATTACAGAAAATTCCACCCCTTTAGTTCTGTGAGAACATAAAGGGGTGGAAAAAGTGTATTTGATTAGTTTCATTTACAAAAATTTGTCGAAAATAGATTAACTTTGTGGATAAATCAAATGTTCATCTGTAATATTTTCAAGAATTTCTGTGTAGTATTTGTTGCAAAGATATTTTGCCATATTAAGATTCATGTCTAAGTAGTTACCGCAATCCTTAGCACATGCACCTGGCACTTCGCTTTCAAAGTTTCTCATAAAGTCGAACATTTCTTTCATTAAATCAACAATATCTTTTGATTCGTAATCTCCCGCTAAAACTAAATAGAAACCTGTTCTGCATCCCATTGGCCCGAAGTAAATAGTTTTGTTAGAAAATTCCTTATGGTTTCTTAAAAATGTAGCGCCTAAATGCTCTATAGTGTGAACTTCTGCAGTATTCATAACCGGCTCAAAGTTAGGTCGTGTCATTCTAATATCAAAAGTTGTAATAGTATTCTCGCCAACTTTATCTTTTCGTGAAACATATACTCCAGGTAATAGTTTCAAATGGTCTATTGTAAAACTCGCAATTTTTTCCATAATATGCCTCCTGATAAATAATAAATTTCTAGAAATATATTAAATAATTGTATGAGAAAAATCAACAAAAATAAAAGATGTGGTAAGTATATCATGTGATTAAATAAATTTGTTTACATTGTAAAGGTTGTATAATAAGATATATTGCATAAGAAAAAGTCTATAAATTATTTTTAGGAGAAAGTTATGAAAAAGAAAAAAAGAATATACTTAACTATTGTGATAGTTGTTATATTGGCAATAATGTCCGGAGTTACTTACTTACTGATTCAGAGAAAAAACACTGTAAATCAAATTGAAAAAATCGTTGAAAACTGCGCAAAAAATAAAATTGATAACAAGTTTATAAGTAATATTGATGGAGAGAAAATTTATTACTCAATACAAAACAATTGGACTGAAGAAGGTGGGATAAATCTGAAAAAGCTAGAGTTCTATATAGAGAGAAAGAATTGGTGTAAAAACTATATTTGTATAGAGATAGATTATAAAGGAACATTGAAGAATGGACAAAACAACGAAGGATGTGAGTATTACAAAATCTATTTCAGAAAGAGGAATAATGGTATATATATTACAAAGGTTGGTGTTTCTGTGGGTGAAGCAGGTGTTTATAGTTACGAACCGGTAAGTAGTATAGATGAATAGTAAACCGATTGTTTAAATCAAATAATTAGACAAGATAATTAAACAAAATAATAAGGTAGATAGTAAGCCAAATGGCAACCAAAGTAGTAAATTAATTAAATAAAATCAGTAGTAAGTTAAATAGTTACTGATAAACAAGAATACATTGCAAAAAAAGGAGACCAAAATGGAAAATATAAAAGAAATCAATTCTAATAACATAGATAACCAGGTTGCAAATAATCAGGACAAGCCCCACAAGCGTCGTGTA
>ERZ791852.2127-NODE-2127-length-10713-cov-2.348564_pt1 | contig 10713 bp, 10 predicted proteins | sample MGYA00510287_ERZ791852 | MGnify/ENA primary metagenome ERZ791852 (study PRJEB30046, sample SAMN00715257) | human gut metagenome | study: EMG produced TPA metagenomics assembly of the A metagenome-wide association study of gut microbiota in type 2... | reverse complement strand
GCTGGCAGGATTTCTGGCCAGTGCAGCTGCAGCAGACGGATTTGCAGGCGGATTGATGGCATGGTTGTATGAACGGTTGGGAACAAGCGGCATAAGTCTTTCTGTCTGTCATGTGCTGGCAGTTGTGCTGGTGACCGTCGTGCTTTCCTATTTTGCGCTGCTGTTTGGCGAGCTGGTGCCTCGGCGGATCGCGATGCAGCGGCCTGAAGCTGCAGAAAGAATGACCTGCAGTGCTGACGGTGGTACTGCATCCGGCGGTATGGCTGTTGTCGAAGTCTGCAAAGCTGATCTTAAAGCTGCTTCATTTTAAAACGGAATCCGTAGAACGCAGCGTTACGGAGGAAGAGATCCGGCGGCTGGTTGACCTTGGCGGGGAAAAAGGAACGATAGACCACGATGAGCAGGAGTGGATTCAAAACGTGTTCCGGTTTGACGACATTTCGGTGCGGGATGCGATGACGAGAGAAGCAGATATGGTCTGTTTTTCGCTGGATGAGGCGGACGAGGACATCATTTCGACGATCCGGGAAAGCGGTTTATCCAGATATCCGGTTTACGATGAAGATATTAACGATATTATAGGTATTCTGAATGCCAGGGATTATCTCCTGGATCGTAAAAATGACAGCCCGTCAGGGTTAAAGGAGCTTTTGCGAGAGCCTTATTTTGTACCGGATACGATTCATGCAGATGACCTGTTCCGGGATATGCAAAAAGGGAAAATCCATATGGCCATCGTCATCGACGAATACGGACAGACGGCGGGGGTTATTACAATGGAGGATATTCTGGAGGAGATTGTCGGAAATATTTACGATGAATTCGATTCTGAGGAGCCGCCGGAAATCGTTCAGCTGGAGGACAATTTGTGGAGGATCTCAGGCGGTGCATATGTTGAGGACATTGCGGAAGCATTGGATCTGGATCTGCCGGAGGATATTGATTATGATACCTTAGGCGGCATGATCTTCAGCTGTTTACGGATCATTCCTGCGGATGGCAGTCAGTTTGATGTGCAGGTCAACGGACTGAATATTCATGTGGAAAAAATGGAGGATCAGAGAGTGGAATCTGCACTGGTCAGCAAGATCCTGCCGGAGAAAGAAGAGGAAGAGTGAGCTGTAACGAACATAAAAAGCCGGTCGGCACAGAAGAATTTTCTTCCATGCCGACCGGCTTTTTCATGTTATAGGAAATTACTTCGTAATTTTCCTATAACATGCAGGATCGCACTGCGGCGGATAAGAAGCATGTCGCATATTGCGACCCGCCGCAGGCGGAGAATCCTGCTTCGCAGGATTCTTTTTTAAATAAGCTATTGTCAGCTTCAGTTCTTATAGCCCATTGCTTTGTGCGTTCCGTTTCCTTTTTCAGGAGCGGCCTGTGTGTTGTCAGTAGACTGGCTTTCTTCAGAGCTCTGTGCGGAGGAAAGGGTGATGGTCAGCTCCTTTTCTGTATAAATGCCGCCCTCGCCGGGAGACTGTACCGTAATAGAAACCGCTTCTCCGGCTGCGTAGTACTGCAGCTTTTCTTTCAGCTCCTGAATAGTGCTGACGGCCTTACCATCGAATTTTGTGATGACATCACCCTTGCGGATGCCGGCCGCTTCTGCACCGCTGCCCGGAGTAACGCTTGCTACATAAACACCTGTAGGGATGCCATAGGCTGCGTTGATGTTGGAATCCACGGTAATGCCTGCGATACCTATACTGGATTTCTGGCTGTCAGCAACCTTGGTTCTGGTCGTCTCATTCATCAGCTCTTCGATGATGCTGGATACTCTGGTGATGGGGATTGCATAGCCCATGCCTTCCACCTCTGTGCTGGCAAGCTTTGCAGAGTTGATACCAATAACCTCACCCTTCATATTGACCAGTGCGCCGCCGCTGTTGCCGGGGTTGATGGCCGCATCTGTCTGGATGTAGGTAGGTGTCTCTTTTGTGGTAACAGTGCTGGAAATGAGGGCATTGCTGTCATCGGAATCCGAAGAGGAAAGGGTACGGTCTGTGGCGCTGACAATGCCGGTTGTAACGGACTGACCATAGCCGAGTGCGTTGCCGATGGCAACAACCTGTTCACCGACCTTTAAGGAATCGGAATCGCCCACTGCAGCCACTGCGATCTGGGACATTGTATCATCGGAAATGCTGGAAAGCGGAACGGCGATGACTGCCAGGTCGTTGTCGGAATCTGTACCCTTGATGGTTGCTTCATAAACGGAGTTGTCAATGAAGCTTGCAGAAAGGGTATCCGCGCCTTCCACAACGTGATTATTGGTGACAATCAGCAGCTCCGTATCGTTTTTCCCAATGATAATACCGGAACCAACGCTGGTGCTCTCTACCTCCTGAGCCTGACCGCCGTAGCCGAACATGCTGAAATAGTTCTGTACCTCCTGTACAGATTTATTTGTGATGGATACGATAGAAGGCATAACGGATTCCGCAACGCTGGAGACGTCCAGACTTCCGGAGGATGCTGCGCTGCCTGTGCTGACCGGTGTGGTAGCCTTTAACAGGCTGCTGGAAGAGCTTGCTGTCTGGGAAGAAGCGGAAGCACTTTCCGAGGATGCAGCTGTTGAAGCATTGTTCCGATAGCCTGCCGCGTAGTTGACACCCAGAAAGGTACCGGATGCAACGCCGCCAAACAAAACAGCGCTCAGTGCAATTGCACCGGCCTTTTTGGCAATCCGTGCTGCATTCGTATTTTTTTTGCGGGGACGAGTCGGTGCCTGCTGTTCCGGGGTATTGGTATAATGATAATCCTGCTCTCTATTGTCGAAACTCTGATTTTCATTTTCGTACATAACTGTCACTCCTTTTCTTATTCTGCCGGCGAGCTGCCTGATTGGCATCCGTCTGCCGGGAAAAACGGTTCAGCGCTAAGTTTTACGCTGAACCATTGGTCTTTCTCTTTATCTGAGAAACAGTATAAAAAGGATTTGTGAGGAATGTGTTGGAAAAGTGTGAGGATTATGAGGAAAAATTGCGAAGGAATTGTGAAAACAGCTGTTAACAGCCGGATAGAGCTTCAGAATACTCTTGTATCCTGAATGATTCCGGTTTCCCGGAAGATCTCCCATTCGCAGATATTGACTGCATGATCTCCGATGCGTTCGAGGTATTTGGCCAGCATCAGAGCATCAAGGCTCTCTATCGCATCGGAACGATCTTCTTTTATGTGGAGAACGATATCATTCTTTACCTTATCAAAAAGCTTGTCGATGATATCATCGGAAGCGATGACATCCTTCGCTTTTTTCTGATCCCGGGCGACAAAGGCGCTGACTGCCTCGTGTACCATCTCCCGGGAAGCTGCGATCATTGGCTGCAGATGTCCGGAATAGCGTTCCAGCTGCTTGTGATCCATCTGCTGAACCAGCTCTGCGATATCAGAGGCGTGGTCTCCAATGCGTTCGATATCCGTAACGACCTTCAGAATAGAAGAAACCGTGCGCAGATCCTGTGCGATGGGCTGCTGGGTTGTAATGAGCATCAGGCACTGGGCTTCGATGCTGCGCTCCAGGTTGTTGACATTGCGGTCATCGGCCACGATCCGCTCTGCCAGCTGCATATCTTTGTTTTCGATGGAAAAAAATAAATTTTTCAGGGAAGCTTCAACGAGGTTTCCCATTTCCTCCAGGCTTTCGGAAAGCTGTACCAGCTCTTCACTGTATAATTTTCTTGTTGTCATAGATACCTCCATTTAAAATGAAAAATCGCAATGTAATGCCTGTTTCCTATGCTGGGAAAGAGAAAAAACGGGTAGGGTCTGTCAGGATCAGCCGAACCGTCCGCTGATATAATCCTCTGTGCGCTTATCCTGCGGATGGGAAAAGATCTGCTTCGTATCGCCGAATTCCACCATTTCGCCTACAAGGAAAAAAGCGAGATCGTCAGAAATACGGGCAGCCTGCTGCATATTGTGAGTGACAATGACAACCGTGTATTTTTCCCGCAGGTCTGCCATCAGGTCCTCGATTTTCATTGTAGAGATCGGATCAAGGGCGGAGGTGGGTTCATCCATCAACAGGATTTCCGGTGAAACAGCAAGGGCACGGGCAATGCAGAGACGCTGCTGCTGACCGCCGGAAAGACCGAGGGCAGATTTTTTCAGGCGATCCTTGACTTCATCGAAGATCGCAGCGTTTTTCAGACTGGTTTCAACGATTTCGTCCAGCTGAGCCTTGTTTTTGATACCGTGGATCCTGGGACCGTAAGCGATATTGTCGTAAATGCTCATGGGAAAAGGATTGGGCTGCTGGAATACCATACCGGCTTTTTTACGCAGCAGAGTGACATCTACGTGGGGATCGTAGATGTCCTCGTCGTCAATTTTGACCTCACCGGTGATCTTTACATTGTCCACGAGATCATTCATACGATTTAAGGTTTTTAAAAAGGTGGATTTACCGCAGCCGGAGGGACCGATAAAGGCGGTGATCGCTCCGGCCTTGATATTCATATTGATGTTTTTAAGGGCGTGATTTTCGCCGTAATACAGATCGAGGTTCTTCGTGCTGATTTTGATATTGCTCATGAATTCTCCATTCTGCAGGCGCTGCTGCGTCTGCGTTATCCTCCGGTTAATCGAGTTTGGAAACATCGAATTTCTTTGCCAGTATTTTGGTCAGAAGGTTGATAAAAAGGACGATGATCAGCAGGACAGCGGCAATTCCGAAGGCTGCGTCATATTGTGCCTTGGACATGCTCAAGTACAGCTGGATCGTAAGGGTTCCGCCGGATTCGAAGATTTTTTTGAAAAATCCTGCAAAGGTCTTGGGCAGAAGATAGCCGCTCCCGGCGGTGAATAAAAGGGCGGCGGATTCTCCGACGATACGTCCGATCGCAAGAATGATACCGGTGATAATGCCGGGCATTGCGGAGGGGAGCAGGATCGTGCGGATCATGTACCATTTGGTTGCGCCGATGCCGAGTGCGCCGCTGCGGTAGGTCGCGGGAACTGTTTTTAAGGCTTCCTGTGTGTTTCGCGTGATCAGGGGAAGAACCATCAGGGTCAGGGTCAGGGCACCGGTCAGGATGGAATAGCCAAGTCCCAGGGTGGTTCCGAAAAATACCATACCAAACAGACCGAAAATGATAGAAGGAATACCGGAAAGGGTTTCTGTCGTAAATTCGATCAGCCGGACGATTTTTCCGGGCTTTGCGTATTCGTTTAAGTAGATCGCGCTGCCGACACCGATGGGAGTTGCGATCAGCAGGGTAAGGATAACGATGTAAAGTGTATTGACGATATTTCCGGCGATACCAAAGGTTCCCTTGATGGTGCTGGGAACAGAGGTCAGGAAGGAAAGGCTGATCTGGGGCAGGCCTCTGAAAAAGACATAGCCCATAATCGCGATCAGTAAAAGGTTGGAAAATGCCGCAGCCAAATCGATCAGAACGGTGAGAATGAGATCGGAAGGCCGGATCTTTTTGTTTAAAATACTGGAGGAACCGGGAGCCGTAAGCTCTGTGCTCATTACTCTTTTTCTCCTTTCAGAATTTTGTTCAGGGTCATGTTAATGATCATAATGAATACGAAGAGGACAAGGCCGATGGTGAATAGTACCTGACGGTGTAAATCTGCTGCGTAGCCCATTTCAGCAACGATGGCGGTTGTCAGAAAGCGGACAGAGTGAAAGGGCAGAGGGGCGTTGACGCTGCTTCCGGATACAAGGCTGATTGCCATTGCTTCACCGATCGCACGTCCGACACCGAGGACGATGGCGGTTGCGATACCGGATTTGGCTGCCGGGATCGTTACACGGAAAATTGTCTGGATCCTGGAAGCACCCAGACCCAGGGAGGCCGCCTTTAAGCTGGCAGGAACGCTGCGGAGGGCGGATTCGCTGATATTGATAACAGTAGGCAAGATCATGATCGCAAGGACAAGCACGGCTGAAATAAGGTTTGCACCGCCGGTAAACTGATGGGTCGCAGAGCCTGCAAAGATTTTCTGTTCGAGTTTATACATTGCAGGGCACAGCAACAGGATACCGAGCAGACCGTAGATGACGGAAGGAATACCGGCGAGCAGCTCAATTGCGGGGCGGACGATTTTAGAGAGGGGCTCCGGAGCTGTTTCTGCAAGAAAAACAGCAGTCAGGACGCCGATGGGAACGCCCAGCAGGATCGCAAGGGTTGTGCCGACGATGGAGGTCAGAATGACGTATAAAATGCCGTAACTGGGATCTGCAGCGGTTGGCTTCCATACTGTGCCAAACAGGATCTCTGTAAGTCCCACCTTTGTAAGGGCGGGAGTACCGTTTAAAAACATATAAACTGTAATGGAAATGACTGCAAGAACGGCGAAAAATGCACAGATGGTAAAAATGATCTCAGCAGTTTGTTCTACCGCGGATCTTGCTTTTTGATTGCCGATAATAGAATTCATAAAAATCTCCATTCCGCAGGCAGCCTGCAGAAGACTGCCTTTCATCAAAGGTTATCTCCCATGCGGTTATGCACACAATACCGGAAAATGCAGGTCCGACATTGCCGGGCCTGCATCCAGCAGGGAGTGTTTTGGAAAAGAAATGTTGTCAGTCAACTGTGATCAGGCCAACGGATTTGATCAGAGCCTTGCCCTCATCGGAGCTGAGGTAATCAAACAGTGCCTGTACTTCGGTCTTCTGCTCGGAGATTTCACCTTTAGTTGCCATTACGAAGGGTCTGGACAGTGCGTAGTTACCGGCCTTAATATTTTCTTCTGTTGCGTCTACGCCATCGAGCTTCAAAGCTTTTACGGAATCATCTACAACATCAAGAGAAACATAACCGATCGCACCGGGGGTGGAAGCAACCTTTGCCATAACGGCACCGGTGGAATCCAGTTCGTTTGCGTAAACGCAGGCATCTGCGATGTCCAGCAGCTCTTCAAACGCACCTCTCGTACCGGAGCCTGCCTCACGACCAACAACAACGATCGCCTGATCGTCTCCGCCAACCTCACTCCAGTTCTTTGTTTCACCGGTGTAGATGGAAATCAGCTGATCCTTTGTGAGGTCTTCCACCTTGTTTGCGGGATCTGCAACCACTGCGATGCCGTCAATTGCGACGATGTTTTCCACTGCGCCTGCGCTCTTTTCATCTTCTTTTAAGTTTCTGGAAGAGTTACCGATGTCAACGCTGCCTGCCAGGACGCTTTCAATACCTGCGGAAGAACCGGTGAACTCAGCAGTTACGGTCACGTTGGGATATTTTTCCATGAAGCTTTCTGCAACTGCGTTTGCCAGCTTTTCCATGGAAGTGGAACCGGACATGCTGACGGAACCGGAAAGGTCTGCATATTTGTCTGCGCTGTCTGCGCTTGTGTCAGCCTCGTCAGCTGCTTTACTGACAGCCTCGACGGTGGGTTCAGCTGCTGTATCAGCTGCACTTGCTGCAGTATCTGTTGCAGCAGTATTGCCGCAGCCTGCCAGAGTGCCAACTGCCAGTGCGCTCATTGTAAGAAGTGCGATCAGTTTGTTTTTCATAATGTTTCTCCTCCTTGATGCCGGATGTATTCTGTTCCGGGCTGATAAATGAAATATAGTGAATGCCTGAAGTCATATGCTGTCTGCCTCATTGCGAGACTTATGATAAGTCATTTGAGCAATGTAAGATATCACGATCCGGTTAGGAATGGGTAAAGGTTGTGTAAAAGGATGTCGGAGTCAAAAGCCCCGACCCGGATGCCTGTGGAGCGCTTCGAGGTGTAATACACAAAAATATACAGAAAGGCATGCATAACGACACATAATATACATCTGTGTGAATATTTATACAAGAAAGCAGTAAAAAAGTGAATATTTTGTGAAAATTTATACTTGATTTTTAAAGGAAGTGTGATAGTATAGATGTCATGAAACGGATTTGCAGCGGAAAAGAAAATCCCGTTGAAAGATGTCTTATAAAATAAATCTAAAGGTAAAATGATAAGAAGACATCAGAGGAGAAGATTGAAAAATAAGATTTTTCAATCGCGAGATTTGTGTCTGCGCGCACTTGACACAAACTCGGCATGCGCAAAAACGTGCGCAGAAATGAGGAGGAGAAAAATGAAAATGAAAAAATTACTGACAAGTGTATTGGCAGTAGCCATGGTTGCTTCTCTGGCAGCATGTGGTTCTTCTGCATCCACAGAGACAACAGTACAGGCAACAGAGACTGCAGCAGAAAGCACTGCGGTAGAGACAGCAGCTGCAGAGACCGATGAAGCAGCCTCCACAGAAGCAGAAAGCGCAGATGCTGTTGCTTTTGATCTGGCTGGCAAGAAGATCGGTGTTCAGCTCGGTACAACAGGCGATCAGCTGGCAACAGAATATGAACAGAACGACGGTTCTACTGTAGAACGTTTTAACAAGGGCGCAGATGCAATTCAGGCATTAAAGCAGGGCAAAATCGATTGCGTAGTGATCGACTACAATCCCGCAAAGGCTTTTGTGGAAAAGAATGAGGATTTACAGATTCTGGACGAAGAACTTTCTTCTGAAGAATATGCAATGTGCGTCAACAAAGACAACAGCGAGCTGACCGCAAAGATCAATGAAGCGCTTACTCAGTTAAAGACAGACGGTACGCTGGATGCTATCATTTCCAACTATATCGGGGATGAGGCAGGACAGCATCCTTATACCTCTCCGGAAGGCGTAGACCGTTCCAACGGTACACTGGTTATGGCAACCAATGCGACATTTGAGCCTTATGAGTATTATGAGGATCAGAAGGTTGTCGGCATCGATCCTGATATCGCGCAGGCTGTCTGCGACGTGCTTGGTTATGACTTAAAGATCGAGGATATGGAATTTGATGCAATCGTTAATGCAGTTGTTTCCGGCAAGGCTGATTTCGGTGCAGCGGGCATGACGGTAACAGAGGAGCGTAAGCTGAGCGTAGACTTCACAGATACCTATGCAACAGCAAGCCAGGTAATCATCGTAACAAAGTAATTACAAGAGATAATCGGAAAGCAATTATAATATGGAAGATTTTAAACTCAAATTTATTGCAAACTTTATAACCGATAATCGGTGGAAATATTTCACCAACGGATTGGGAACAACTTATGTTGTTTCCTTTTTCGCTGTCATTCTGGGCGTTGTCATTGGCGTATTGATTGCAGTTGTGCGGTCATCTGCAGATAAGCTGGATCGCCCTCCACTGGTGGTTAAAATTCTGAATGTGATCTGCAAACTGTACCTGACGGTTATCCGTGGAACCCCTGCAATGATTCAGCTGCTGATCATGTATTATATTGTCTTCGGTTCTGTGGATGTCAGCAAGCGGCTGGTTGCGATTCTGACCTTCGGAATCAACTCCGGCGCATACGTAGCGGAGATCATCCGTTCCGGTATCATGTCCGTGGATCAGGGGCAGTTTGAAGCAGGCAGAAGCCTGGGACTGACCTATGTGCAGACGATGTGGTATATTATTATCCCTCAGGCATTTAAAAATGTCCTGCCTGCCCTGGGCAACGAATTCATTACCCTGTTAAAGGAGACGTCTATCTGCGGTTACATTGCATTGACGGATGTTACGCACGGTGCGAATACCGTCAGAAGTCAGACCTATGAGCCTTATATGCCGTTGTTTGCGGCAGCTCTGATTTATCTGGTCAGTGTGAGTGTACTTTCTGCTCTGATCAGCAGACTGGAAAGGAGGATGCGTGTCAATGAGCGATAACGGACAGGAAAAACAGGTTCTGTTTGAAATCAAACAGCTCTGCAAGTCCTTTGGACCGACGAAGGTGCTGGATCATATTGATGCGACGATCCGCCAGGGTGAGGTAGTCGTTATTGTAGGTCCCTCCGGCTCCGGTAAATCGACCTTTCTGCGTTCCTTAAACCTTCTGGAAATGCCGACCTCGGGCGAGATTTTATTTGAAGGAAAAGAGATTACCGATCCGAAAAGCAATTTAAATCAATATCGTCAGAAAATCGGAATGGTGTTCCAGCATTTTAATCTGTTCGCAAATAAGACGATTCTGGAAAACATGACGCTGGCACCGATCAAGGTGTTAAAAAAGTCCAAGGCGGAAGCGGAAAAAGAAGCGATGGAGCTGCTGGCACGTGTCGGCCTTGCAGAAAAAGCAAACGCTTATCCGGCACAGCTGTCCGGCGGTCAGAAACAGCGAATCGCCATTGTTCGCTCTCTGTGCATGCATCCGGATGTTATGCTGTTTGATGAGCCTACCAGCGCGCTTGATCCGGAGATGGTTGGCGAGGTTTTAAGTGTAATGCGGGATCTGGCCCACGAGGGTATGACAATGGTGGTCGTTACCCACGAGATGGGCTTTGCCCGGGAAGTCGGCACGAGAGTGCTGTTTGTGGATGAAGGCAGGATCAAAGAGGAAAACACGCCGGAAGAATTTTTCGATCATCCGAAAAACGCGAGACTGCAGGAGTTTCTGTCGAAGGTGATCTAAAGCAGATTTTTCGGAAAAATGACAGAAAAAGATTGATTTTGTAAAAATCATAAAAAATTGATATGAAATGGAAGAATTTCAACATGCCGGGGCAGTTGCAGTTCTTCCATTTCTTTTGTTACAATAAAAAGTATAAACTGGTTATTTTATCCGCGCTTTTAGAGAATGACTTTTGATCAGGAGGAGCAGGAAAATGGAAGATGTAACACAGAAACGGACGCCGGGGGAATGGCGAGAGCTGTTTTCTTCGCAGGAATTTGAAGAAGCCTATGAATATGGGGGCGATGACCTTGGGGCGGTTTATCA
>ERZ791852.2117-NODE-2117-length-10760-cov-2.334330_pt1 | contig 10760 bp, 5 predicted proteins | sample MGYA00510287_ERZ791852 | MGnify/ENA primary metagenome ERZ791852 (study PRJEB30046, sample SAMN00715257) | human gut metagenome | study: EMG produced TPA metagenomics assembly of the A metagenome-wide association study of gut microbiota in type 2... | reverse complement strand
AGTTATGGGTGGCTATGGTCACTATAAGGGTGAAAATGCATTGGCTCTTGGCGTAGGCTACTATCCGAAAGAAAACCTACTCCTTACAGCCGGTACAACTGTAAGTGGTGATTTGATGACTAATGTAGGCGTATCCTATAAATTCGGTGAAAATAAAACATTGCCTAAGATTTCCCCTGCATCCTATAACGCATTGGAACAACGGGTAGATACATTAGAAGCACAAAATAAAAAACTACAGGAAACAGTAGATATGCTTGTGCAAAAACTTAATGAAAAATAGGGTTTAAAAGATATGAAGGAGGTAATAACCTGGTTATTACCTCTTTTTTATATACATATAATAGTAAGATAATACGTTTCTAGTGACTACCTATCTTGACATACATATACATTATTCGATACACTAATATATATTTCATTTATTGTTCATGAATTTTAAATGTAGAGAGTAATGAAACGTATTGTGTGTATCGCCTTGAGTGCCCTATTGTGTTGCGTGGGTACAGCTGAGGCAGAAAAACAACAATTACATAATGATAAGGGCGTAGTGTCTGCAAAAACAGATAGTTCTATAAAGACAGAGGCTCATATAGATGTTGCTACTCATGTAAATACTGAGGGTAAGGTAAACTCCGATGAGAAAACAGCACGCATGAAGGCTGCATCTGAAGGCTTTCACATTACGCCTGCTGCTACGCCAGACCATGTGATTGGCCAAGGTGGGCCGCTCATCATGGATCGGCAAGATACTAAGACCGTGCAGTATAGCAATGTAGATGCAGTGAACCGCGCCATTAATGCGGTGGCTATGTCCAATGTATCTAATGCTATGTATGGTGCCAAAGGTAAGCCATGGATGCGACGCACTACACTGAGCTTTCAGTTTCAAGAAGGGTGGAAGCCACTGTATTCTGCAGAGACTATTCAGCCTCTAGGTCATTACGATAATACCTCTCGCGATGTGTGGTTTACGCAGCAGCGTATTTCTCGTGCTTCAGACACCGGGACAACCCTCAACGTAGGCGTTGGGTATCGTCGTATTTCCAAGGATGACCGTCGCCTTTACGGGGCACATCTATTCTATGATCATCGCTTCTTGAATCGCCATGATCGACTCAGTGCAGGTCTTGAATATATGTCTGGTGAAAGCGAGTTCCGATTTAACTGGTACGGTTCTGCTTCTGATGAGCGCGTTCTAGATGCTAACCTTCATACCTTAGAACGGGTAGCTAATGGTTATACCTTAGAGTACGGTAAGACTTTCAAAAATGCCCGCTGGGCTAGAGTCTATGTAGAAGGCTACCACTGGAACCAGGATCGACAAGCCGATAAGAATGGTTTGCGCATAGGCTCTGAGATGCAACTTACGCCGCGTGTATCTGTAGATATGGGATACAATAAACCGGAACATAGCTCTGGCGGTGCATATGGTAAAATTACGTTCCGTTTAGCGGGAGCTCCGATGGCTTGGTATGGTGGCAAGCATCGTTTAGAACAATCTACAACAGTTCGCGATAAAATGCTCAACCTCGTAAGACGAACTAATACGGTTTTTGTTGAACAATAATTTTGATAACTGAATAGACAAATTGAATAGTCATGCCATTCCCTGCATTCATTTTATTTTAATGAAAATTAAATGAAAAATAACCTACTATTATTCCTATATAAGTGATATACTCTAGGTAAGGGAAACGTTAGTGTTCATATCAATTGTTCTTTAAGATAATGGCTTTTTATAAAAGCCATTATCTTATTATTTGATGCCGTGTGATCGCCCGTTCATCTTAGTTACTCTCCAACTATTTGATAATCTTTGTGTTGTGTTTACTTCAAAATCTCTCTCTTAATAACAAACCTATCATACGGCACCGGTAAGGGGTTCGCCTTCCTCTTACCCAAAAAGGGTAGTTAATCCTCATCGATTAACTACCCTTTTTTATATTCTCTTAATAGATATATAAATTACTGTTTACAAAATTCGTATACGTGCTACAATATTCATATAAGACTCATGAATAAAGCATGAATTTTAAAGTAAAGAGAGAATGATAGGTTTTGTAGTTTGTAAATGGAGGTTCTAAATTATGAACAAACGGAAACGTTTATTAACCTTGTTAATTAACGGTGTGTTGTTATCTAGTTTATGTATGGTAGCTAATGCTGCAGATAATGTAGCTGGGGCGGGTACTGGCGTAGCTATTGGCACCGGGTCTAATGCTCAAAGAGATGGAGTAGTTGCTATCGGTAAAGGTGCACATACCAATTATGCTGGCGGGTCTGGCTATGCGAATGTTAATGGCGATGTAGCTATTGGTCAGAACGCAACAACCCATAGTTATTATGATCAATCTGGCTCAGTAGCTGTCGGCAAAAATGCGTATGTAGAAAATACGATTGGTCAACAAGACAAATTCTTTGCATTTGATCAAACTACTTTTAATCGTTGGGGTTTTGGAAGCCTTCCAGAAAAACCAGATAAAGTTGTTACTGGCGTAGCAGTAGGTGATAATACTTATGTTAGAAGTGGTGGTACCATGGTCGGGTCCCATAATTATCGTGGGAAAATTGGTGATATCACTGTCAACACAGATACATATGCAGAGAAGCGTAAAGCTGGACTAGGCGTATACTCAACAACAGTGGGAGCGAATAGCTTTACCAATGGTACTGTGGCTACTACTACTGGTGCTTTAAATGTTATTTCTAGCAATTATGATGGCAATAATTCTGCTAATGCATTTAAAAATTATGGGGCTACTATTAATGGCTCTTTAAACTCTATTGAGTCCGCTACAGCTGCTAGTAAATATTCTGGATTAAGCAATACTGTTGTTGGTACTGCTAATAGAACCAATAATTCTAATGGTTCTTTGATTTTCGGTGCAGGTAATGAAATTACTAACTCTGTTACTGATATAGATGCTAGTTCAATAACACCAACTGCTTTTGGAGGTCCATCCTCTGTAACTGAAATGGCAGAAACTGTACGTAATTTAGTAAAAGACAGCAAATCTGGTGGTTCTACCTTAGCTATTGGTGGTGGTAATAAAGCTGATTATACACAATTAACATCAATGACAGGTGTTAATAATACTGTAACAGGTACTGCTGGCAATGTTGCAAAATTGAACTCCGTAACTGGGTACAATAATACAATTACTAACGCGTCTAATAATATTGTGATGGGTAACGACCATATTGTAACTGCTGATAACACAATTGCTATCGGGGGTCTTTCTTCTAGCGAAACTCGCTCTGTAGCCAATACAACAACTATTGGTTATGATGCAACAGCTTCTGTTGAAGGCGGTGTAGCCCTTGGTTATAAATCTAAGGCGACTGTAGATAAAGGTGCAGCGGGTTATGATATCAGCACAAAAGCGGCATCTACTGATACAAGCTCCACATGGAAAGCCACAGCATCTGCTGTATCCGTTGGCGACGTAGCTAATGATGTAACACGTCAAATTACATCTGTTGCAGCTGGTACAAATGATACTGATGCGGTTAACGTAGCACAACTTAAAAAGGTAGAAACTAAAATCTCTACTGTTGAGGCAGATGCTAAAAAACATACTACTGTAGTAGCAGGTGATAATACAACTGTTACATCTGGCACTAATGCTAATGGCGGTGCGGAATATAAAGTAGCTGTTAATAAAGACTTAGTAGAAATGAGCTCTGCTAACTTCGGCAAAGCAACTGACGACGTTCGTGCTCGTATCGATAAAGACAGCGCTCGCTTCTTTAACGGTAGCGAAAATATCGGTGTTACACCTAAAGGTATCCAAATCGAAAACACAGATACATTAGAACAAGCGAACTTCACTAAATACGGTATGTATGCAAGTGAAGGTAGTAAAACTGTTTACTACACTACAAATGGTATCAGCGCAGGCGACCAAATAATCAATAATGTGAAAGCTGGTGTAGCAGATACTGATGCGGTTAACGTATCTCAACTTAAACGCGTACAAGATCAAATCGCAGCATCCACTCAAGTTACAACTGTAACAGCTGGTGACCACATCAAGGTTACACCAACTGTAAATGGTAATACTCACGACTATAAAGTATCTCTTGCTGATGATATTGCTGGCCAAATTACAAATAACACAACAAATATCAACAAAAATACAAATGATATCAAAAATATCAAAGGTGATTTATCTAAAATCGATAAACGTGTTGATAAATCTGTAGCAGGTGCAGCAGCGTTGGCAGCATTGCATCCACTTGATTTCGATCCAGATGCTAAATGGGACTTTGCTGCAGGCTATGGCCATTACCGCAGTGGTGATGCAGCAGCTATCGGCGCTTTCTACCGTCCTAATGAAGACGTACAACTTAGCGTAGGTTCTACTGTAGGCAGTGATGAAACAGTATTTAATGCTGGTTTATCTGTGAAAGTAGGCGCTCATAGCAATGTATCTCGCTCTCGTGTAGCAATTGGTAAAGAAGTATTAGCTCTTAAGAAAACAGTAGCTGAACAAAATGCTCAAATTCAAAAATTGACTACATTGTTGAATGGTGTTGCTGGTACTAAGATGAAAGCCGATCACACAACATTGTTCCCAGATATCCCTACAAACCATTGGGCATATGAAGCGGTAAGCGATTTATCTCGTCGTGGTTTAGTAGAAGGCTATCCAGATGGCACATTCGGTGGTGACCGTATGTTAACACGTTATGAATTTGCTCAAATTGTATACCGTGCTATTCAAGACGGCGTAACAGTTAATGATCGTCTTGTAACAGAATTCAGCCCTGAAATGGCTTTGTTCCGTGTTGACACTGTAGCTAAAAATGCTAAAGGTGAACCAACAATTGAACGTGTTCGTGTTAATAAAAAATAAGGATACTATTAGTTTATAGTGTTCACACAACTTAATAAGTAGCTACTATGCATACCTCAACTCCACCCCGAGGTCGCATAGTGGTGAATCAAAAAAGGAGTAACTGATATGATCAGTTACTCCTTTTGTAGTTTCCGTATTATTTAAATTTCGATATTGTTTGTGATTATATTATTTGCGATTTATTTTGCAAAATATCCTAACGCTTGGATATGCGCGATGGACTCGTCTAAATATTGTTCAGAGGAGACAATGTGTTTAGTGCCATCATCTTTTGTTCTTTCAACGGTCATGTTTTCGTTCATCGTATCAATCAATTCTTGACGAGAAATAGGTTTTGCCATTAATTTCATGACGTATGATAAACCTTCATCAACAGAGTAGTTTATTTGATTATACATGTTGCCGAGGCACATGTACTGATAGCCACCTTTTTCAACAAGGGTGGATACATAATTTATGAAATGCTCTGGAATATAGGTTTCATTTTCCACAAACGGTAATTGATCATACTTTTTAGCATACGTGTTAATGTGACCAACGATAGCAAGATGGAATAAACGTCTATACATAGCATCAGTATCAATTTCAGAATCAGGATGGTGTTCTTCAATATGTTTTAAAATATCTGCCACATTGAATGGTCGTTTTGTATCCATTAATTCTTGAATGCTAATGTGCATAACATTGGTCCACTCTGGAGGAACACCAGGCTCTTCATCTAATGCATTGTTGAAGTATAGTGTATCTAGTACTTTCTTCTCAACCCTTTCGTCATGGGAAATTTTATCTTCGTTGCTACACTTTGTTAATAGGGCCATGCGGAACTGAGTATCATACACATAATCGTAGTACTGCTCCTTATCAATGTAGCTATCTCTAGCTAATGTTCTAATATTATTTTCGACATTACTATCAAGCCATGTAATGAAGGAACGATTCAATGTTTCGTCACCGATGTAAGCGCAACCTTGCTCTTGCGCACGTTCAATAAATTCTGATACATATACAGGATCATTAATAGCTTCTAAGTATTCATGACCAACGTAATAATCATTAGATTGGAGTACGCGATTTATATTTTTGATCTTATAATCAGAAATTATGGTAGACCGTTCGTCTAGCTTCATTGTTTCTGCAATGAGTTTTAATACATTTTTTGTGTAGGCCGTACGCTCTTGTAATGAATCGTTGGGAGCATGCTTTTCAGAATATAACATAATATCCCGCAATTGCTCTAACCGTTTCCAACCTGGATACGTATTATATGAAACATAGGCAATACCACGATCAGATAGGTTGTGACTGCAAATATTAAGGATTTTATCTTTTACCACATCAGGCACCCAAGACCAAATACCATGAACGATAATGTAATCGAAGGTACCGAATGTCTCATCAATATCCATAATATTTTTTTCTAATAAGGTAATATTTTTAAGCCCCATGGATTCAATTAATTCATTCCCATGTTTCACCTGTGTAGGGGATAGGTCGATGCCTGTGAAAGTTGCTGTTGGATTATATAGGGCTTGGGGTATGATATTTCCACCGCAAGAAGAGCCCAACTCTAATACGCGCGCGTCTTCAACTGGTACTGGGTCTAAGCCATAAATAAGAGCTTTTGCCATTAAAGATGTAATACATGTATTGGAAAATGGTTTTGATACGTATAGAAAATCGTCGTAAGATTCCTTTAGGTCGTTAATTTTAGATTGATCTACACTAGTAATGTGTTGTTTACTCATTAGAATATATCCCCTCTATAACTAATACTCGTAAAATGGTCCTCATAATGATTTAGTATATCATAATTTTTATCAAAATCGGTCAAAAAATTCATAGTTATTTCATTTATAAGTTCGTATATGAAAAAAATGTGAAAGTACCTTTAAAAGGTTGTTGGATTATTATAATTATATTTTTCTATGATCCATATTTTATAGATAATATATAAATAGATGCCAAAATCGAGAAAAATCAATGAGATTAAATCAATTAATCGTTTATTTATAACTTACATTAATATTATTATCGAAAAAACTAGTACTGCATAGAGAAAAATAGATTGTATTTTATAAAATACGTATAAAACGCCGAAAAAATGAGTAAAAAAACACTCATATATTAAATTTTGTTTAACAAAATAAAGGTTCTGACAACAAATCCTGATGTTTATGATAAAAACATGAAGAAAAGTATTTACAACATTTTCGATATATGATATTCTGTTCATGACACAAAATGAAAGAAATATGAAAGATACTCAGAAAGGCGTAAAGGTATGGGAAATTTAGGCTTTTCGTTCTTTTGTATTTAAATGATTTAATTATAAGGATTGTAATTGTGTCTAGTTAAGAAAGGGGTTCATAGTAATATGAATAAAATCTTTAAAGTTGTTTGGAGCAAAACTAAAGAGTGCTACGTAGTAGTTTCCGAAGTTGCAAAAAACAATGGTGGTAAGAAAAAAGCTCTTGCTAGCGTGTTAGCTGGTTTGGCTATGGTAGCTGCTACAGCAGGTACACCTGTACAAGCGGAAGTAGGTTTGGGTGGCAGCTCGGTTAATATTACACCTGATGGTACATTAAATGGCTCTAATAGAGTGACTCAAAACTCTATTGTAGTTGGTTACCAAAATAGAACAACTGGTGGTAGTGGTAACGGTCATGTTATTTATGGTGCTAACAATGTGGCGAATCAAGATTCATCTATGGCTCTTGGTAACCAAAACATAGCAACTGGTCCTGCAGCATCTGCTATTGGCGTAGGATCTCAGGCAACTGGTAGAAATACTATTGCTGTAGGTAATGTGGCAAAAGCTAGTAATACGGATAATATCGCTATTGGTACATATTCTGAAGCATTAACTAGTGGTCAAGATGCATATGCTCTTGCAGTGGGTTCTTATTCAAAAGCTAATGCTCATATGGCAGTTGGTATTGGTGCAATTGCTAAGGCAACAGGTAGTGAATCTACAGCAGTTGGTGCTGGTTCTACAGCAAGCGGTGCTAATTCTACTGCTCTTGGTGCTCGTAATACTGCATCTGGTCTTCGCTCTGTTGCTATTGGTAAAGATAATAATGCTACTGCAGAAGATACTATTGCAATGGGTAAAGCCAATACTGCAGCCGTTGGTGGTGCTGTAGCTATTGGTATGGATAACGTTGCAAATTCTACATTAAATGGTGGCCGTGCTGAAGGTAACTCCATGGTTGCAATTGGTAAAGCGAATAAAGCGACCAAAGAAGATACTGTAGCAGTTGGTCGTGAAAATACTGCATCAGGTAATGTTTCTGTTGCAATTGGTGCTCGTACTGAAGCAACAAATTCTGGGTCTATTGCAATTGCTGGTAATGGTGATGGTTATAAAACTACATCTACTGGCTTTGGCTCCATTGCGATTGGTATGCAATCTAATTCCACTGGCACTGCTTCTACTGCAGTGGGTGGTGTTGCGCAAGCAACTGCTAAAGGTGCCTCTGCCCTTGGCTATAAAGCAAATGCTACTGCTGAAAGTGCGACTGCATTAGGTCAAGAATCTGTTGCATCTGTAAAAGATGGCGTTGCTCTTGGTTCTCAGTCTAAAGCAACTGTAGATAAAGGTGTTAAAGGCTTTAACCCTGCAGAAACTCGTACAAATAAATATTCTGGTTTAGCTAGTACTGCACAAACATCCACATTGGCAGCTGTTTCCGTAGGTGACGGTGCTACTGCAACTCGTCAAATTACAGGTCTTGCTGCAGGTACTAATGATACTGATGCAGTTAACGTAGCTCAATTGAGAAGTGTTAACTTGAATACGCTGGTGACACTGGCAATGGCGATGTATTGTTAGATGATGGTACATTGAAAATTAAAGGTGATGATCCTACATTTATTTCTACATCTGCTGATAAAAATGGTGTTACAGTAAAAGCTAAAATAGGTGCTGATATTACTAATACTAATGGTAAAGCAGTAGCGCCTACTACAAACGGCATTGCTACAACTGACAATGTTGCAAAAGCAATCAACGAATCTGGTTGGAACGTAGTTTCCTCCAATAACGGTGGTAGTGTAACAGGTACTCAAGCATCCAAAAAAGTAAGCCCTGGCGACACTGTAACATTGAGTGCTGGTAAAAACATTGTATTAGATCAAACTGATAAACAATTCACATACTCCTTGAATAAGGATGTTGACTTGACTAAAGATGGTTCCTTAACAATTGGTGATACTAAAGTTAACAACGATGGCTTAACAATCACTGGTGGCCCATCTGTTACAAAAACTGGTATCGACGCTGGTAATAAAAACATTACTAATGTAAAAGCTGGTGTAAACGATACTGATGCAGTTAACGTAAAACAATTAAAAGACGCTAAAACTAAACTTGTAGACGGTAAAAACACTAAAGTTACTGGTGAAGGTACTCAAGACGATCCATACAAAGTTAATGTAGAAGGCGACTTGAAAGGTATTACATCCATTTCCAATACTGACAATGGTCCTAAAATGACAATTGGTGGCAACTCCATCAATATCACTGGCGGCCCACTTAACATGGGTGGTAGCAAAATCACTAACCTAGCTCCTGGTACAGATGATACTGATGCAGTTAACTACAGCCAAATCAAAGGCTTGAGAACTGAAGTTAAAGCTGGTAACGGCGTAACTGTAGCTAAATCTCAAGGTACTGATGGTCATGACATCTATACAGTAAGCTCCACTGGTGCTACTGGTAACACTGATCCTTCTAAAGTTGAAGCTGGTAAAAATACTACTGTAACAGGTGACGGCACAGCAGCTACTCCTTACAAAGTAAACGTAGAAGGCGACTTGACTGATATCTCCTCCATCACAAATGGTGCTGGTTCTGGTAAAATCTCCTTCGCTGGTGATCAAGTTGTAAAAGTTGAAGGCGACAACCCTATTTCCTTAGATGGTAAAGGTGGTTATGTAACTGGCTTACAAAACAAAGATTGGGATATTACTAACCCAACTGTTGTTTCCGGTCGTGCAGCAACTGAAGACCAATTGAAAAAAGTAAGCGATGGCTTCAACAACACAATTAAATTAGCAGGTAACACTGGTAATACAGATACTCAAAAATTCAACAAAACTGGCGGCTTAAGCTTCGGTGTTGTGGGTGCTAACAACGGTCAATACATTAAAACAACTGCTTCTGGTACAGATGTAGTAGCTGATTTGTCCGATGATGCAAAAGCTAAATTGAACCATACCTTTGAAGTAGCTCCTGGTTCTAATAATGTAACAGTAACTAAAGATACAACTGATCCTAATAAAACAGTTTATAAAGTAGCTGTTGCTAATACTCCAGCAGCTGGTGCTTCTTCTACTGAAAGCGTAGTTAAAAAAGCTGCTGCAGCTGGTGATACTAACATGGCTGACATTACTGTTGAAAACGGTAAAAACCCTGGCGATCCAGATGCTCAATATGGAGTTAATGTTTCCCGTAATGCAGTTAAAGATGCAGCTCGTGAAGCAGTAACAGTTAACAACGGTGGTACAACTACTGGTGGTAACTACACAGCTGATGCAGATAACCCTATCACTGTTAACCCTGTGAAAAATGATGCTGACCACAACACTACATACGAAGTGAAATTCGATGGTGAAAAAGCAGCTAAACAAATTCCTTTGACATATAAAGCTAATGGTACTGGTGACCAAACAGTTAAATTGGACAAAGGTCTAAACTTCACTAACGGTTCCAACACAACAGCTTCCGTAGCTGCTGATGGCGTAGTTAAATACGATCTTAACAATAACGTAAACTTAACTCCATCTGGTTCCTTAACTATTGGTGATACTGTTGTTAACAACGGTGGCTTGACTATCTCTGGTGGTCCATCTGTTCTTAAAACTGGTATCAACGCTGGTAACTTGAACATTACT
>ERZ791852.2110-NODE-2110-length-10785-cov-7.112022_pt1 | contig 10785 bp, 6 predicted proteins | sample MGYA00510287_ERZ791852 | MGnify/ENA primary metagenome ERZ791852 (study PRJEB30046, sample SAMN00715257) | human gut metagenome | study: EMG produced TPA metagenomics assembly of the A metagenome-wide association study of gut microbiota in type 2... | reverse complement strand
TATTGTGGGTGCAGTTTTGCATTAAAATTATTGATTACGATACAGTTTCTGATATGCAGTAGGTAATATCTGAAATATATCTCGGAAAGCCGATGTAAATTTACTTTGGCTTTTATATCCCACAGCGGCGGCAATTTCCGAAATAGATTTATCTTCCTGCAACAGCATATTCGATGCCAACTTCATACGGTATTCTTTCATGTAAGAAGCGATGGGCATTCCATAGACTGCTTTGAAAACGGATTTCAAAGTAGTGGTGTTCATCAGGTACTGCTTTGACAACTCTTCAATAGTATAGTGGCGTTTTAGGATATGTTCTCGTGTACGAAAAATGGGCATTTTATTGTTATTTTGAAAAGCTGCGAGGCGTTTCAGGAAGAGCAAACTGTTGAAGTCAAAAAGTGGCTAAGAGCGTTATATTTAATTCACTTTGGCAGGGTGACATGACTGTATGGATCAAGGTTGGTTGCAGCTTCTGATTTTTATAGCCGTAATCCTTTAATATCTTTAATGCGTGATAAGATCATATTGCAACTGCAGCTGATAATGCCAGGCAGTGTATCAATGACATTGTGCAGGAAGTATTCCATTTCATCACCTGATGAAGCAACGGCATGTACATGAAGCCTGTCTCTTCCTGTGACACGGTAAATCTGTGTGACTGTATCATTTTTGTACAATATATCTGTCACCTGCGCCAGGTACTCCGGTTTTGTTTCAATTTCAAAATAGCATGATACAGCCCCACTGATTTTTTGCGGATTAATAATTGTTGTATATTCTTCGATTACGCCTCTTTTCTCCAAAGCCTGGATACGGGCTTTTACTGCCACTCTGGAAATACCGGTTTCTTCACCGATATCAGAGTAAGAGATACGTGCGTTTTCTATAAGCAGCCGGATAATCTTCTGATCCAGCTTATCTAAACCGTCCAGGTACATAAGTTCCCTCCTGTAAAATAATATAAAATATATCCATCTGATAGCAGCTTTTTTCAATATCAAATATCATATCATTTATATTACTAAAAGTAAACAGCAGCTTGACTTATTTGCTGTAACTACATATAATTGTTGCGTAACGAAATCTTAAACTTACATTTTGAAAATACAATCGTGATTTCGGATAAAAAGCAGGAATTGATGGAGGAAAATGAGAATGTCAAAAGATGAATATTTAATCACAGATGCCCCTCTTAAAGCACTGACTGTTTTTGCAATGCCTATGATTCTGGGCAGCTTCTTTCAACAAGTATATAATATGGCTGATTCCATTATCGTCGGTCAGTTTGTGGGATCCTCTGCACTTGCGGCAGTTGGAGCCTGTGCCGCTTTGACCAATGTTTTCATCTGTGTGGCTTTGGGAGCCGGTGTAGGAGCAGGTGTACTTGTGAGCCGCTATTTTGGAGCTCAGAATTATAGCAAAATGAAAACAATTGTGTCAACATCGTTGATCAGTTTTCTGATTCTGAGTATACTTCTGGGGGTTTTTGGCTTTGTTTTTTCTCATTTTATGATGAGTTTATTACAAACACCTGCTGACATACTGGATGAAGCGGTACTGTATCTGCGTGTTTATTTTGTGGGATTTCCCTTTCTGTTTATGTACAATATCCTTTCAACGATGTTCAATTCCATCGGTGAATCGAAGATTCCGTTGGGTCTTTTGATATTTTCTTCTGTTTTGAATATTGTTATGGATCTTTGGATGGTGGCAGGTTTAGGGCTGGGTGTGTTCGGTGCCGCCCTTGCAACTCTCATTGCGCAGGGGATTTCCGCAGTGTTTTCGCTTTTGATTTTCTTTAACCGGATGCGTCGATATAAAAGCCGCTTTAACTGGTTTGACAGGCAGGAGTTACATTCCATGCTTCGTATTGCAGTACCATCGGTTCTTCAGCAATCCACAGTGTCAATTGGTATGATGATCGTACAGGCGGTTGTAAATCCCTTCGGTACACAGGCGCTGGCAGGTTATGCGGCAACCATGAGAGTAGAGAATGTTTTTTCACTGATATTTGTATCCATTGGAAATGCGGTTTCGCCCTATGTTTCCCAGAATCTTGGAGCAAAGAAAATTGAACGTATCAAAAAAGGATACCATGCTGCACTGGTGTTGGACCTGTGTTTCGCAGTCCTTGCTTTCATAGTCATTGAAACACTGCACACTCCAATTTCTTCCTTATTCCTTGGAAAAGATGGAACCGCTCTGGCATATCAGGTGTCCGGGGATTATATGAAATGGCTGGGATATTTCTTTATTTTTATGGGTATTAAGATGGCAACAGATGGAGTTCTTCGTGGACTTGGAATTATGCGGCCGTTTCTCATTGCCAATATGGTAAACCTTGCCATTCGGCTGTCAGTTGCCTTGATTTTTGCACCGCGTTATGGAATTGCATTTGTCTGGCTTGCTGTACCGGCCGGATGGTTTGCGAATTTTCTGATCTCCTATGGGGCACTTAGAAAATCATGGACGGTTGATGAAGGAGTTTCATTCCGGTAAATTTCTCTTAAGTTTTGATGGAAAGCTGGATTCGTATGTTAAGAGGTATATTTTCGTTACTGTTCACTGGCAATATCCCGCGAAGCGTGTTGCTGTGAACAGTAACATATTTTCTTATAGACATGATATAGTATGAGTGCTATAATAAAAATAATTTTTTATGGCATTTATTGGCAAACTGGTTGAAAAGCCGGGGCGCAAAGCCAGAAGGAGCTAAAGTCAGATTGAAATCTGGCCATGCCAGCCGGTTGCATCATGCCTCAGTAATAAAAAAGGTAAATGTTAAATGGGCATTATGGAAAAAGTTCCTGTAAAATTTTTTACAAGGAACTTTTTTTTGTCTTCAAGCGGATATTCGCAACCTCCGCAGAGGACTTACCTGATTCGGTTAAATTTGAGGAAAAATAGAGAAGAACAGCAGGAATGGAGAAAAGATGAAAGGAAAAAGAGTGATTGCAGGCATTCTGCTTGTGGGAATTTTAGCAACTGCCCTGGCAGGGTGCAAAAATGCAGATGTTACTAAAAAAGAAAGAGAAAAGCCCGTTATCACCCTGGGCAGTGACAGTTATCCGCCATACAATTATCTGAATGAAGATGGAATCCCCACAGGAATTGATGTGGAACTGGCTACAGAAGCTTTCAGAAGAATGGGCTATCAGGTGGATGTTGTCCAGATCAACTGGGAGAAGAAAAAAGAACTGGTAGAAAGCGGAGAAATCGACTGTATTATGGGCTGTTTTTCCATGGAAGGACGCCTTGACGATTACCGCTGGGCAGGGCCCTACATAGCAAGCCGCCAGGTAGTTGCTGTAAATGAGAGCAGTGATATCTATAAACTAAGTGACCTGGAGGGAAAGAACCTTGCCGTCCAGTCCACAACCAAACCGGAGGGCATCTTTCTGAACCGGACAGATGAGAGAATCCCCAAACTGGGAAATCTGATCAGTCTTGGGCACAGGGAACTGATCTATACCTTTCTGGGGAAAGGATATGTGGATGCAGTTGCTGCACATGAGGAATCCATTGTCCAGTACATGAAAGATTATGACGCAAGCTTCCGTATCCTGGAAGAGCCACTGATGGTCGTCGGGATAGGTGTTGCTTTTGCAAAAGAGGATGACAGGGGAATCTGTGAGCAGATGGATCAGACGCTGGAAGAAATGCGTCAGGATGGCACCTCCCTGAAAATTATTAAAAAATATCTGGATGATCCCCAGAAGTATCTGGAGGTGGATGATCTTGGATATTAAGAGAAAGAAAAAAGAAAAACGAATCCAGCTGTTCGGTGCTCTGATTGGAATCTGTGTGGCTGTAGTCTCTCTGTTTTATTTCTTCCACGCAGAAAAAGCAGAAGCAGAGAAAAGAATGGTGGAGATTGTAAACTATGTGAAAGTGCAGTGTTCCACCTACACCCATTATAATGAATCTTCGGAATCCAAAAGTCTCCTCCGTGCGATTGAAAGTGCCAGACAGATGAGTACGAATATCGATATGGAAATAGAAAATGGCGGTCATCTGAGCCAAGAGTTCCTGAAAGAAAATCTTCAGACTCTCTGGGTGGATGGTATCCTTGTGCTGGATGCAGTTGGAAAGACGGACTGCGAATACAGCATGGATGAGTCTCTGACCGGTGAGATTACGGCATATCTGCAAAAAGACATTATCATGGATTTTGCCGGATATGAAGAAAGATCTTATTCGGAACGGTTTACCAGGGAAGACGGATCCTATATTGATATTGCAGCCTGTGCCAGAAAAGATGCACCGGGTATTGTGGCAATCTACTATTACACACCTCCTGAATTTGCCAGAAACTATACACTGACGATACAAGGGCTTTTAAATGGTTATAGTATCCAGAAAGATGGAACGGTTATTGTTGCAGACGATGGGATTGTTGTTGCCAGCAATGATGAGAGTCTGCTGGGGCAGAATACAGCCGACAACGAAGTTGTTCAGGCAATGAAAAAGCATACAGACAGTCAGCATATCTATCATTTGAGGAAGGAAGGAACCGGATGTTATGGAATCATGCTGAAGCAGCGTGATTATTATATCTACGCATATCTTCCGGATACAGAAGTATTCCGTAACCTGCCGCTAAGTGTAACAGCTGTCGTTTTTCTTTATTTACTCATATTCGGTATATTCTGCTTCTGGGGTTACAGAGCGGATCTGGCACACCGGAAACAGGAACAGGAAAAAGATGAAAAATATAAAGCAGAACTTCTGAGAACAGCAAAAAAAGCAGAAGCAGCCAATGAGGCAAAAACCGAGTTTCTACAGCGAATGAGCCATGATATCCGGACACCGATCAATGGAATCTGCGGCATGATCGATGTGGCAGACCATTATGCAGAGGATATGAAGAAACAGACGGAATGCAGGGCAAAGATCAAAGAGGCATCCCATCTGTTGCTGGAACTGATAAACGAGGTTCTGGACATGAGCAAACTGGAGTCAGATGAAGTGATTCTGGAAGAAATCCCATTTAATCTGAACAGTATTTCTGAGGAAATACTGGGTGTGATCGAACAGATGGCCACAGAGCAGAATATCCGGATCCTTTGGGAAGAAAAAGAAGTTACACACTGGAATCTTATCGGAAGTCCGGGGCATGTAAAACGGGTTCTGATGAATATTCTGTCCAATGCGGTGAAATATAACAAAGAAAACGGATATGTCTATATCAGCTGTCGGGAAATCCCATCGGAACAGACAGCAATGACCACATTGGAATTTGTCTGCAGAGATACCGGGATTGGAATGACAGAGGCATTCCAGAAACGCATTTTTGAACCATTTGCACAGGAACATGCAGGAAGCCGCACAAAATTCGCCGGAACAGGACTTGGAATGCCAATTACAAAAAAACTGGTGGAGAAAATGGGCGGAACCATTTCCTTTGAAAGTAAAGAAGGCACAGGGACTACATTTGTGATCCGGATTCCATTCCGGATTGACACAGATAGGAAGGACAGGACTGAAACGGAAGAAAAAACGGAAACATCTATCCAGGGGCTCCATGTTCTTCTGACAGAGGATAATGAGCTGAATATGGAGATTGCAGAATTTGTGCTTCAGAATGAAGGCACTGTGGTGACCAAAGCATGGAATGGGCAGGAGGCTGTTGACATATTCAGAAAAAGCAGTCCTGGAGAATTTGATGCTATTCTTATGGATATTATGATGCCTGTCATGAATGGATATGAAGCAGCAAAGATGATCCGCTCTCTGGACAGAGAGGATGCAAAAGTGATACCGATCATTGCCATGACAGCAAATGCGTTCATTGAGGACAGAATGAGAGCAAAGGAAGCGGGAATGGATGAACATATTGCCAAGCCTGTTGATAGGAAATTATTAGTAAAAGTGATCAATGAGTTAGTAAAACACAATCAGAGGGAGAAGTTATAATGAAAAAGAAAAAATGGAACAGGTTAGTTTCTGTACTTTTGGTGATGGTGACAGTCATGTCACTTCTGTCTGGCTGTGGCAGGAAAAGTACGGAAAAAGAAGATGCAGAAACCATCACCGTGTATTTATGGACTACAAAGCTGTATGAAAAATATGCGCCATACATCCAGGAACAGCTTCCGGATATCAACGTTGAATTTGTAGTAGGCAATAATGATCTGGATTTCTATCGTTTTCTAAATGAAAACGGCGGATTGCCGGATATTATAACCTGCTGCAGGTTTTCCCTCCATGATGCAAGTCCTCTGAAAGACAGTCTGATGGATCTTTCCACAACCAATGCTGCAGGTGCTGTCTATGATACATACCTTAACAGTTTCAGAAATCAGGATGGCAGCGTAAACTGGCTTCCTGTGTGTGCAGATGCCCATGGCTTTGTAGTGAACAAAGATCTTTTTGAAAAGTATGATATTCCTCTTCCAACGGATTATGAAAGCTTCGTTTCTGCCTGCCAGGCATTTGATGAGGTGGGTATCCGTGGGTTTACTGCAGACTATTACTATGATTATACCTGTATGGAAACACTGCAGGGTCTGTCTGCATCAGAGCTGTCTTCTGTGGATGGACGTAAGTGGCGTACCATCTACAGTGACCCGGACAATACAAAGAGAGAAGGTCTGGACAGTACCGTCTGGCCGGAGGCTTTTGAACGTATGGAGCAGTTTATTCAGGATACAGGGCTGAGCCAGGATGATCTGGATATGAATTATGATGATGTGGTTGAGATGTACAAAAGTGGTAAGCTTGCCATGTATTTCGGCAGTTCTGCCGGTGTAAAAATGTTCCAGGATCAGGGCATTAACACAACATTCCTGCCATTCTTTCAGCAGAACGGCGAAAAGTGGCTGATGACTACACCATATTTCCAGATAGCTTTAAACCGTGACCTGACAAAGGATGAAACACGTCGGCAGAAAGCAATGAAGGTACTGAACACAATGCTTTCAGAGGATGCGCAGAACCGGATCATTTATGATGGGCAGGATCTGTTAAGCTATAGCCAGGATGTGGATTTCCGGCTTACGGAATATCTGAAGGATGTGAAACCTGTGATCGAAGAAAACCATATGTATATCCGTATTGCGTCAAATGACTTTTTTTCCATTTCCAGGGATGTGGTGTCTAAGATGATCTCAGGAGAATATAATGCAGAGCAGGCTTATCAGTCATTTAATTCCCAGCTTCTTGAAGAAAAATCCACTTCTGAGGATATTGTGTTGGATTCAAAGAAAACTTATTCCAATCGTTTCCATACCAGCGGAGGCAATGAAGCCTATTCTGTTATGGCAAACACTTTGCGCGGTATTTATGGGACGGATGTGCTGATTGCAACAGGAAACAGCTTTACAGGAAATGTACTGAAGGCCGGTTATACAGAAAAAATGGCAGGCAACATGATTATGCCAAACGAGCTTTCCGCTTACAGCAGTGAGATGAGCGGGGCAGAACTGAAGGAAACGGTCAGAAACTTCGTAGAAGGCTACCAGGGAGGCTTTATCCCCTTTAACCGTGGCTCTCTGCCTGTGTTCAGTGGTATTTCTGTAGAAATCAGGGAAACGGATAATGGTTATACATTGAGTAAAGTTTCAAAGAATGGAAAACAGATTCAGGACAAGGATACTTTTACTGTGACCTGCCTTGCAGCACCACAATATATGGAAGCTTATCCGGCAGAGGAAAATATTGCATTTGATGGAGGGGATACCTCTGTGGAAGATACCTGGACAACATATGTTTCAGATGGTAATGCCATTCTTGCAGAGCCTGAAGACTACATTACTCTGAGGTGAGAAGAATGGATGTTAAGAATCATAATACAAACAGAAAGAAACGGGTTGTGAGAAAACGATGGAATGCAGCAGTTCTTATTGCCCTATTCGTTGGAATCCTTTTGACTGTTTTCCAATATTTGGGGTTTGTATCGAAGACTGTTTATGAGGAAAGTGTTTCTCACCTGACAGAAATTTTTCATCAGTCTGATAATATGCTAAGTGAGCTGACAAATAAGAATCTGACTTATCTCCATATATGGGGGGAATATCTGCAGAACACTTCCGATGAAAGTGAAATTCGTGAGTATATAGAGAAAGCACAGGAAGATGCAGGCTTTTTAGATTTTTATTTCCTGTCAGCGGACGGGAACTATAAGATGGTAACAGGTGAAACCGGCTATCTGGGATTACAGGAAAATATTGAAGATGAGATCCGGCAGGGAAATGATGTGATAACCAATGCAACAGTTCCCGGAAAATCCCAGCTCCTTGTTTTTGCTACTCCCAGGCCTCATGGAAGTTATCAGGGCTTTGAATATGATGCCATTGCCATTGCCTATGAAAACTCTGATATCGTAAATGTGCTGAATATTTCTGCTTTTAATGGAAATGCCCAGAGTTATGTGGTTCATCCGGATGGTCGTGTTGTTGTGGATCATTCCTCTGAGTCATGGGGAGAGGTGTATAATTTCTTTGGGATTCTGAGAGAGCATTCCAATATGTCTGAAAAAGAGATCCTTAAACTTTCAGAAGAGTTTAAGGAAGGACATACAGATGCAATGCTGATAAATCTGGATGGAAAGGATTACTATCTGGTCTATGAGAAATCCAAACCTCAGGACTGGATCTTTCTGGGACTTGTCCAGGCTGACATCGTTAATGCCAGTATGAATGTTCTGCAGCGTAGCACTATGCTGCTTGTAAGTGCAATAGCGGTGTGTGTTGCCGGTCTTTTTATTGGAATTATTCTCTGGAAAAACAAGGTAAACCTGAAGAGAAAGGATACGGAGATTCTTTACAGGGACGAGCTGTTTCAAAAGCTGTCAATGAGTGTGGATGACGTTTTCCTGATGCTGGATGCCAAAACATATAAAGCAGATTACGTCAGTCCCAATGTGGAAAAACTGCTGGGAATTAAAGTAGAACAGATCCGTAAAGATATTTGTGTTCTGGGAAAACTGTATCCTAAGGATGTTGAAGATCCGGAGAAGAATTATCTGGAAGAAATCCAGGTTCATGAGCAGCAGGAATGGGATTTTGAATATGTTCATCAGAAAACAGGAGAACACCGCTGGTTTCATAATGTTGCAATGGGCAGCGAGGTAAACGGAAAAAAGAAATATATCCTGGTTCTGTCAGATCGTACCTCTGACAGAAAAATGAATCAGGCGCTTTCTGAGGCGGTCCGCTCTGCGGAGACTGCAAACAAGGCAAAGAGCACCTTCCTTTCCAATATGTCTCATGATATCCGGACACCAATGAATGCAATCATTGGTTTTACCACATTGGCTGTAAGCAACATTGATGATAAAGAAAGGGTACGGGATTATCTGGGTAAGATTCTTTCCTCCAGTAATCATTTGCTCTCACTGATTAATGATATCCTGGATATGAGCCGTATTGAGAGCGGAAAGATTCATCTGGAAGAAACGGAAGTCAGTCTGTCAGAGGTTCTTCATGATCTGAAAACCATTATCAGCGGACAGATCCATGCGAAACAGCTGGAGCTTTACATGGATGTCATGGATGTTACCAATGAGGATGTTTATTGTGACAAGACCAGGCTGAATCAGGTACTGCTGAATCTTTTGTCCAATGCGATCAAGTTTACTCCTGCAGGCGGAACCGTTTCTGTCCGGCTGAGAGAGTATCCGGGTACACAGAGAGGCTGTGAACTGTACGAAATCCGGGTAAAGGATAACGGAATCGGCATGAGTCAGAAATTTGTACAGAAGATCTTTTCTCCTTTTGAGAGAGAGCGGACTTCCACTGTGAGCAGGACTCAGGGTACAGGGCTGGGCATGGCCATTACCAAAAACATCGTGGATATGATGGGCGGAACCATTGAGGTTCAGACAGAACAGGGCAAAGGTACTGAATTTATTATCCGTCTGCCATTGCGGATTCAGCCTGAGAACCACCGTATAGAGAAAATCGCAGAACTGGAAGGTCTGAAGGCATTGGTAGTAGACGATGATTTCAATACCTGTGACAGTGTGACTAAGATGCTTGTGAAGGTTGGAATGCGTTCGGAATGGACACTTTCCGGTAAGGAGGCTGTTCTCCGCGCACGACAGTCTATGGAAATGGGAGATGCATTTCATGCTTATATCATCGACTGGCGTTTGCCGGATATGAATGGCATTGAAGTTACCCGCCAGATCCGCAGCCTTGGAGATGATACGCCGATCATAATTCTGACAGCTTATGACTGGTCAGATATCGAAGTGGAAGCCAGAGCGGCCGGAGTGACTGCATTCTGTGCAAAGCCAATGTTTATGTCAGATATCAGAGATACCCTGATGACTGCCATCGGCCAGAAACAGGCAGAGGCAGAGGCTGCAATCCTTCCGGCAGCAGGTTCGGATTTCAGGGGCAAATACATACTGCTTGTGGAAGACAATGAACTGAACAGTGAAATTGCGGTGGAGATCCTGAATGAATATGGCTTTCTGGTTGATACTGCCGAAAATGGAGCAGAGGCAGTGGAAAAGGTTAAGAATTCGAAGCCGGGTAACTATGATCTGGTGCTGATGGATGTGCAGATGCCGGTAATGAATGGATATGAGGCCACGAAGCAGATCCGTGCTCTGGATAATCCGGCACTGGCGGGGATTACAATTCTTGCCATGACTGCCAATGCTTTTGATGAGGATAAAAAGAAAGCTCTGGAATGCGGTATGGACGGATTCTTATCCAAGCCAATCGTTATTGAGGAATTGATTAGCATTCTGCAGAAGAATCTGGATTAGATGCCTGTGAAATCGTATATAGATAATGCCTAGCCGGACTTCATTTTCGATGGAGTCCGGCT
>ERZ791852.2103-NODE-2103-length-10810-cov-3.393212_pt1 | contig 10810 bp, 10 predicted proteins | sample MGYA00510287_ERZ791852 | MGnify/ENA primary metagenome ERZ791852 (study PRJEB30046, sample SAMN00715257) | human gut metagenome | study: EMG produced TPA metagenomics assembly of the A metagenome-wide association study of gut microbiota in type 2... | reverse complement strand
AGAAATCGAACATTCCCATTACCATTACAAAGTAAAAACCAACTGCACCCACGGTAGCGATCAGGCTGGCCTGAAAGTAATTGAGCATATTGGAAAAAGAACCGAAGTTATGTGGTGTTAAAATTTTAAAGATCGCCCAGGAAAGTATGACCAGACCTATTAAGATCACATATCCCATCGCTTTCCCTGATATTTTTTTAGTAGTGCCCATATTATCTACCTCTTTATAATTATCATTTCTGATTTAGAAAGGGTGGCATCGCCTTTGCGACATCACCCTTTACAAGTTAATCGTCGTTATTATTATCTGTCTTATTTTCCAGCACGTTCTGCTGCATCTTCAATAGATACCTTAGCAGCTGTTGCTTTTAAGTCGTCAAGACTAAGTTTTGACATTTCAACCAATTCTTCATCTGTATATGGAAGCTGATCTACAAAATATTCTTCATATGCTTTGTAGTCTTCCGGTGATGATACATACAGATATGGGAATGGAACATCTTCGAATTTTCCACCAAAGTCTGCATAGTCACCCTTGATTGCGTTGTAAACCATCATGAAAGAAATCAGAGGATCACAGAAGTGTCCACCGGATTCACCTGCCATTGAACCGTTTTCAAGTCTTTCTCCAAGATCTGGAAGGAAGTCTGTTGAAACAATATCAATGCTGTCTGTTTTTCCTGCACGTTCTACTGCTGCGATTGCTCCCTGAAGTGGGTCTCCGCCGCCACCTGCCGGAATCAGTGCGTCAAGGTTCGGATCTGCTGCCATTAAGGCTTCTGCTGCTTTTGATCCACCTTCTGATGTAGTACCTGCATACTGTGGTTCTGAAAGGTTTGCTTTGTCATCTGGATGTTCTTTGTTCCATTTTTCAACGCCTGCTTTGTAACCTTCCCATCTTCCAAGCCATGTAGCATCTCCCTGCTCCCAGCCAATAAGACCGATGTTACGATCTCCTTTTTCAAGAAGGATGTTTACAAGTTCTTCACCGTTTGCCGGTTCATCTTCATGTACAGCTCCGATGTAGTAATCAGAATCTTTAGCTGCCTGATAAATATCTGCGCTGTTCTTTTCACTGATTACACGGAAGAACTGTGCAAGATAAACTTTGTTGTCATTACATGTCTTGATAGCAGATGTCATTTCTGTATCAGATGAGTTACAGATGATGATTCCCTGGCATCCTGCTGCTGCTAACTGCTCTACAGAAGCTGTAACTTTCTCAGATACATGTCCCTGGTCAACATACTGTACTTCTACATCCAGTGCTTTAGCTGCTGCATCCAGCATCTTCTTACACTGTGATCCAAGAACGTCTGTTGAAGACCAGATAGAAACTCCGATTTTAACCTTTCCTGATTTACTGCTCTTGCTGCTCTTGTCATCAGAACTTCCACCGTTTCCGCATGCAGCAAGTCCGACTACCATTGTAGCTGCCATTGTGACTGCTAACGCTTTTTTGAAAACTTTTCTCATATTTTTCTCCTCCATCTAAGTTTTTCTTGATGGTTTGATTATATTATCTGCCCCTTTTTCTTTCAATAAAATACAAGAAAGTTTTCTTTTAAAGTTGTACCATTTTTTAACATTTTTACTAGTTGTATTGTTTATTTTTGTATTCTTTTATACATTTTTCCTTTATCTTCACACATTTTTCACATGTTTGTCATTGTTTTTGTGCGTTATGTGTAATTTTTAGATTAGTCGATAGTACAACTTCGTTTTCCTCAATACTTGTATTGTTATCTTATTAACAAACATCTGAATCTGCTTGATATTTTCTATGCTTCCTGCACAGATTTTGTTTACAAAAAGCTCAAAAAAGAGGAAGAAACTGTAGATAAGTTCTTCCTCAAAAAAAACAATTTATTTTTTATCTTAATTCAGCCGAAACACTGAACAATCGCTATTCTTTGCTTCTATCTGACTAATAACAAAATCCGGATCATTTTTATCGTAACAAACCTTGTCTCCTTCATTGATATTGTTTTTATAAAGTAGGTCATCCTCTACTTTCACTCTCAATTCTTCTCCAGATGAATCTATAAGTGTAACCACTGCCATGACTGGACTTCCTTCAGCTCGTTCTTCGCAACCAAAATCTAAATCTTCATCGATTCTCTTTACTGTATAAATCATGATAATTTATCCTTTACTTTTCTTATTTCCACGTTTTCCAAATATCCGGCTGATAACCAAGTGTGGATTGCTTTCCATTTCTGACAACCGGAGTTTTTATTACCTGCGGATTTTCGAGCACCTTTTCCAGCTTATCTTCATCTGCAATATACTTAATGAGAGCAAGAAGATCTTTGTCTTTCCCTTCCCAGTTGATCATATTTTCTAATCCGCCATTCACTTGAGCAACAGAATTGAATTCACCCTTACTCATACCTTTTTCTTTCATATCAATGAACTGGAATTTGATTCCACGTTCTTTGAAAAAACGTTCTGTTTTCTTGGTGTCATTGCATTTCTTAGTTCCAAAAATCTGTATGTTCATTTCATTTTCCTCGTATCTTTATATTGTCAATATTTGTTTATTATTACACTTCCTTATAATACAAACAAATATTCTGATATGTCCCATCTTTCATACGGAATCCATTCGGTACAGTTCCAATCTGCACAAATCCTAATCTCTCGTACAAATGACGTGCGTGAACATTATTTTCTACCACTGCATTGAACTGTAAAACCTTAAAATCATGCAGCTTTGCCTGTACAAGGCAGTCACTCACGAGTTTCTCACCGATATGCTTTCCACGGCAAGTTGAATCCACTGCATAACTTGCATTTGCAAGGTGGCCACAGCGGCCAATGTTATTCGGATGCAAAATGTAAAGTCCTACAATTTTCCCATCGTTATCTGCAACGCCACAATAAGTCTGTGATGCAAAGAATTCTTCCCCTGTCTTATCATCCAGGAACTCTTCCTGTGGAAATGCTTCACCATCTTCTACTACTTCATTCCAGATGTGAACCATCTCGGAAATATCTTTTTCTGTATATTTTCTAATTATCATAATGTCATTTTCCTCTTCTGGCCTAACTTTATTGTACTGTTGAATTTTTACTTTTCCTATATTCTGTTGGAGTCATTTTATAACTCTTTTTAAATGCTCTACAAAAATAATCTACATTATGAAACCCTGTTTCGTAAGAAATCGTATTGATTTTTTTCTCTGTATTTTTAATCAACAATGCTGCCTTCTTCAGCCGGTAACCAATCAAATAATTAATCGGAGTGATATGTAAAAATCTATTAAAAAGATTCAACACCGTACTTTTACTAATATTAGCATAACAGGCAATTTCCTCCAAAGAAATATCTTCTGCATAATTCTGGTGCAAAAACTGCATCATAAGCTGCAAGCGTGCCTGAGCTGTTCCGGAATCGTCCGTTTGCTCTTCCATACATGTTTTGTCAATATTTTCATAAATAATCAGCCATAATTTCTGCATAAGAACTGATGTAAGCAACTCACCATCACCTTCTCTATCCTGTGCAGAAAATATTTGCTTCATAATTTCTAATGCCTCTCCTTGCCATAAATTCTCCCCGTTTAAGATCAAGTATGACAACGATGATGAAACAATCGGTTGAATATATTTTTGATAGATCAAACTATTTTCCGGCGCAAGAAAGGACGACATACAAAGGAAATTGGGGATGACAGTTTCATCACTGGAATAAAATTTGTGCAAAATCTTTGAATTTATAAAAATACCATTTCCCTTTGATAGTGAAAACATCGATTCACCAACACATACCGTCATGTTTCCGGATTCAACATATACAAATTCCCATTCTGTATGCCAATGCCAGTCAATGCAATGAAAATCAAATTGTGATAACTTTTCAAAATAGCATTTAAACGGATAACCGTCCGTCCCATGTTTTGCTGATTCCATTAAATTCTCATCTGTTACAATTTTATTTTGTGCCATATCTTTCCTCACAACAACCTTTTTATTGGATTTACGATATAATACAATATTTATGCGATATAAGTCAATGTTTTTTCTTGTTATCTAATATATAATACGGTATAAAAAGAACAAAGGAGTTTTCTGTTATGCCAGATTATCAAAAAACAAAAGTGGCATGTTATCTGGGACTCGTCACTCAGGCGATATCCGCAAATTTCGCACCACTATTATTTTTAAAATTTCACAATGATTATGATATTTCATTGGGTAACATTGCTTTAATATCTACATTCTTTTTCTTCACACAGCTTTTAGTCGACTTATTTTGTGCGAAGTTTGTAGATCGAATCGGTTATCGTGTATGTATCGTAACTTCTGAAATATGTGCTGCTGCCGGATTAGTTGGACTTGCATTTCTTCCTGATCTGTTACCGAATCCTTTTACCGGAATTATTATAAGTGTAATCATCTATGCTGTGGGGAGTGGATTGATCGAAGTTCTCTGCAGTCCTATCATCGAAGCATGCCCGTTTAAAAATAAAGAAGCAACTATGAGCCTGCTTCACTCCTTTTACTGTTGGGGTGCGGCAGCCACCATACTGATTTCGAGCTTATTTTTCTTCCTGTTCGGGATGAATAGTTGGAAATGGCTGGCAGTCATGTGGGCACTTATTCCGGCGATTAATATATATAATTTCGCAACTTGTCCGATAGAACATTTAGTAAATGACAGAAATGGAATGGGCGTCAGACAGTTATTCCGAACTCCTGTTGTCTGGCTGGCAATCTGCCTGATGATTTGTTCAGGAGCATCTGAATTGGCTATGGCACAATGGGCATCAGCCTATGCCGAAGCTGCACTGGGACTTTCTAAAACTTTTGGGGATTTGATTGGGCCTTGCATGTTTGCAATTACAATGGGAATAAGTCGCTTGATTTTTGGAAAATATGGTGAAAAAATGGATTTGATGAAGTTTATGACAGGTTCCGGAATCCTCTGTGTGATCTGTTATCTTTTAACCACCTTATCATCAAATCCGGTAATCGGGTTAACCGGTTGTATTGTATGTGGTTTTTCGGTTGGAATCATGTGGCCTGGAACGATCAGTATTACATCTAAAAAAATGCCGGCCGGTGGAACCGCAATGTTTGCATTGCTCGCCATGGCCGGCGATTTGGGAGGCAGCATTGGACCTGGTATTGTAGGTTATGTTACCCAGAATTCTGATAATAATATCCGTGTTGGAATGGGAATTGGTCTTATCTTTCCACTTGTTCTCTTAGTCATGTTATTCATTCTTTGCAAGGGGAAGAATACGCAGAAATCGCTTCATACAGTTTAATTTCAGTTGAAGTTGAATTTCTTATCCTAACCTCAATTGATTCTTTCTCTACATAATTTATACTCTCTAGATGGAACGCATCACCTTGCACTCGTATGGTCTCAACGTTCCATCTACTTTTCCATCAGAGTAAATGGTTCCATTTGCAATAACCGGCAGTTCTTTTCTTAACTGAATCAATTTTTTATAGAAATTCAGGATAGTATCTAGCCTCTTTCTGTATTTTCTTTCACGCTTCGCGCTCTTCATCAGACTTGAAGTTATCTTACTTTGCTTTGAACTCTATCCACTCATTATCTATAAGGACAACTACACTGTCATCCTCAATAACTGCATAAGGTATTCCTAAATCTCTGTTGAAATTGGCTTCGCCATCTTTTTGAGGTATGCCGTTTTCTGCATAAGAAGTAGTATATTGAATAACACTCTCGTCCACTTCAACAGGAACAGCATGATCAGTGGAATAGTAGTTAGTACCATTTACCATTATAGTTGCAGGGTAGTCACCACTATCTGATTTTCCACACCTTGCCAAAGTAAGAATACAAACTAATGTCAAAACTGATGCAATTAACTTTTTCATACAATCACCTCGCTATTCACTTTTACTATTTCCGCAATAATATTGCCAATAAAACAATTAGAACTAATATAATTATCAAAAAAATAAACCTTATTTGACCATGAAATCCTAATCCAATCCACTGCAATACTATTATTAACGCAAAAACTAATAACGCCCAGTAATTTCTTTTCATGCAAATCCCTCCCTTAATATCGTAACGGCTTGCCTTGGAAATCAAAAACGCATCTTGGGATCTCTTAATTCCTCGTTCTCTATACCGTCCAATGCAATTTCAACAATATGATCAAAGCTAACTCCATTCTCCAGTAAATATCTCTTAAAGATTGTAAACAGCAAAAAGGATTTTCCGCATCTGCACTTTTTTTAGTAATGATATTCTGTCATAAAACAAAATACGTTTCAATATTCATTCCTTGTTTATGCGTATGTGCGTATTTTTATGTAATGCACTAATAAAAATATGAAGCAGGCTACACTTTCTCCTCTATATCAAGTGCATCTGCAAGCATCCTTGACTGAATATCAACTGTTTTCTTAAGCGCCTGAAGACGCTTTTCATTGATTGCATAGCCTTGCAAAATAAACTGTTTAAGGACATTATTTGCCCATTTTCTGAAAGCTATACCTCTTTTAGAATTAACTCGATATCCGACAGACAAAATCATATCCAAATTATAAATTTTGGGTTTTCGTCCCCCTGTACTTCTGTCGGAAAAACCGACAGAAGTCTCATCCAGTTCTCCTGAAGCAAGAATATTTGAAATATGTTCACTTACTGTAGCGTGCTTAACATCAAACAACACTTCCATTTGTTTTTGCGTCAGCCAAACTGTCTCCTGCTCAGGATTGATTTGAACTTCTATATTAACATCACCATCTGTAAATAATACAATTTCATTCTTCATCCTTTAGTTCCCCTCCACGAATATTTCCCAATAACACATCTCATGTGAAACTTCCAGTTTACACATCCAATCATTTTCTTCATTCTATCACAGCATCATATTATTCCGCCATCAATTTTTCAACCCAGGTACCCTTGACAATAATAAACTGGTCTGCGCCTTTCCACCCATGCTTCACCGGTAAATCTATTCTCATAGTTGCTGTGATTTTTGCTACATACTTGCTACATATCCACCAATTTTCATCACGTTTCTAGACGTCTCACTGAATCAAAAGGTAAAGAAAAACCCCAGAACCGAAGTTCTGGGGTTTTGGATCTCTTTGAATTGTATTTCTCTTGCGAGATAATTATCTCTTTGAGAACTGTGGTGCTCTACGAGCTGCTTTGAGACCTGGTTTCTTACGCTCTTTCATACGTGGGTCACGAGTCAGGTAACCTGCTGACTTGAGAACCGGTCTGTAATCTGCGTCAGCCTCAAGGAGTGCTCTAGCGATTCCGTGACGGATAGCTCCAGCCTGTCCTGTGTATCCACCACCACATACATTAACGATTACATCGAACTTGTCAGCTGTCTCTGTAGCCACGAGCGGCTGGCGAACAACAACCTTCAGAGTTTCAAGTCCAAGATACTCGTCGATATCTCTTTTATTGATTGTGATCTTTCCTGTTCCAGGTACAAGATATACTCTTGCGATAGATTTTTTTCTTCTTCCTGTTCCGTAATATTTTGCGTTAGCCACTGTTATTTCCTCCTTCTACCTAAAATGTAAGAACTTCCGGCTTCTGAGCCTGATTTGCATGCTCTGGTCCAGCGTATACATGAAGTTTCTTGATCATATCTCTTCCCATAGGTCCCTTCGGGAGCATTCCTTTAACAGCAAGCTCGATAACCTTCTCTGGCTTCTTAGCAAGAAGCTCAGCAAGTGTAGTCTCTCTCATTCCTCCAACGTAGTCAGAGTGATTGTAGTAAATCTTCTGCTGTAATTTCTTTCCTGTTACTTTAACTTTCTCAGCGTTAACAACGATTACATAATCTCCTGTATCGATGTGCGGTGTATATTCCGGTTTGTTCTTTCCTCTAAGTACTTTTGCGATCTCAGATGCAAGACGTCCAAGTGTAGCGCCTTCAGCGTCAACCACATACCATTTTCTTTCAATCTTATCAGGGTTTGCCATATAAGTTTTCATGGATGTTCCTCCTATAAATAATCATTAATTACTATTGCTTATTTATTTGAAATCAGCATACTCCGGGGCTTTGGTGCATACTGTTTCTCCTTATGTCATACCTTGCTATTATATGTTGATTTGTGTTCTGTGTCAAGTGTTTTTTACATAAAATCGCTTTTTTCTTTCAGTTCTCAACAGCAAAGCTAAACTTTTTTATTCTTTTACAAAATCCTCTCTATTTCGTACCTAAAAAGTGCCAAGTCATATATTTTTTCCTATGACTCAGCACTTTTTTCACATTCCCCCAACCAATGGTTATTGCTCCTTGGAACAATCAAAACCTTCGATTTTCTTATTTTTCTTCTTTTGCCTGCTCCAATTCTTCAAGAATCTGAGCTGTAAGACCTTTTCTATCTGTTTTGAAGTGGAAATAAGGTCTTTCGGTAATTTCTCTGATCTCTACCGGATACTCATGTTCTTCCAGTGTATCTTTCAGCAGTTCTGCTACTTCCTCAAGTGTCTTTGTTCCATCAAGAATCACAAACAGATATGGACGATAATATCCTTCATGCTCCTGATCCGGAACAAGACAGAAGAAACCGTCTTTTACACCAGGAGTTCTAACTGTTTTTGTCTCCATTCTCATTACATGAAGCGGTTTGTCTCCGTAAGCTTTGATTTCACCACGTCCAAGGATATGCACAATTCCCTGCTCTGTGATATAAGCTTCATCTCCTGTATGTAACCATGTGTTTCCATCTGAATGTTCAATAAGAGTCTGCTCCGTCAGTTCTTCACCTCTCCAGCCTGAGTAATGAAGCATCATAGACGGACCTGTCATACAAAGCTCTCCTGATTCTCCGTAATTTAATTCATTCAGATCTTTGTCAAATACACCAAGTACAGTTGCTGTCATCGGCATACCCACACATCCATCCTCCAATGGGAACATTGGGTTCGGCAATGTGAAGTTTGAGCATCCCTCGCTCTGTCCATAACCTGCACTTAATTTTGCCTGAACGTTGTGTTTATGGAAGAACTCTTCTACCTCTGCATACTTACGGTCATTCATGGCCTCAGCACCTGCACCGATTGTTCTCAGATGAGACATATCGTAATCTTCCGGAATTCTATCGCTGGCCATTAACAGTTCGCAATAACGCGGAATCAGTGCCCAGAAGTTTGGTTTGCGATCCATAAATTCAATGTCAATATTCTCTAACGGACAGAATGGATCAAGTGATACCATTAATCCTGTAGAAAGTGGGAAAATTGTCATTGAAACTGTTACCGCGATCAATGCCGGTGGAAGAATTGGTGTCCACCAAACTTCCTGCACATCTGACGGCGGAATAAAGATTGACATCTGGTATGCAGTTGCTACTATATTCGCTGAAGAGTGAATTACAAGTTTAGAGATTCCTGTTGAACCACTTGTGTAAGCTCCAAACACAGCTCTCTCAGGATCTACAGACACAAGATATTCACCTTTGAAGTTTCTTCCCATCTCCATAAACTCCTGCCAGCTCATATCACCTTCTGTTGTCTCTGTCTCCGCCTGATAGCGGGCTGTGATTTCTTCTAATACATAATCCTTCATCTGGCTCTTGTCTGCATATTCAAATGGTGACACTTTAATCATACGTGTCATCGGAGTTGTTGTACGGAATAACTCTTCATCTTCTTTTGAAAGATAATCCATTACAAATGCTGTATCTGTTTTACATTTACGGATTGCAAAACAAAGTTCTTCCGGTTCGTCATCACGGCAAATAATTGTTAAACCGACTCTTTCTGCTGCAAGAAGCAGAATAAAATGAGCTGGCGTACATACTAAAAAGGACGGAACTCTGTCACCTTCGTTAAGTCCGAGGGCTTTCAGTGCTCTTGCTGCAGCATCTACTTCTTCCCATAACTGCTTCCATGTAATCTTATTTCCATAATACTCAAATGCGATCTTATCCTCATTCGGGTTTTTCATTTTCAGAAAAGCTTCGATTGTCATTCTTGGTATCTCGATATTTCTGAACTGTTCCGGATAAAAGTTCAGCCATGGTTTATCAATACTTGCTTTACCTGTCAATTTCTGCTCTGTAAAATTCATAATTTTATCCTCTTTTCTTTTGTTTTTCCCCAAAAATACTTTCAAATTTTATCACAGGTTCTTTCAAATGACAATTTATGGAAATTTGAATCAACATGATTCACATGAATCATCTTGTTTTCCAAGCTTCATTTTTGAAATAAATACAAAATCGTAGGTAAATTATGGTTCTTTTATTGCAATTTTATTTTCTCTGCTCTAAACTAATATCATACTATCAACTTCTTTAAGGTATTTTTAAAGGAAGGGGGACATATTACAAGTTATTCTATGCTCTGTAATATAACAAAAATATGAAAGATAAAAACCGTTTCAGCATTTTGCTAGAACACCTTATGGCTATTGCTGAGCTAAAAAATAGTATTCTTGCAAAAGCTGTTCAGTATGATGACTCCTATATCAGTAAATGGATTAGCGGAAAACTGTTGCCAACTGAAAAAAATCATGAAAATACACTTCAGGCTATCAGTCACTGTATTGTTGAAGCTCTTTCGGAAGAAAGCACTACACAACTATTACAGGAATATCAGCTACAGGATATCAAAGATCTTGAAACTGCTATTTATGACAATCTCGAATCTGAATATATGTATGTAAAAGAATTACAAAACTCAACCGGTGCAGAAGTAGCTCCAAAAATTTCTTATTATCCGGAGCTTACATTAGACCAGTTCATTTTTAAAATGAAACACCCTTCACTTCGAAAAGTTAATTCTCTAAACGTATACGCGATTGTTGATATTTTGAATGTTGATCCTAATTACCAG
>ERZ791852.2091-NODE-2091-length-10869-cov-7.846218_pt1 | contig 10869 bp, 10 predicted proteins | sample MGYA00510287_ERZ791852 | MGnify/ENA primary metagenome ERZ791852 (study PRJEB30046, sample SAMN00715257) | human gut metagenome | study: EMG produced TPA metagenomics assembly of the A metagenome-wide association study of gut microbiota in type 2... | reverse complement strand
CGTTCACCGAGTTGACGATGGGCTTGCCGTTGTAGACCCGCAGGCCCCGTTCCAGTGCCTCGGCATGGGAGGAATCCAGCTGCAACGGCAGGCTGACCACGCTCTGCAGGGCCTTGACCACCTGCTCCATCAGGGCAGGCTCATCCACACCGGGCGCACCCACGTTCACATCCAGGATCTGGGCCCCGGCCTCGGTCTGGCTCACGGCCTGTTCCAGCACATAGTTCATATCCCCTTCCCGCAGGGCCTGCTGGAACCGCTTTTTGCCGGTGGGATTGATGCGCTCCCCCACCACCGTGATGCCGTCCACATCCACGCAGTCCATGGGGCTGCACACCACCGACTTCATGGGGTGGTCAGGGCGGCCCGGCCTGCAATCGGCAAACACGCCGTTCAGCAGCTGGATGAACTCCGGGGTGGTACCGCAGCAGCCGCCTGCAGCAAACAGGCCCAGCTCCCGGTAGGGCTTCATCTGCATGGCGTAGAGCTGTGGGGTGATATCGTAGCCCGAGCCATCGGCGCGGGGCAGGCCTGCGTTGGGCTTGACGAACACCGGGAAGCTGCCGGGCAGTGCCTCGGTCAGCCGCTTTGCCATGGGGAAGATCTCCTTGGGGCCAAGAGAGCAGTTGATCCCCACGGCATCGGCCCCCAGGCCCCGGGCGGTGGCGGCAAAGCTCTCGACCGTGCAGCCGGTAAAGGTGCGGCCGCCTGCTTCAAAGCTCATGCTGGCCAGCACGGGCAGGCTGCTGTTCTCCTTGACGGCCAGCAGGGCGGCCTTCAGCTCATACAGATCGGTAAAGGTCTCCAGGAACACGAGATCAGCCCCGGCGGCCACGCCCGCCCGGACGATGCGGCCATACTCTGCCACGGCATCCTCAAACGCAAGGGTGCCGTTGGGTTCCAGCAGCTCCCCCAGCGGGCCCACATCCAGCGCGGCCAGTGCACCGTAAGGGGCGCAGGCCCGCTTACAGTTGGCAATACCCGCCGCAATGATCTTCTCCAGCGTGTACTCGCTGCCCGCCAGCTTGTGGGCGGAAGCGCCAAAGGTATTGGCATTGATGATGCGGCTGCCTGCGGCGGCGTACCGGGCATGGATGCTCTCGATGAGCGCCGGGTCGGTGATGTTCAGCTCCTCGGGGCGGGCCCCCAGTTTCAGGCCCGCAGCCTGCAGCATGGTGCCCATGCCGCCATCCAGCAGGATGGTATTGGGCCGGTCAAACAGTTCATTCGCTTGCACAGGTGATCCCCCTCTTTCTATATTCGCACCGGGTGCGGAGCACGCAGTGCCCGCACCCCGCCAGATGACCCCGGACCGGGTGATCGCTGACCCCCAGAATGGCCGTGATGCTCTTGCGGGGGGTCATCAGGTTGTTTTCCGTGACACAGAGCCCGGCGCGGCGGGCGGTGTCCAGCGCTGCCGCCAACAGCGGCTGCACGGCAAGGGGCCAGTCCCCGTAGCCCGGGGAATAGCGCCCCGTCAGATACTTTCCCTGCCGGGCAGCCCACTGGCGCAGCTCAGCCTCAGCGGCCTCCGCAGCCTGTTCGGCCAGTGCGGAGCCCAGCGCATCCGATGCCACACCGGCGGCGATATCGCCCACACCGGCCCGGCGGATCTGGGCATCCACACCGGGGCCAAGCGTCACGGCCAGCAGCAGGGCGGCGGTGCAGCCTTCCAGATGCTTTGCCACATCTTCCCCCGCCAGAATGCCCGCCGCTGTCAGGCTGTCGAGGTCGGCCTCCAGCCAGACCGCCCGGGGCGTGGCCGCCGCCAGCAGCGGCACGGCGCATTTTTCCAGCAGTGCCTGGGTGGCCGCGTCTGCGCCGCCCCGGGCCCCGAAGTACCGCGCCGCCTGTGCAAGATCAATGCGCTCCGGCTTTTCCAGCCGCAGCGGCATACTCGGCCCAATGCTCATCTGCCCGCCCTCCTTTACAAGAATAAAGAATAGACTTAGTATACAGCATCCCCGTTTTCCCGTCAACGCAAAACACCGCATTTATTTTTGCTTGCAACCGATTGCATTTGCAAGCAATCTGCGTTATACTGTAAAAAAGGAGTGTAATCGTTATGGCTAACACCGCCGCCGTCTATGCCCGCATTGATACCAACCTGAAAGAAAGCGCCGAGGATATCCTTGCTCAACTGGGCATTACCCCATCCAGCGCCATCCAGATGCTTTACCGCCAGATCGTCCTGACCCGGGGGCTCCCGCTCGATCTGCATCTTCCCCCTGCCACCCCCACTGCTGTGGGTGGCATGAGCCGTACCGAGTTGGATACCGAGCTGCAAAAGGGAGTCGCCTCTCTGCAAAATGGCAAAAGTTTTTCTGCCGATGAAGTCGATGCCGCATTGTATCAGGAGTTTGGAATATGAGCAGCGTTTATACGGTCCGCTACGCACCGCAGGCGTTGGACGACCTGCGGGATCTCTACTCCTATGTTGCATTTTCACACAAGGAGCCTGCCACTGCCCAAAAACTGGTCAACCGTATCCGCAAGGCCGCTCGCTCACTGGATGCCCTGCCCGGGCGGCACCCTGTTGTAGACTGGGAACCGTGGCAGAGCATGGGGATGCACAGGTTTACCGTGGAGGATTTTCTGCTGTTCTACCTGATCGATCAAAGCACCCGTACCGTAACTCTCGTTCGTATTGTTTATGGCGGGCGGGATCTGCAAAACCTCGCAAAATAGACCCCTGCGGAAAATTTCCAACTTTTTTGCAATAAACCTATTGACAATCTAGGTAAATAGGGATATAATCCAGACAACAAATCCACCAACCTAGTGGGAAATTGAAGTCAAGTTCCCGGGTTCGTAGAGGATTGGGAAAATCGTTGAAAGGAGGGCACCAAAATGACGCTGATCTGGAAAAAACTGCTCCACGCGAACTTCCGTTGTGGGCGAATGTACACCACCCGGGCAGAATATAGGACCGAGCGCTGTGCATTGCCCTCCGCAGACCGAATGTGTGTGCGAATGTGATGGCAAAGCTGCCAAAGCGCTAAACCCGAATTTTGCCCGGTGCACTGAAATGGTGTCAGTGACCGGGATTTTTTATGCGTCAGAATTATACTTTAAGTATAGATATAGAGGTTAATTACTATGTCTAACTATAAATTTGAGACCCTGCAGCTTCACGTTGGCCAGGAGCAGGCCGATCCCGCTACCGATTCCCGTGCTGTTCCTATCTACCAGACCACTTCCTATGTCTTCCGCAACAGCCAGCACGCCGCTGACCGTTTTGGTCTGGCCGACGCCGGCAACATCTATGGCCGTCTGACCAACTCCACCCAGGATGTGTTCGAGAAGCGCATTGCCGCTCTGGAAGGCGGCGTGGCTGCTCTGGCTACTGCTTCCGGTGCAGCTGCCATCACCTACACCATCGAGGCACTGGCTCAGGCCGGCGACCACATCGTGGCTCAGAAGACCATCTACGGCGGCAGCTACAATCTGCTGGAGCACACCCTGACCCAGTTCGGCGTCACCACCACCTTCGTGGACGCTCACGATCTGGAAGAGGTCGAGAACGCGATCCAGCCCAACACCAAGGCTGTCTACCTCGAGACTCTGGGCAACCCCAACAGTGATATTCCTGATATTGATGCCATCGCAGCCATCGCTCACAAGCATGGCCTGCCGCTGGTCATTGATAACACCTTTGGCACCCCGTACCTGATCCGTCCCATCGAGCACGGCGCTGACATCGTCGTCCACTCCGCGACCAAGTTCATCGGCGGCCACGGCACCACGCTGGGCGGCATCATCGTGGACAGCGGCAAGTTCGACTGGAAGGCCAGCGGCAAGTACGGCAACATCGCCGCCCCCAACCCCAGCTACCACGGCGTGTCCTTCGCTGACGCAGCCGGCCCCGCCGCTTTCGTCACCTACATCCGCGCCATCCTGCTGCGTGATACCGGCGCTACCATCTCTCCGTTCAACGCTTTCCTGCTGCTGCAGGGTACCGAGACCCTGAGCCTGCGCATTGAGCGCCATGTGGAGAACACCAAGAAGGTCGTCGAGTTCCTGGCCAACCATCCCCAGGTCGAGAAGGTCAACCATCCCTCTCTGCCGGATCACCCCGACCACGCCCTGTATGAGAGGTACTTCCCCAACGGCGGCGCTTCCATCTTCACCTTCAACATCAAGGGAGGCCGTGAGGAAGCATTCAAGTTCATCGACGACCTGAAGGTCTTCTCCCTGCTGGCAAATGTGGCCGACGTCAAGAGTCTGATCATCCATCCGGCTTCCACCACTCACAGCCAGCTGACCGATGAGGAGCTGGCCGAGCAGCAGATCTACCAGAACACCATCCGCCTGTCCATCGGCACCGAGCACATCGACGACATCATCGCCGACCTCGAGGCTGGCTTCGCAGCCGTCCGCGGCGAGTGATTCTCCGGCACTTCCGTCCCCAGGAAGCATAAAAACGCTATTCTCTCCTCCATTCTCCTGAATTGCATAATATAGCAGTTTGCGTTTTTAATGCACAAGCAACATCCGCAAACTGCATATCGCAAATATGCCGGTTTGATAGGCACTATTTTTGAAAATTGCGATAGAAGCAGCCAGCCGCCCTGTTACCTTGCAGGGCGGCTGGCTTGCTGTTTGCGGAATGACTGTCTGGCTCAGTGCTCTGCCGCCTCAAAGACGCTGGTCTGCTCCACGCTGGCGGCCTCCATCAGGCCGTGGTGTCGTCCAGCTCCTGCTGTACCAGCTCATCACAGAAAACGCCGTCCAGCTCCCTGGCCGTCATGGGCTTGAGGGTGCCGGGGTTCAGCAGGGGAGCGGGCTTGTTTTTCATATCGGCCCGCACATTGTACCATGCGGTGGGCAGCTTCGATTCTTCCAGATAAAAGCGGAAAAGCGAAGTCGTACGACTGCCTGAAACCTGTGCGAGAGGGATGAACACCAGCCGCCCCCGGGGGCTGTACGCCGCCCCTGCCATGCAGCCGTAGAGAAAAAAGAGCATCACCGCCACTGCCGCCGCCAGAAGCAGCAGCCCCCGGTGGTGGAACGACAAAATGCGATGCCCGGGCCGCTGACGCCGCATACAAGACCCCTCCTTTTGTGGTTTGGGCCATCTTATGCCTGTCAGGGTGCGGCTGTGCGATTGTGCCGGGCCGAAGAGTGTGGTACACTATAGCCATCGAGATTTTTTGTGATACGGAGAAACTTTATGCTGACCATTACACTGCTGGGTACAGCGGCCACCATGCCCCTGCCCGACCGCGCCCTCACGGCGGCGGTGGCCGAATGCGGAGGACACAGCCTCCTGTTCGACTGCGGCGAGGGGACCCAGACTGCCGCCCGCCGGGCCGGAGTCAACCTGATGAAGATGGACGCCGTCTGCCTGACCCATTACCACGGCGACCACATCTTCGGCCTGCCGGGGCTGCTGCAGACGCTGGGCTGTCAGGGCCGCACCCGCCCGCTGGCGCTGTACGGGCCGAAGGGGCTCGGCGAAGTCTGGGCGGCACTGCGGGTGCTGACGGGGCCTCTGCCGTATCCGGTTTATGCTGAGGTGCTGGACGCCCCGGCGGCGCTCTGCGAAAAATTCGGCGGCTGGCCGCAGGGCGCGAAGCTCACGCCGGTGCCGACCCGCCACCGGGTCATCAGTCAGGGCTATCGGCTCGATCTGCCCCGGGCCGGACGGTTCTCACCCGAACAGGCGCGGGCGTTGGGCGTACCGGTAAAGCAGTGGAAGACGCTCCAGCACGGCGAGAGCATCACGCTGGACGGTGGACGTGTCATCCAGCCGGAAGCCGTCCTTGGCCCGGCCCGGCAGGGGCTGAGCTTTGTCTTCTCGGGCGACACCGCCCCCTGTCCGGCGCTGGAAAAGGCCGCAGCGGGTGCGGACCTTCTGCTCTGCGACTCCACCTATGCTCTGCCGGAGCAGGCCGCGCAGGCCAAACAGTACGGCCACAGCACCTTCGGGCAGAGCGCAGCCCTCGCCGCCAAAGCGGGCGCAAAGCGGCTCTGGCTCGTCCACTATTCGCCCATGATCACCGACCCGGAAGAAGAGCTGACCCAGGCGCAGAGCCTCTTCCCGGCGGCAGAGTGCGGCTATGACGGCAAGAGCATCACCCTGCAATATGAGGAGGCCGAAGAATGAACATCACCATAGAACCCGGTGCCGCCGCCCTGCTGGACGCGCTGCACCGGGCAGGTTTTGCGGCTTACGCCGTGGGCGGCTGTGTCCGGGACAGTCTGCTGGGCCTTGCGCCCCACGACTGGGACCTCTGCACCGCCGCCCGCCCGGAGCAGGTGATGGAGCTGTTCGGAGAAAAGCAGTGCATCCCCACCGGCTTGCAGCATGGTACCGTGACTGTGAAGCGGGACGGCAGGCTCTACGAGATCACCACCTTCCGCACCGAGGGCAGTTATTCCGATGGCCGCCACCCCGACAGAGTGGCTTTTATACCCGACGTCCGGGAGGACCTGGCCCGGCGGGACTTCACCATCAACGCCATGGCCTACAGCGCCGAAGAGGGCTTGTGCGACCCCTTTGGCGGGCAGGAAGATCTGGCCCGGGGCGTGGTGCGGGCCGTCGGTGAGCCGCTGCGCCGCTTTGAAGAAGACGCTCTGCGCATCCTGCGGCTCTACCGCTTTGCGGCCCGGTTCGGTTTTGTTATCGACGAGGCCACCGAAGCGGCGGCGAAGCAGCTGGCCGCCCACCTCGACTGCGTGTCGGTGGAGCGCATCGAAGAAGAGCTGGACAAGCTTCTGTCTGCCCCGAAGCCGGGGGCGTATCTGGAGCCGGAAGTGCTGGCCTTTGTCCTGCCGGAACTGCCACTCGACTACCTGTCGGAAGCCCGTGAGATCATAGATGCCCTTCCGGCAGGAGGAGAGGAAGTGACCACCCGTTGGGCGGCGCTGCTTCTGCCGCTGGGGGAGGATGGAACACGAAAGGCGCTGAAACGCTTGAAATGCTCCAATGCTGTGATAGATGGAGTATCAACACTTGTGAAGGAGAAAGCCCCCCGCACTCTGCCCTCGACCTTACAGGCTAAGCGCCTGTTGGGCAAATACGGCCTTCACACCGTGCAGCAGCTGACTGCCCTTTGGAGCGCTCTTCAACCGGAAAGAAAAGATGAATTTACCGCCCTGCAAAAAGAGGCCGAGACGCTGACCGCCCAAAACGCCTGCTGCCGCGTCTCCCAGCTGGCCGTGAATGGCCGCGATCTGATGGCGGCGGGCGTCGCGCCCGGGCCGGGCCTGCGCCGCGCGCTGGAAGCGCTGCTGGAAGAGGTCATCACCGGGCGGCTTCCCAACGAAAAAGCGGAACTTCTGGCTTTTGCGGCCAAATTTTCTGCGTCTTGACAAGAGAAAGAAGCTGCGGTAGTATTATACTACTGTTTTAGTATGTTATAACGGAAGAGGAACAGAATGACAGAAACACAGAATACTTCCCGCCGCCCCGGGGCGCTCATCGCCATGAGCGGCGGTGTGGACAGCTCGGTGGCGGCATGGCTCATGCAGAGGGACGGTTTCGACTGCACCGGCGTCACCATGCGCCTCACCCGCAACGAGGCCGTGAACACCGAGGGTCTGCATACCTGCTGCTCGGAGCGGGACATTGAGGACGCCGCCGAGGTGGCCTATGCGATGGATATTCCCTACGAGGTGCTGGATTTTACGGCAGACTTTCAGGAAAAGATCATCGACAAATTCATCCGGGTCTACGAGGCCGGCGGTACGCCCAATCCCTGCATCGACTGCAACAAATATATGAAGTTCGATCACCTGCTTCGCTGGGCAGAAGCGCACGGGCTGGACTATGTGGTCACGGGCCATTATGCCCGGGTGGAGCAGGACGAGGCCACGGGCCGCTGGCTGCTCAAAAAGGGTCTGGACGAGAACAAAGACCAGAGCTATGTGCTCTACAACCTCACGCAGGAGCAGCTGGCTCATGTCCGCCTGCCGCTGGGTGGTCTGCACAAGAGCGAAGTGCGCGCCATCGCCGAGCAGCAGCACTTTGTGAACGCCCGCAAGCACGACAGTCAGGACATCTGCTTCGTGCCGGACGGCGACTACGCCCGCTTTATGGAGGATTTCACCGGCAAGCACTACCCGGCGGGCGATTTCCTCGACGTCGGCGGCAAAAAGGTAGGCACCCACAGCGGCGCTGTGCGGTACACCATCGGCCAGCGGAAGGGCCTGGGCCTCGCCATGGGCGCACCGGTCTACGTCTGCGCCAAGGATATGCAGGCCAACACCGTCACGGTCGGCCCGGAGTCGGAGCTGTTCGATACCATCGTCTATGCGAACGAAGTGAACTGGATCGCCATCCCGGAGCTGAAAGGCCCCCTGCGGGTGACGGCCCGCACCCGTTATCATCAGACCGAACAGCCTGCCACCGTCTACCCGGCGGGGCCGGACAGCTTCCGTCTGGAATTTGACCAGCCTCAGCGCGCCCCCACCCCGGGGCAGGCCGTCGTGCTGTATCAGGGCGATGTCGTCCTCGGAGGCGGCACCATTACACAGGTGGCGAAGGGATAAGGGCAAGCCCGTAACTGTAAAAAGCAGAACCTAAAGGAGAAATGATATGCAAGACCAGTATTCCCGCACCCAGCTGCTGCTGGGCGCGGAAGCAATGACCAAACTGCACGATTCCCGCGTAGCCGTGTTCGGCGTGGGCGGCGTGGGCGGCTACACCGTCGAGGCGCTGGCCCGCAGCGGCGTGGGAGCTCTCGACCTGATCGACGACGACAAAGTCTGCCTCACCAACCTGAACCGCCAGATCATCGCCACCCACAAGACGGTGGGCAGGTTCAAGGTGGATGTGGCCGAAGAGCGTGTCCACGACATCGACCCCAACATCAAGGTCACCACCTACAAGACCTTCTTTGGCCCTGAGACGCAGGACAGCTTCGATTTCAGCCAGTTCGACTACGTGGTGGACGCCATCGACACGGTCACCGGTAAAATTGCGCTGGTCATGAAGTGCAAGGAGGCTGGCGTCCCCATCATCTGCTCCATGGGTGCAGGCAACAAGATGGACCCTACCCGCTTCGAGGTCACGGATATTTATAAGACTTCCGTCTGCCCGCTGGCCAAGGTCATGCGCACCGAGTGCCGCAAGCGCCGCATCAAGCACCTGAAAGTCGTTTACTCCAGGGAGCCTGTCATGACTCCCATCGAGGATGACTCCATCAGCTGCAAACACCACTGCATCTTCCCTCCGGGTACCCAGCGCAAGTGTACCATCCGCCGCTCTGTTCCCGGCTCGAACGCCTTTGTCCCGTCGGTCGTGGGCCTCATCATCGGCGGCGAGGTGGTGAAGGACCTCGTGGGCTTTGTCCCCATGAAGGGCTGATATTGTAAAAGCAAAAACCAGTGCATCAAAGATGCACTGGTTTTTTGTTATTCACGAGATAATCTTCTCTGCGCCAGCCCAAAGCCGACGGCGCTTGCCGCAAAGACGGCGTAATAGCTGGCCAGCCGGTAGAACATCAGCAGGCTCATGGACGAAGCATCGGGGAGGAAGCTGCTGTACACCAGCAGGAAGGCCGTCTCCACCGAGCCCATGCCCGCCACGTTGGGCAGGGCGTTGGAGACGAAAAGGGTCAGCGACGTGAGAAGCTGCACCTGCCAGAAGGCCAGTCCTGTGTCCAGCCCCATGGACCGCAGCCCCATCCAGGGCAGGCAGAAGAGCAGGAACAGCTTTACGAGATGCACACCCAGAATGGCGGCACAGCGGGGCTTGTCTGCCAGCAGATGGCGGCTCTCGGTGCTCAGGGTGTCCAGCTGCTCCAGCCAGCTTTCCCGGCGCTCGGCCCAGCGGCCCGTGTCGGGCAGAAAATGCAGCAGCCACCGGGCCAGACGCTGCACCACCGGCAGAGCGCAGAGGGCGATGAGCCCCACGATGACGCCTGCCACGACAGCGTAGGCCCCGGGCAGATACCGCAGCACGCCGTCGGAGTGGGCCGCCATCCAGGGACGGCCCGCCAGAAGCAGCACGGTGGCGTAAAGCAGGACAGCAGTCTTGTGGAAGACGTATTGCAGGGTCATCAGCCCCACGCCGGGGCCGATGGGCAGCCCTGCCTGATGCAGATACCAGGTCTGCACCGGCACGACACCCGCGCCCAGGGTGACCACGTTGCCAAAGGTGCCGCACCAGGCGTTGTCGATGCCCTGCCGCAGGGTGAAGCCGGGCAGCCGCCCCCGCACGATGACATAGGAGACACAGCCCTCCAGCAGCGGGTAGCTGATGCCCAGTGCCAGCACCACCAGCACCTGCCACAGGTTCAGCTGGGCAAGGGCGGCGGTGATCTCGGCCCAGTGATCCCGGAAGATGAGCACGATCACGCAGGTGAGCGCCAGCAGGATCAGCAGAGAAAACACGGCCTTTTTGCGGGAAGGCTGAGAGGCGGCAGATTGGTTCATGAGGGCAGGGACTCCTTTCAGACAGGATGAAACTTTTTTTAAAGTATAGCACAGCCGCAGGCCGTCTTTGTGAACGGAAGCCGAATTTTCTTGTGCAATCCGGCCCGGATGATAAAAAAGATGTCCGGAACGGAAAGAAACGGACAAATATTGCAGATCGTTTTGACACACTGCGCGCAAAAACGCCCCGGAAGATCACACGGATTTTCCGGGGCGTTGAATTTAACAAGAATAAAACAAAAGGCTTAGCGGGACTCGGTCAGCTCCCGGATCAGACGGACCAGGGTGGAGACATAGGCTTCGTTGGTATAGTAGCGCTCGTAGAGCTTGCGGCAGTCGGCCTTCATAGCGGCCAGCTGGTCGGGGTGCTCGATGGCATGGGCCAGCACTTTGGAAAGCTGGGCGGGGTCATCGTTGCGGTACACAAAGCCGTCCACCCCTTCCGTGATGAGCCCGGCGGTGCCGGTGTGCTCCGACACGATGGAA
>ERZ791852.2055-NODE-2055-length-11010-cov-1.962574_pt1 | contig 11010 bp, 10 predicted proteins | sample MGYA00510287_ERZ791852 | MGnify/ENA primary metagenome ERZ791852 (study PRJEB30046, sample SAMN00715257) | human gut metagenome | study: EMG produced TPA metagenomics assembly of the A metagenome-wide association study of gut microbiota in type 2... | reverse complement strand
TCACTACAAAACTTCAGCAAATGTTATCTCCCTTTCTCTCGTTTCTTTTCCCTAATTTAAAAAATGAAAAAGCAAAAGAATACATCAGTACTAATATCGTTGCAAATATGCTGGGGCTTGGCTGGGCGGCGACCCCGGCGGGGCTTACGGCGATGAAGGAGCTGGAAGAACTGGAGGAGGAACGGAGAGCGGCGGGGGATCCGGCGGCGGTCACACAGGGAACGGCGAGCGATGAAATGTGTACGTTTCTGGTCGTAAATATTTCATCGCTGCAGCTCATTCCTATCAATATGATCGCCTACCGGAGCCAGTACGGATCGGCGCATCCGCTGGCAGTGGCCGGTCCGGCGTTCCTGGCGACCTGTGTCAGCACGCTGGCAGGAGTGGCGGTGTGCCGCGTGATGTGCAGGAGAAAGCAATATAAATCAATAAAAAAGGATGGCTGGAAATAGAAAACGCAATTTGGCGTCATGTAGGGGGAAAATTTCACACAAAAAACAAATTTATCCCCTATAATGCCCTTGTTAAAATAAGGGACTCTGGAAACAGATCCGTTATCATAGAACGCGGATCCAAACCATACATATAAAACAAGTATAGACACGGGAGCCGTCAAATGCGCTGCATCAATTACCTCTCTGAATACCTGGTTCCGGTTGTTTTGTTTTATATCGTTGGGTTTGCGGTGCTTCAGAAACGCCCGGTTTTTGATGATTTTATCGAAGGGGCGCTTGCGGGGCTTAAAACGGTGGCTGGAATCCTGCCGACGCTGGTGGGACTGATGGCGGCGGTCGGCGTGCTTCGGACCTCCGGTTTTCTCGATTTCCTCTCCGGGGTGCTGGCGGGACCGGCGGCATTTCTGCATATACCGGCACAGGTGGTTCCACTGCTTCTGGTGCGTCTGGTGTCCAGTTCGGCGGCGACGGGGCTGCTCTTAGATATTTTTAAAACGTATGGACCCGATTCGCGGCTCGGCATGATGGTGTCGGTTCTTGAGAGCTGCACGGAGACGGTTTTTTATACGATGAGTGTCTACTATCTGACCGTGCGGATCTCAAAGACGCGATGGACGCTTGCGGGGGCGCTGATTGCAACGTTCGCGGGGCTTGTGGCGAGTATCTTATGTAGTGCCATGGTAACTGTTCACGGGTAGGAATTTTCTGAACTGAAAATTCCATACGATACAGTTCTGGCTGCAGATTTTGCCGGTTTGGAATGCGAAGCATCGGCAAATTCCGTTACTGGGCACGTGTGCGTGAACAGTAACAAGTGCCATGTTATAAGAGAAGATGTAAGAAATTTGCTAGTTGTCTTGCTGCACAGAATATTGTATAATCGGTAGGGTAAATTGCCGTTTTGCGCGCTGAAACCAAGGATGAGAGGGAAAACTGTGGGAAATTATGAGACGCTGAATGAGCTTCTGGTGACGCTGTTCCGCGATGTGATGGACATAGAACAGAAGGTAATCATTACGCCGGAGTTTAAAGACATCACGAATAACGATATGCATGTGATCGAAGCGATCGGGATTGGTGAACCGAAAAATATGTCATCGATTGCCAGAGAACTGTCCGTTACGGTGGGAACGCTCACGATTGCCATGAACAGCCTGGTCAAAAAAGGCTATGTGGAACGAAGCCGGGGACTCGAGGATCGGCGGGTCGTATATATTTCTCTTTCAGAGCGGGGCAGAAAAGCGTATGGGCATCACGCCCGGTTCCACCGGGAGATGATCGAGAGCCTGACAAGCGATCTGTCGGAAGATGAGATGCAGACGTTGGTAAAGGCGCTGATGAAGCTGAATCAGTGGTTTAGGAGTAAGGATGGGCAGCGGTAAAAAGAATGGATGTAGTCTGCACTGGATGGAAACAGGTGTGAAAGACAAAAACGGTTGCGAAAACCGTGAAGCAACTGCTGCGAGGAGAATACAAGGAGGTACATTATGAAGAAATTTATGGTAATGGCAGCTGGTCTTATGATGGCAGCTGTTCTGGGCGCATGTGCGCCGACGGCAAGAAATACAGGAGAAACCAGCGAACATGGAACTGCCCCGGCAGGTGCGGCGCAGCAGGAGACTGTAGACGGCGTGGCTGAGAAAGAAAGCATGGTGGTAACGGATGCAGATCCGACGGTAACCGTTTGCGTATATTCTGTAAAATCTGATAAGAGCGGCTTAAAACAGAATATGGATGGCATTGACGGCGATGAGCTGGATGCACAGGAACTGCTTGATAAGATGGCAGAGGTGGGCGTCATTGAAGAGGGAATCACCGTGGATAAATTTGAGCAGAAGGACGGCGCCCTGACGCTGGATCTCTCCTCCTTAAAGGAGTCCTCTGACAAGCTGGTTGTCATGGCCATTGCCAATACATTTATCCAGAACTACGAGGCAAAGACGCTGGAGTTGAGCGTAGCAGGCGAGAAGATCGGCGACGGTCCGATGAGCTTTGAGAAGAATTACAAGAAAGTAAACTAAAGCATGAAAATGCGAAAAGAGCGGGATCCCTGAAGTCTGCGGATGCATACAGGGAGATACCGCTCTTTTTCTCTTATACGTGCAATTTCTCCGTCATCAGCCATGTTTGAAAATACGGTTTGATGACCCGGAAGGAAGCGCCGTCCATGTTCAGGATGAACTGGTGGAAGCTCTTGGCGTTGAATTTGTTTCCAAGTACCTCCTCGGCTTCCTGGCGCATGGTCAGGATTTCCAGATAGCCGGTATAGTATTTCAGGTAATTGCCCGGATTATCAATGATTGCCAGGTATATCTCGCGCGCGGATTCCGGATCCGTAAATCCGTAGGAATTTTCCAGATAACTGGTGGTTGTGGCGAGATCCCAGCCATCATAGTGGATGCAGATGTCGAGAAGCGCGTACAGCCCGTAGCTGCTGGCTTCGCTGCAGCGCATCAGCGGTTTGACCGCTTCCGGCAGCCCGTTGTCGAAGGAGTAGGCGTACAGTTCGCTGTAGAGTCCCCAGCCTTCGTTGTAGCCGCCGCAGGCAAGAAGCCGCCGTACCGGAACCGGCTCCCGGTCATTGAAATAAGCCGACTGGTAGAGATGCCCCGGATAGCCCTCGTGCGCCAGCATGGTGTAGAGGTTCTGCTCAGTGCTTGCTTTTTCGTTGATGTAAATGGTGTTGGAACCGTCGGAATCGATCGGCGGTACGAGGAAAAACGCCGGGGACAGGGAAGATTCCAGCGCTTCCGGGACGTATTTGATCGCGTAGGAGGTATCTGTAAGCGCCGGGAAATCATCCTGAATCTGCGTCTGTAAATTCTGAAGGATCTCATCCGGATCGGAGAGTGTGATGGCAGAGTCGGTCATCTGCCGGACGAGTTCCGGATGTTCCTTTAAGCGGACGCGGATTTCGGATAAATCTGCCTGCATCTGCTTCTCAATCCGCGTTTTGAGCGCATCGACCGAAGAATCTGTGCCGGTCAGCGCCGCCGCAAGATAGGCATAATACTCCCTGCCGTGTTCGTAGGTGCTAAGTCCTCCTACCTCCGGATGGGAGCCCTTGAGCGATTCCAGTGCTTTAGAGAGGTTTGTATATGCCGGGATAAAGTGTTCCTTTAAAATGGTCAGATGTTTTGCTTTGTAGGACGCCTTTTCTGCATTGCTTAAGCCCTCAACCGCATTTAAGCGGGAGGCAAATGTTTCCGTCAGCAGGCTGTTTTCCGGGCGGATGAGGTAGCTTTTACAGGATTTTAAAATCCGGTCGATGGTGTCGTCGGACGGTGCGAGACCGGCGTCTGCCTGCGCCTGTTCATACGCTGCGAGCTGCTTGTAATATGTGTCGATCTGCGAAAGCAGTGCCAGGTAATGGTCGATGTCGGCACGGTTGTAAAATGTATATTCGGCTAATAAGGTCGGAAGTTCCGCCTGCGTGCGGATCAGGGCGCTGAACGGCTGATTGTAGATTGCCAGTCCCTTCGAGCCGGCTTCCGTCTCCAGTGTGTCCTTCATCATCCGGTAGGTGAAGAGCTGGTCGGAGGTCAAGAGAGAGGTATCGAAGGAAGAAAGTTCCTCAAGAACGGCCGCGTTTTCCTCGGAATCTTTTTGAAGCTGTTCCAGGGAATATTCTGGAAATTTCATCTCCGGTTCGGTGATACCGTAATTTTCCGGATTCCGGACAAGAAAATGAAGGGAGAGCGGATCATCCTGCACGCTTTCTTGAAACTGGTGTGCCAGAAACGCATCAAAACGCGCCTGTTCGCTGGCAGCATCGGACGATGCATTGGAAGGAGAACCAGTCTGCCCGGAAGCGGCGTAGGATTCGGCGGGGGTTCCTGAGCCGGAAGAACCAGCGCATCCGGAGAGCGCCAGGGCAGCAGCTGCAGCGATCGCGAGCGCTGTGCGCGGCAGGGGCGGGAAGGAAAAGCGTTTCTGCATAATATAATACCTCCAAAACAAATATATATGTCTGCAAGTATACCATACTTGACAAAGGGATGCAAAACAGATAGACTTAATCTATATATTTATATATGAAGAAAAGGCAGAGAAAAGAAGGTGGCTTGCCTTTAATCGCAGATGGAAAACCATGGGCGGTTAGAGGCTTTTTTTGTGAAGAACACAATTTAAAGCGCAATTTTAATAAGGAGGGCATGATAAATGTGTCAGAACTGTAAGAAACCTTACTATATAACAACTGCGATTGCCTATACATCGGGCAAACCGCATATCGGAAATACCTATGAGATCGTGCTGGCGGACAGCATTGCGCGCTACAAGAGAGCGCAGGGCTACGATGTGCGTTTCCAGACGGGCACCGATGAGCATGGTCAGAAGATCGAGTTAAAGGCAGCTGAGGCTGGCATCACGCCGAAGCAGTTTGTCGATAACGTGGCGGGTGAGATCAAGACGATCTGGGATCTGATGAATACATCCTACGACAAATTTATCCGCACCACTGACGAGGATCATGAGGCGCAGGTAAAGAAGATTTTCAAGAAGCTCTATGATCAGGGCGATATTTACAAGAGCTGCTACGAGGGACTTTACTGCACACCGTGTGAGTCTTTCTGGACTCCGTCCCAGGTCGTAGACGGAAAATGCCCGGACTGCGGACGTCCGGTACAGCCGGCAAAGGAAGAGGCATATTTCTTCCGTATGAGCAAATATGCGCAGAGACTCATCGATTATATCAATGAGCACCCGGAGTTCATCCAGCCGGTTTCCCGTAAAAATGAGATGATGAACAACTTCCTGCTTCCGGGCCTGCAGGATCTGTGTGTTTCCCGTACTTCCTTTAAATGGGGGATTCCGGTTGATTTCGACCCGAAGCACGTTGTATATGTATGGCTGGATGCACTGACCAACTATATCACTGGTCTTGGATATGACTGCGATGGCGAGAGCGGCGAGCTGTTCAAGAAATACTGGCCGGCAGACCTGCATCTGATTGGTAAGGATATTATCCGTTTCCATACCATTTACTGGCCGATCTTTTTGATGGCACTCGACCTGCCGCTTCCAAAGCAGGTATTTGGTCATCCGTGGCTGTTACAGGGCGACGGCAAGATGAGTAAATCCAAGGGAAATGTGATTTACGCCGATACACTGGTTGATTTCTTTGGCGTGGATGCAGTCCGCTACTTCGTTCTGCATGAGATGCCGTTTGAGAACGATGGCGTTATTACCTGGGAGCTGATGGTAGAGAGACTGAACTCGGATCTGGCAAATATCCTCGGCAACCTCGTAAAGAGAACGGTATCGATGACGAACCAGTACTTTGGCGGCGTAGTAGCCGACAAGGGCGTGACGGAGCCGGTGGACGAGGATCTGAAGAAGGTAGTGCTGGAAGCAGTCCGCAAGGTTGATGAGAAGATGGATAAGCTGCGCGTTGCCGATGCGATCACCGAGATCTTCAATATTTTCCGCCGCAGCAACAAATACATTGACGAGACAACCCCGTGGATTCTGGCAAAGGAAGAGGACAAGCAGGATCGTCTTGCGACTGTTCTCTACAACCTGGTTGAGTCTATCACGATCGGTGCGTCCCTGCTTGAATCCTTCATGCCGGAGACCTCGGAGAAGATCTTAAAAGAATTAAATACCGTAAAACGTGAACTGCCACAGATGGATGCATTTGGCCGTTATCCGTCCGGAAATAAGGTGACTGAGGAGCCGGAGGTTCTCTTTGCCCGCCTGAAACTCGACGATGTGATGAAGAAAGTCAAAGTTATCCAGGAAGAGCAGAAGAAGGCAGTTGCTGCAAAGGCGGAGCCGGAGAAGGAAGAGGACGAGAAAGCCGAGGGCATCGATATCGAGCCGAAAGCAGAGATTACCTACGATGATTTTGCAAAACTGCAGTTCCAGGTTGGCGTGATCCTCTCCTGCGAGGCTGTTCCGAAGTCCAAGAAGCTTCTCTGCTCCCAGGTTCAGGTCGGAAGCCAGGTACGTCAGATTGTCAGCGGAATCAAACATTCTTATTCTCCGGAGGAGATGGTAGGTAAGAGAGTTATGGTTGTGACAAACCTGAAACCGGCGAAGCTGGCAGGTATCCTGTCTGAGGGCATGATTCTCTGTGCAGAGGATGCAGAAGGCAAGCTGTCTCTGATGACCACCGAGAAGGATATGCCGGCGGGCGCAGAAATCTGCTAATATCAGATGTGAGATGACTCCCATCTTGCAGCAAGAATATTGAGACATTCTTGAATGGAAATGGAGAAATATAAGTTATATGATATTTGACACACACGCCCATTATGATGATGAGGCATTTGATGAGGACCGGGAGGCGCTACTTTCCGGTCTGGCAGCAGGCGGGATCGGAACGGTTGTCAATGTGGGTGCCGATATGGAGAGCACAAAGACCACCATTGAACTGACGAAGAGATATCCCTTTATCTACGGCGCGGCCGGTGTTCATCCCAGCAGCACGGCAGAGCTTGACGAGGAAAAATTTGCCGAACTCCGTGTATTGGCACAGTCGGATAAGATTGTTGCAATCGGAGAGATTGGTCTGGATTATTACTGGGAAGAGCCGGATCATGAGACCCAGAAGAAATGGTTCCACCGCCAGTTAAATCTGGCGCGGGAATTAAAACTTCCAGTCATCATCCACAGCCGCGACGCGGCGAAGGATACGCTCGATATCATGAAGGAAGAGCACTCCGGGGAGATAGGCGGTGTGATTCATTGCTTCTCCTATGGAAAAGAGATGGCGGCAGAGTATTTAAAGATGGGCTTTTACTTAGGCATCGGCGGCGTACTGACTTTCAAGAACGCGAAAAAGCTTCTGGAAGTAGCCGAGATGGCGCCGCTCGACCGTCTGGTACTCGAAACCGACTGCCCCTACCTCGCTCCGGTTCCCAACCGCGGCAAACGCAACTCCTCACTGAACCTGCCATATGTGGCGGAAAAGCTGGCAGAAATCAAGAAATGTACACCGGAAGAGATCGTCCGTGCGACTGAAGAGAATGCGCGGAGGCTGTACCGGTTACCGTAAAAAGGGGTGTCCCGGACACCCGGGAAAGGATTTTCGGAATGGATCTTGGAAACCCGAAGAATACAATCGAAGTAATACAGAAATACAATTTTGCCTTCCAGAAAAAATTCGGTCAGAATTTTCTGATTGATACGCACGTGCTGGACAAGATTATCTCAGCGGCGGGCATGACCAAGGAGGACACCGTCCTGGAAGTCGGTCCTGGCATCGGTACGATGACACAGCGCCTTTCACAGGCGGCAGGACAGGTCATCGCCGTGGAGATCGACACAAATCTGATTCCGATCTTAAAAGATACGCTTCAGGACTGCGAAAATGTAACTGTTATCAATGAAGATATTTTAAAGATTGACATAAAAAAAATGGCGGAAGAAAAAGGCGGCGGACGTCCGGTTAAGGTCGTGGCGAACCTGCCGTACTATATCACGACCCCGATCATCATGGGGCTGTTTGAGAGCGGTGCGCCGATCGACAACATTACGGTTATGGTGCAGAAAGAGGTCGCAAACCGGATGCAGGTTGGTCCGGGCTCGAAGGATTACGGCGCGCTGTCGCTGGCGGTTCAGTATTATGCCGAGCCATACATCGTGGCAAATGTGCCGCCGAACTGTTTCATTCCGCGTCCGAATGTCGGCTCAGCGGTCATCCGTCTGACCCGCCATGCGAAGCCGCCGGTGGAGGTAAAGGATAAAGATTTAATGTTCCGTCTCATCCGCGCGTCCTTCAACCAGCGCCGGAAAACCCTGCAGAACGGGCTTTCCAACGCGCAGGATCTCTCCTTTAGCAAGGAAGAGATCGCAGCCGCAATCGAGTCGCTGGGACTTTCCCCGTCCGTGCGCGGCGAGACGCTGACGCTGGCGCAGTTTGCAGCGCTTTCGGATGTGCTTGGGAAATAGAAATTGGATAAGAGAAATATAAAAAAGTCCCATCCTTATGCAGATTCAAATCTGAAAGGATGGGACTTTTTGAATTTTTTGCTTTTTTAAAATTATTCCGACAATAAAATCCGGTCATTATCCAGCGCGTGGCCTGCGCCGGTCTTGAAGCGGGCGATTAGATCCTCGACAGTCATGGAAGCGCGCTCTGCGCCGCCGACGTCGAGCACGATATTTCCGTTTGCCATCATGAGCGTGCGGTTTCCGAGCTCCAGAGCCTGGTTCATATTGTGGGTGATCATCAGGCAGGTGATTTTCTCCTCAGCAACGATATTTTTCGTCAGCTCCAGTACTTTTTCAGCTGTTCCCGGATCGAGGGCGGCAGTGTGCTCATCGAGCAGCAGAAGCTTCGGCGTGATGAGGGTTGCCATGAGCAGGGTGAGCGCCTGGCGCTGACCGCCGGAGAGAAGTCCGACCGGCTGGGTCATCCGGTCTTCAAGCCCCATATTTAAGAGGGAGAGGCGTTCGCGGAACGCATCTTTATCTTTCTTGGAAATGCGGGAAAATGGCGATTTCCCCTTTGCGGTCCGCAGATAGGCGAGGGCAAGATTTTCTTCGATCGTCATGCCCGGCGCCGTTCCCTTTAACGGGTCCTGGAAGAGGCGGCCGACCATCAGGCTGCGCTTGTGCTCCGGCATATAGGTGATGTCCTCGCCGTCCAGCTCGATAAAGCCGTCATCGACGTAGAAGCTGCCGGCAATCGCATTGAACAGGGTCGATTTTCCGGCGCCGTTGGAACCGATGATTGTCACGAAATCGCCGTGATCCAGATGCAGGGACAGCCCGGAGAGCGCCTGTTTGGCGTTGACAGTTCCCGGATTAAAGGTTTTTGATATCGACTGAATATTTAACATGCTCCGTGTCCTCCCTTCCGGCGTGCCGCTGCATTTTTACGTGTCTGGAATGCCGCCCATTTCCGGATCGTCGGAAATGCGATTGCCAGCGCTACGATCACAGCGGTGACCAGTTTCAGCCCCTGTACAGGCATGATTTTTGTATACAGGACGATAGCGTAGATAAAACGGTAAATAATCGAACCGATGACGGTGGCGATGACACCTCTTGCCACGCCGCGGCGTCCGAGGACGGTTTCACCGATGATCAGGCAGGCAAGACCGATCACGACGATACCCGTGCCGCCGTTGATGTCGGCGGTATTCTGGTACTGACCGACCATTGCGCCGGAGAGTGCGGTCAGCGCATTGGCGATGCATAAGCCGACCGTAATGGTAAATGTCGGGTTGATCGAGGAGGCGCGCACCATGTCAATGTTGTTGCCGGTTGCCCGGATGGAGAGTCCCAGACGGGTACCGAGAAAATAGACGAGCAGTGCGCCCGCAAGCACGGTCACGCAGATTGCCAGAAGTGCTTCATACCAGTCACCCCCGATACCGGTTTTCTGAAGCAGGGAAAAGATGGTCTCTGCCTTTAAAAGACTCACGTTGGCGCTCCAGCCCATCACCATCAGATTGATGGTGTAGAGTCCCATATTGGTGATGATACCGGCGAGAATGGACGGCACGCCGAGACGGGTCTGCTGAAATGCGGTGACAAATCCGGCGCAGATGCCTGCAAGCATGGCAGCCGGAACCGCGAGGAATGGATGCCCTGCCGCAGCCATTGTGACGGATACCGCTGTGCCGAGGACGAAACAGCCGTCCGTCGTCATATCCGCGATATCCAGTATACGGAAACTCAAGAACAGCGCCATTGGCACAAGCGCATACAGAAATCCCAGTTCCAGAGCGGTTTGTAAAATATGAAGCATGGGAAATTACCTCCGTAGAATGATTTGTACTCCCAGAGCGTTCATAAGGCAGATGCGCCAGCCGCGTGGTAAGCGGGGGGGGATGCGGCTGGCGTCTGGTCTGTCTTACGGTTCTGAGAGTACATGAAAGTCAGTCAAATGAAAATCAAAGTGCCGCCGGATGAGGGGTATTAGTCCTCGGTGGTCGTAACCTCTACAACATCGCCAAAATCTTTGAATACAGCTGTGTCGATATTCAGGGCTTTGGCAGTCTCGGTATTTACGGTTACGATGCCGCCTTCTGCGGTGTAGTAGTCTTCCATGCTGTCCATGCCTTCGGTGATTGCCTGATAAGCAAGGTCAGCGGTCTGTGTACCAAGAGCCGTGTAGTTGACGCCGCAGGTGGCAAATGCACCATTGCGGACGAAGGAATCAGCGCCGGCATAGTGCGGGATGCCTGCATCGGCCAGATCCTTGAAGATAGCCAGCTCAGCTGCCATGATGACATTGTCGGTAGGAGTGAAGACAGCGTCTACTTTGTCAGCAACCAGGGAGGAGGCAGCGGTAATTACTTCGTCGTTGGTATTTGCAGTCTGCTCGGTGTAGGAGATACCTTTTTCATCTAAGTATGCCTTTGCATCCGCGATCGGTTTAGTTGAGTTTGCCTCGGATAAGGAATATAAAAGCCCCACATTTTTAACATCTGGGTTTGCGGCAAAAATCATATCCATGATTTTCTCGGTGTTCAGCGCATCGCTGGTACCGGTTACATAGTCGATGCCGGTCAGCTCAGCGGCTTCCGGATCGGAAACAGCGGCGTAGACAACCGGTGTCTGGGTCTGCTGTGCGGATACGGTCGCTACCTGTGCAGCC
>ERZ791852.2051-NODE-2051-length-11027-cov-16.927816_pt1 | contig 11027 bp, 8 predicted proteins | sample MGYA00510287_ERZ791852 | MGnify/ENA primary metagenome ERZ791852 (study PRJEB30046, sample SAMN00715257) | human gut metagenome | study: EMG produced TPA metagenomics assembly of the A metagenome-wide association study of gut microbiota in type 2... | reverse complement strand
TCATTTAAGGCTCCGATCGTATCGATCTCAAGCATTTTTCCCCAGTCTCTGGATGTCTTTAACGTGTGGAACAGTTTTTCTGCCGGAACAAACGGTGCGACCTCTCTCGTATTTTTATCCGGGAACTGAAGCATAAATCCATCCGCATAAGGGATCACATCATAATAGCGCAGATATCCGGTCGACGGCACCATAAATCCGTAAAAATAATCCATGTAATGATCGAGTTCATAAATATTGACTCTGGAACTTCTCCGGTAACGGAACAGTTTTTCCTTGTCTGTCATTCCAAGGTCATGAAACAGTGTCACGGCATCATCCGTATTGATACTCTCCTTGTGGATCTCAATATCGGAAACTACCATCTGATACATCTCATTCTTTAATTTATTGATTTCTGTCTCAGATACTTTCACAACTTCCTCTGTATCATTCTCCCACTTCACAAGTTCACAGTAATTTCCCTGTCCGATGGAGTATTTTACACGCACCGATATATTCCCTTTTCCCCAGAGATTATAGACTGCCTTCTGCATTAAAAGTGTCACGCTTCTGCGGTACGCCTTTTTCCCTGTCTTGTCTGCGGTTGTGAGAAATTCTACGGTTCCGTCTCCATCTGCACACTTATTTAATTCCCGCAGTCTCCTATTGTACAATACCAGAACAATATCATCCTGATACGCATCGCTGTAATCCTGCGCAATGCGCAAAAAACTTGTTCCTGACGGATACTCTTTTTTCTCCCCCTGGATTGTTAACATAACTTTTTTTCCGTTCATCGTAATCCCCCTTTTCCGTGAAAACAAAATACGAAACCTAATAAACTTAAGTTTCGTATTTTGCTTTTCTTATTTTTCTTATAAATTACTGCTGGATCAATGTCACACTGACTGTACCGGTTCTTAAATCTGCTACTGCTGAAATCTGCAATGGCGTATTATAAATATTCACAAATCTTAAGTCGTAATAATTACCTGCAATTGTCGCATCTCTGCCTTCTGGAAGATATGGAACCGGGAGAGAATGTGGGTGACGCTCAGTCGCCGGGATTCCTCCGTTTAACATTGCAGAATACATGGTAGAAGATACCTGACAGATACCTCCGCCTGTTCCTGTGGAATGTTTACCACTCACATAAATTGGCGCTTCCACATAACCGTTTGCTGCCGTTCTTGGTAAGATCGTTCTGTTAAAGGAAAACTCTTCCCCTGGCTGAATGACTACACCGTTGATTCTGGAAGCTGCCACTGCAATGTTGGTTGCTCTGGAAGCTCTCGGATCAAACTTCGTTGTGCAGGAACCACGGACAATCGCTGCCTGTGCTCCCTCCCCTGCCGAGATCAGTGTCGTTGCATTTCTTCCCTCTGCTGCACCGTTTGCCGCATAATGGGCACAGTAGGATGCAAGGTCATTGCCGAATGCTGCCTGAAGATCCGGGTAATTGGCTCTGTAAATTGCAACATTGAAATTAGCGCAGCCTGATCTTCCCTCATAAATGCCGGAAGATACAAAATGATTGAACAACTTCTGTGCATCATATCCAAACGCCGCCTGAAGATCCGGGTTGGAATTATAATAATATTCTGCATCAAATACTGCCTGATATGCACCTGTATTCGATGATTTCTTTGCTGCATTTGCCGTGACAGTGCTTCCGGACAGCAGCACCATGCACAATGCAATGGATAAAATCTGTATTACTTTCTTTTTCATAAGAAACTCCCTTCTTTGGTATCATATTATTCCAGACCATACGTTACTCTGGTAAATTATGGTAAGATAAATGTAGTATAACACTTTTAAGGATTTTCTACAATTGTTCCTTCACGATATGCCTGAAGTAAATTTTCAAGATCACGGATATTTTCCCGCATCACTTTTCCATTATCTGTGTCTGCAACCGTTTTCCGTCTCACAACATGCTGCACCAGAATCGTATGTGATACAATATCATTCCCATCCGAAACTGCTTTTTCCACGGATTCAAAAGGCTCATGCGCCGCCAGCACAAGTCCATATGAATTGTAGATCAAAGTGTACCCGGCAATTCCGGTCTTTGGCTGATAAGCCTTGGAAAAGCCGCCATCTATGATGAGAAGCTTTCCCCCGCACTTCACCGGGGACTCTCCTTTTTTTGCCTCGATCGGGATATGTCCATTGACAATATGCGCCTCCTGGCCGGATAGTCCGAACTCTGCGAGGATCGCATTTACGATCTCTTCTTTTTCCAGCAGCCGGTAATACGGATTTTTCGGTTCCACATGTGTCGCTTTCTCTGCCACAAAATACCGCTCAAACGTTGTCATCTTATCTTTGCCAAACACCGGTGAATTTTTATTTTCCCAGATAAACCAGAGAATGTCTGATCCCTTTTTCTTCTCTTCCGGGTCAATGGCGTAATAACCTTTTCTGGCGTAGCTTTCTAACACATCGTACAACGCTTTTCCGGCATATTCCGTGCCGTAAATATTGACTTTGGTAAAAGAGCCATCCTCATTCAGCGGCACACAGCCGTGATACAGAAGATTTCCATTGTATACATGATACAGGCTTCCCTTGGTAAAAAGAAAACGCACCTGTCTCTGTAATTTTTCACAATTTAAAAATGCGGCAGTCAGTCGTTCCATCACATCTGCCTCATCCACCGAAAGTTCATACGGATGTTTCCAGTCAATGGTTGGAAAATTCAGATCCCGAAGCGGGTATTTCTTCCCTTCGATCAGGACTGTACCGTCTGCGGGGTCTATCTTATCGAGCAATAAACGGTTCTCCATTCCAAATTCCGGGTGTCCCACGATCATCTGTCCTTCCAGCTTAAACTGCATGATGGCGATCGCCTTGTGCATTTTCTCATCGAGCATTGCATCCCGGACATCGTATTCCTCTTCCCGGTAATCCAGCTTAAAACAGCTGCATGGATCTTTGTCATAACGGTTCATTGCCAGTCTCGCAAGCGGCACCAGATTGATTCCATATCCATCCTCCAGCAGATTCAGATTGCCGTATTTTGCGGAGATGCGGATCACGTTGCAGATCAGCGCCTGATTGCCCGCTGCTGCCCCCATCCACGAGATATCATGGTTTCCCCACTGGATATCCACGGAATGATGTGACATTAATGTATCCATAATAAGGTTTGGATACGGTCCTCTGTCAAAAATATCGCCGACAACATGCAGATGATCCACTACAAGTCTGCGGATAAGATTGCAGAATGCCACCACAAGTTCTGCTGCCCTGCCTGTCCGGATCACCGAATGGATGATTTCATTATAATATGCCTCCTGATCGGATACATCCGGTCTTCCGGTCAGAAGTTCCTCGATCACATAGGCAAAATCTTTTGGAAGCGCCTTGCGCACTTTGGAACGGGTGTACTTGGAAGACGCTCCTTTGCAGATCCTGATCAGGCGGTACAATGTGACCTTGTACCAGTCCTCCATGTTCTCCTCGGTCTTTATCACCTGCTCCATCTTCTGTTCCGGGTAATAGATCAGTGTGGCGATCGATTTCTTTTCTGCCTGACTGATGGCATTCCCGAACTCGTCCTCGATCTTTCTCTTGATCGCTCCGGAACCGTTCTTTAATACATGTTGAAACTGGTCATATTCGCCATGGATATCCGTGATAAAATGTTCGGTTCCTTTCGGCAGGCTTAAAATCGCCTGTAAATTGATAATCTCTGTGGCGGCCGCCGCCACGGTCGGATACTGTTTTGCAAGACTTTTTAAATAGCGTAGATCCGTCTGTTCCATCCGTCACCATCCTGTTTTTATTCTGTGTACTGATTTATACTTCATTCATCATTGCGCCTGAATGACATCGCTCATATCATAAAATCCTGCCGGCTTTCCTGCAAGAAATTTTGCCGCCTGCACCGCTCCCTTGGCAAAAACTGCCTTGGAATATGCCGTGTGCTTAAATTCGATCACTTCGTCCTGTCCTGCAAAGATCACTTCATGCTCTCCCACGATATTTCCACCGCGCACTGCGGAAATTCCGATCTCATATTTTTCTCGCTTCTTTCTCTCCCGGCTTCTGTCATAAACATAGGCATATTTCTCATTCAGAGCCTCATTCATGGAGTCTGCCAGAGCGAGAGCCGTTCCGCTCGGTGCATCCAATTTCTGATTGTGGTGTTTCTCCACGATCTCCATATCGAAACCTGCCGGTGCGAGCGTTAAAGCCGCCTTTTTCAAAAGTTCCATCAGCATATTGATGCCGAGTGACATATTGGCTGATTTTAAAACTGCCACATGTCCGCTGACCTGTTTTACTTTTGCGAGTTGTTCCTCGGACAAACCGGTCGTGCACAATACAACCGGCACCTGTTTTTCCTCACAGTAGATGAGCAGATCATCCACTGCCTTTGCATTTGAGAAATCAATCACTGCATCTGCCTTCACGTCGCAGACGGAGATATTCGGAAATACCGGATAATCATTTTTGATCCCGTCATACAGATCTATGCCTGCCACGATCTCAATTTCCGGATCATCCTTGCACATCGCCGTGATCGTCTGTCCCATTTTTCCATTGCATCCATGCATAATTACTTTTGTCATACTTAAAAATCCACCTTTCGAATTTTATCTTTGGATATAATTTATCAATAAATCCAAAAAGACTGCCGCACCCGGATACGACAGTCTCTTCCTTTTAATCTAAAATGCCATATGCTTTCATTGCATCTGCCAAAACAGCTGCATTTGCATCGGTCATCTCCGTCAAAGGAGAACGAAGTGTTCCAACTTCTCTTCCCATGAGGTTTAAAGCTTTCTTCACCGGAATCGGGTTGACCTCTGAGAATAATGCACTGACAAGCGGCTGTGCCTCTCTCTGTATCTTCATTGCGGTCTGTAAGTCTCCGTTGAAGAAACTCTGGCACATGCCATGTACTTTGGCAGGTGCAACATTTGACCATACAGAGATCACTCCGATCGCACCGATCGCCATAAGCGGAACTACGATTCCATCCTCGCCGGAATAAAGGTCGATCCTGCCATCGGTCAGATACATTAACTGTGATGCCTGTGCAACACTTCCTGTCGCCTCTTTGATTGCTACTACATTTTCAACTTCCTTAAAAATCTTTGCTGCTGTCTCCGGAAGAATATTGCATCCGGTTCTTCCAGGTACATTATACATGATGATCGGTAACTTTGTACACTCTGCAATTTCAGAATAATAACGTACCAGACCGCCCTGTGTACATTTATTATAATAAGGTGTCACTGCAAGGATTCCGTCCGCTCCTGCTTCCTCTGCTTCCTGTGTCAGATAAATTGCTTCTCTTGTGCAGTTCGAACCGGAACCAGCCACAACCGGTACACGGTGTTTTGCAAATTCTACTGCTGCTTTGATCACTTTACTGTGCTCTTCCATGGTCAGTGTGGAACTCTCTCCTGTCGTTCCGGCAATGATGATCGCATCTGTTCCCTGATCGATCTGCCAATCGATCAGTTCCTGTAATTTTTCGTAATTGACTTCTTCGTTTTCTTTCATCGGTGTGACGATCGCTACACCTGCTCCTTTAAAAATAGACATTGCATTCTCCTCCTATCGTCATTATACGCACTGCATTTTTTTTTGTTAAAAATGTTGCTACAGTAAAGTAAAAAAAGACCGGCTGACGAGCCGGTCTCAAAATTCTAATATTATACGCATTCTGCATCTTTGCAAATCTGCCTAGAATCTGATAGCTCCCCATCTCAAATGATCTCCATTCAGATGACAGTCATAAAGTTCTTCACTTTATGCCCAAGTAATATGCCTTCAGGCTGCATACCCTTTCGGCGTACTTTCCTTTTGCTTCTTATCAACTGTTCCTGATACATCCAAAAAGCGACTCATAAAGCACGCGACCTCTACCAAGCAATATTTTCATTGCGTAAATCATAACACCATCTTATTTCCTTGTCAATGCACGATTCCTCATCCCCATAAATTCTACTCTTCATCTTCAATAAATTCCACTTTGCTCACAGAAACCTCATATGCCACGCGCTTTTCCGTCTCTGTCTCGCTCAGTTTCTTCACATACTCCCTGCTCTGGATACGTCCCCATACCTGAACATGCCCTCCGACTTCAAACCCGGATGCAAACCTTGCATTTCTTCCCCAGCAGATGCATGGAATATAATCTGATTTTCCATAAGAACGGTTCACCGCGATCAAAAGGTCTGCAATCTCTCTTCCAAGCGGTGTTTTCCGGTAAATCGGATCTTTACAGATGTAGCCATCCAGAAAAATCTGGTTCGTCTTCATATCCTCGTCGATCTCATCTAACAATTCCAGTTCCCTTACAAAAACGGATAAAACAAGACGGTTCTTTTTTTCCTCGTGCCGGTTAAATGACCGGAACTGTCCCATAACATATATGGTCTGACCAATATAGTCCTCATTCACGTCAATGAGCCGTTCTGAGATCATCAGTGGTATGTAATCCATAAAATTGCTCAGCCGGTTGACTGCGACATCTACCACATAAAAGCCCTCTCCATACACTTCGTGGCTGAATCTGAAATCAGAAACAATCTCTCCCACAATTGACACCTGGTTATTTTCAAAAATTTTATCTGCCATGAATTTTTTCTCCCTTCCTCTTATCACCGGAATCGACCGGTGATTTGCCTGACAACTATGGTTTTACCATTTCCTTCCAGAAAAAATTTCGTGTAACTTGTCGATAAGTTTTTTATATTGTTTTGAAAAAAAATATTGCTGCCTACTTGCGTTCTCATAAAATTGTGATAGAATATATGGGTTCGAGTTAATTTATAAGCTATATTAATAGGAAAAGACAGGATTTATTTCTAGATAATTTCTTTTCCGCACAGAAGAAAGAGAGATTTTTTATGAAACAGAAACGTGAAGACGTACGTAACATAGCAATCATCGCCCACGTTGACCATGGCAAAACAACACTGGTCGATGAACTTTTAAAACAGAGTGGTGTATTCCGTGAGAATCAGGAAGTTGCTGAACGTGTCATGGACTCCAACGATATTGAGAAGGAACGTGGTATCACAATCCTCTCCAAAAATACAGCAATCACTTACAAAGGAACAAAGATCAACATCATCGACACTCCTGGCCACGCCGATTTCGGTGGCGAGGTAGAGCGTGTCCTTAAAATGGTAAACGGTGTTATCCTTGTCGTTGACGCATTTGAAGGTGTTATGCCTCAGACCAAATTCGTTTTGATGAAAGCTCTGGATTTAAAACTCCCGGTTATCGTCTGTGTCAATAAAGTAGACCGCCCGGAAGCCCGTCCAAACGAAGTTGTGGACGAAGTATTAGAGTTATTTATGGATCTGGATGCCTCTGACGAGCAGTTAGACTGCCCATTCCTTTTTGCTTCCGCAAGAGACGGTTATGCCGTTCGTGAAATCCACGACCTTGTAAACAACAAAAAAGATATGACACCATTATTTGAAACCATTTTAGATTACATTCCTGCTCCGGAAGGTGATCCGGAAGCACCGACACAGGTACTGATCAGTACCATTGATTACAATGAATACGTTGGACGTATCGGTATCGGTAAGATCGACAATGGTTCCCTGAAAGTAAATCAGGAAGCGGTCGTAGTCAACCATCACGATCCTGACAAGAAGAAAAAAGTCCGCATCAGCAAATTATACGAATTTGACGGATTAAATAAGGTAGATGTCGAAGAAGCAAATATTGGTTCCATCGTTGCTATTTCCGGTATTGCTGATATTCACATTGGTGATACGATCTGTTCTGTGGAGAACCCGGTTGCGATCCCATTCCAGAAGATCTCCGAGCCGACTCTTTCCATGAACTTCATCGTAAATGACAGTCCATTAGCAGGTCAGGAAGGAAAGTTTATCACTTCCCGCCACTTAAGAGACCGTTTATTCCGCGAGTTAAATACAGACGTTTCCCTTCGTGTAGAGGAGACCGATTCCCCGGACAGCTACAAAGTATCGGGCCGCGGCGAATTACATTTATCTGTATTGATTGAAAATATGCGTCGTGAGGGATATGAGTTTGCCGTAAGTAAGGCTGAAGTATTATATCACACGGACGAAAACGGCAAGAAATTAGAGCCTATGGAACTTGCCTATGTCGATGTTCCGGATGAGTATACCGGTGCTGTTATCGACAAGTTAAGCCAGCGCAAAGGTGAAATGATCAATATGAAACCTCTGACCGGCGGATATACAAGACTTGAGTTCAATATCCCATCCCGCGGTCTGATCGGTTACAGAGGCGAATTTATGACCGATACCAGAGGTAATGGTATTATCAACACCATTTTCAATGGCTATGATACTTACCGCGGAGATATTGCTTACCGTCAGCTTGGTTCGCTGATCGCATTCGAATCCGGCGAATCTGTCACTTACGGTCTGTTCTCTGCACAGGATCGTGGTACTTTGTTCATCGGACCTGGTGAAAAAGTATATGCAGGTATGGTCATCGGTTCCTGCTCCAGAAACGAGGATATCGAATTGAACGTTTGTAAGAAGAAACACCTTACCAACACACGTTCCTCTTCCGCTGACGAAGCATTGACTTTAGTTCCGCCTAAGATTTTAAGCTTAGAGCAGGCGCTTGACTTCATCGATGTCGATGAATTATTGGAGGTTACTCCGAAATCCCTTCGTATCCGTAAGAGAATTTTGGATCCGACTTTAAGAAAAAGAGCGAATTTTAAGAAATAAAAAACGGCTCTACGCCTTTTTTCCAGAAACTATAAAAACCTATGCAACATTCAACGACAAACAGGAGAATATGTATGAAAAAAATATGTACATTTTTCGGATTGCTGATATCCATGTGTCTGTTGCTAAATATCGGTTTTAGCTCTCTGTCCGTAAAGGGCGCAGCTGCCGGGAATACAGAACAGACTTCCGATTCAAACTTTACAAATTTAATCGTATTTGCCAGATTTGCAGATGAGAATGAATTTGTGAATGATATTTATCAAGGTGTCTCTGTGCGGGAGATCATAGACAATTCCTATAACACTGCCTATTATTCCGTGGGCGATTACTACCGGAATGCGTCCTCAGACAAATTGCGCATGAATAGTCTTTATCTGTTTGATAACGGCGGTTCCCTGCAGTTAAAACATGAACGCGGTTACTATGCCGGTTACAGTGCAGATAATCCAATCGGTTATAAAACAAGTGGTGAAAAAGCCTACCGTATGTACGAGCTGCGCACCGATTGGTCTGATGCCATAAACAAGGCGATCCAGGATGGAAACCCCATTACAAATTACAATGGCAGCCAGACATACAGTTATGAGGATCTTGACAAAAACCGGGATGGAAAGATCGATTCCATTACAGTTATCTATAAAAACACGACACAAAATATTGTGATAAACCGCTCTGATCCGCTTTGGAACTATAAGGATTATGCAGACTATGTGGAGATCAATCTTGGCGATGGCAGGATGCTTCAAAGCCAATATTATGTACAGGTCATAAATAACTACTCAACTCTGTATATGGCAAACAATGATCAAAAACCGATCGTTTCATTGAAGTCTCCGATCCATGAAATGGGGCATATATTTGGTCTGCTGGATTTATACAATTCGTCAGGTCAAACGCCGGTTTATTTCATGTCTGCCATGGCAAATGCCATCTCACCTGTTCCACAGGGACTTTCGATCAAAGAAAAAGAGGCTCTGGGATGGACAGACGACAGTACTCTAAAGACGATCACAGAACCGGGTGAATACAAAGTAAAGCTCAGCGGCACAGCCACCGGTACTGACGACTGTATCGGATATAAAGCAGGCATTCCGGAACTGAACAGGACACTGTATCTGGAATACAGAAACTTCTCAACAGATGGCAGCAAATATGATAAGTCAGAGAAGCAGCTGACCAATTCAGAAACATCGAACATAAAATCCGGTTTAGTCTGTTATCTTGCGCAACCTGACATCCGCTTTCCAAGCAATCTAAATGGAAAACCGGGAAATTGGGCACTGGAAGTTATGGGCGGTACACAATCCACTAAATCTGATGCAGCCCTTGGCTTAAATGATTCGCTTCAGGTTACAGACAAACTCAAAGTGACTGTCGCTGCTATAGAAGGGGAAGTCCTTACCTTTCAAATCGAAGGGGAAATGGAACAACATGTCCATTCCGGTGGACAGGCGACCTGTACGAAAAAAGCCGTCTGTGAAAAATGTGGGAAGGAATACGGAGAAATAGATCCAACATGCCATTTGAATCTCCAGCGACAGGGCTTTAAAGAGCCAACACAGGAGGAAAATGGATATACCGGTGATCTGGTATGTACAGATTGTAACGCCATAGTAGAAGCTGGTGAGATCATTGATAAATTACCAGTCACTCCACCTGATGGAAAACCGGAACCGGAAATACCGCCTGTATCTCCTGATAATAAGCCACCGGTCATGCTGGAAGGAAACAAAACAGAAGTAAGTAAAAATCCGGACAATAACTCCGGTGCAGTATTTCGTTCCAGTGCACCGCTCGCTAACTTAATCGAAGTTAAGGTAGATGAAAATGTATTAGTGAAAGATAAAGACTATACCGCCCACTCCGGAAGTACTATCATAACTTTACTTCCATCCTTCCTTGCCGGTCTTTCCGAAGGAGCTCACAACATTGCCATTGTATCAACAACCGGAACGGCAACGGCTGGTTTTTCTGTAATTTCAGATCCTGCACCGGCGCCACCAGTTCCGGTACCACCGGCATCCACACCTGTACCACCGGCATCCACACCTGTACCACCGGCATCAGGTAATACAAACACTGATGGTTCATCTACAGATACTGTTGCTGATCCGGTTTCCGAAACTGCTTCTACAGCCGGATCTGCCAATGTATCCGGCAACAGTTCTTTACCTGATACCGCTCAGATAAAGAAAGACTCCTCCGGCACAGACATAAAATCACCGCAATGTGGAGAGAAAAACTGTTTCACTCTCTTATTGGATGATTTCATAGAAATATTAAAAAAAGTATTAATATTCTTAGGTTTTTCATCTAAGATCTGAAAAA
>ERZ791852.2048-NODE-2048-length-11042-cov-2.398744_pt1 | contig 11042 bp, 7 predicted proteins | sample MGYA00510287_ERZ791852 | MGnify/ENA primary metagenome ERZ791852 (study PRJEB30046, sample SAMN00715257) | human gut metagenome | study: EMG produced TPA metagenomics assembly of the A metagenome-wide association study of gut microbiota in type 2... | reverse complement strand
GCCCTTTAAGGGTGCGGATCATGCGGTAGTCATTACGGCCGACGGCAAGGAATTGCCTGTGCGCTACATCATGGGAGCGAATGACATGTACGATGTAATCAAGTTCAAGACAGTGGCCGACAAGAAGATTGTGGCGCTGACCATGGCTCCGACGGGTGTGAGCAAGGGCGAAACGGTCTACCTGCTCCCCTACGCTACCCAGAAGGCGGAAGCAGGTCTGAGCGGTACGGTGGCAAAGGTGGACAGCATCGGCAACCAGTCGTTGTATTATACACTGAACCTGCAGGCTACGGACAAATCGGTGAGCTGTCCGGTGATGAATGCCGGAGGTGAGGTGCTGGGACTGATGCAGAAAAGCACGGACAAGGACGGAAAAGAGAGTTATGCCATCGGTGTAGACTATGCGGCTGCGCTGAGCATTTCGGCTTTGTCATTCAACGATTATACGCTGAATACCATCGGAATCAAGAAGGGACTGCCGGAAGACGAGTCGCAGGCGTTGGTGTATCTGTATATGGCTTCTTCGCAGTTGAAAGCGGAAGATTACCTGAATTTGCTGAATGATTTCATTGGTCAGTATCCGCAGAACATGGAAGGATATATCCGTCGTGCAACGTATTACATCAATACGGGTGCGGAAGCGGATGTAGCGCTGGCAGAAGAGGACATCAAGAAGGCGGAAGAGGTCAGTGCCAAGAAGGACGAGGCACATTACCAGATTGCCAAACTGATTCACTCGTACGTGGTGAATACTGAAGCGGACAAGCGTCAGAAAGGATGGGACTATGAACGGGCACTCTCGGAAGTAAACCAGGCACTGGAGGCGGCTCAGGAACCGATTTATTACCAGCTGCAGGGAGATATCTATTTTGCCATGCAGAAATATCCGGAGGCTTATGGAGCTTACGAGCAGGTGAACAAGAGCAACCTGGCTTCTGCAGCGAGCTATTATGCAGCGGCAAAGGCCAAGGAACTGACAGAAGGCAGTGACAAGAAAGAAGTGATTGCCTTGCTGGACAGTGCCGTAAGCACTTATAATCAGCCTTACGGACAGGAGGCGGCTCCTTACATCTATGAGAGAGCGCGACTGAAGCTGGATAGTAAGATGTATCGGGAGGCTGTCATCGATTATAATCTGTTCCATGATGCGATGATGGGACGGGTATCTGCCGAATTCTATCTGATCCGTGAACAGGCGGAAATGCAGTGCAGAATGTATCAGCAGGCCATCAATGACATCAACCAGGCCATTGAAATGGATCCTTCTAATGCCGGTTATTGGGCAGAAAAAGGAGGTATTCATCTGCGTCTGAACCGCTTGGAAGAAGCCATCCAGGCACTGGAGAAGGCATTGACGCTGAACCCGGACGAGGCTTCGACTTACCGTATGCTGGGATATGCGGAACTGCAGCATGGAAAGAAGAAAGAAGGATTGGCGCATTTGCAGAAAGCCAGTGAAATGGGTGATACGGTAGCAGGTGAGCTGATTGAGAAGTATGGAAAATAAGACGGGAAAACCGTAACGGAACAGTACTGGTACCGGAGTGGTCGACCGCACTGAATATAGCCGGCCGGAGAAGCCTTTCAGATACGAAAGAATTCTCCGGCCGGTTGTGTGTATAAAGGACTGCATCCTTCTATTTACGTTTCAATTTATACCTGAGTGTCTTCAAAGCGATGTGATGCGAAACGCTGCAAGCATTGCGCTCATTGCGTTGTCCCCCTTGATGTAATGTTCAATCAGCGTTTGGCAGCAGATGTGAGACCGACAAACATCTTGTTTCCTGCAGGATTCCCGGAATACCCTCGAAGATAGATAAAGAAAAATCTCCCCATCCTACCTTTACGGCAGAATAGGGAGATTTTATAATGCAGTGACTATATTGTTTTCAGCAACTTATTTCAGCAGTTCAGCCAATTTAGCAGCGATGTCATCACCACGCAAGTCGCGCGCAATGATAGTACCTTCCTGGTCAACCAATACTGTTGCAGGGATGGCACGTACACCGTACAACTTAGCACCTTCGCAAGCCCATCCTTTCAGGTCAGACATCTGAGCCCAAGTGATGTTCAGGTCTTTGATGGCACGTTTCCAAGCTTCTGCATCGTTATCCAAAGAAACACCTACGATACCGAAACCTTTTGCCTGGTAAGCCTTGTAAGCAGCCACTACGTTCGGCATTTCCTTACGGCAAGGTCCGCACCAGCTAGCCCAGAAATCAATCAAAGTATACTTGTTCTTTGATACGAAGTCTGACAGTTTAACTGTTTCACCTTCCGGAGTATTCATTGAGAAGTCAGTGTATTTCTGACCTACTGCAGTCTTGCTCAGGATTTCTACACGTTCTTTCAACTGCAGGATTTCCGGATTGTTTGTATAAGATGCAGGTACCTTACCCAGCAATTCCTTTACCTTGTCCAGTTCGAAAGCATCGGCGTAAGTAGCCAGCAACTGTACACCCATCAGGTTGCCGATGTTAGCTTCTACAGTTTCGCAAACCATTACGTTGTTCAGGCTGTCTTTCTGTGTCAGCTGTGCTTCCATTTCCTTCAACTGATCGTCAGTCAGTGTAGAGTCAGTACGCATAGTGCGGTAAATCTGATTCATTTCCTTGTTCATGGCAATGTATTTATCCATGAACTGCTGGTAAGCATCGTTGCACAATGTTCCGGATACCTTGTTGTTTCCGCGTTCCAGATGTACCTGAATGTTTCCGTTTTCCAGGAACACCATTGACAACAGGCGGAGGTTGTCTTTCATATAAGTTACATAACGGCTTACAGTAACTGAATCAGGAGTACCCTTGAATTCAAAAGCTCCCTGAGTTACTACCGCAGAGTCCAATTTCACCAATTCACCGTCTACCATATCCTGCAGGTAAACAACCTCACCATCTTTAATTCCTTCAGATGTACCTTTGATGGTATATCCGCTTTTTTCCTGGCAAGAAGCCAAAGCAAACACGCCGGCAGCAGCCAGCAACATCATTTTATTCATACCTTTTTTATTTAGTTGATTAATTAATGTGCGCAAAGATAGACTTTTTTTTGCCTAACGCAAAGCTTAACGAAAGAAGAATGGACAAAACATAGATGATTTTCATGATTCCGGTCTGTATGCCCAGACATTGCGTCAGACGGGTATATTCCAGGTCCCCGAAAAACTGTACCACGAAAAAAAGAGTGACGAAAAATTCGGGAAAACGGATGAAGCCGAAGGCCATTCCGCGGACAATGTCCTTGTCGGAATGATAGAAATCGACTGCATAGCCATAGACCAGTCCGGTGATACCCAGGATAGCAGAAAGTATGCAGGCACTCCCCTCCTGCAGCGGAGAATCTGATATCCCTCCGCTGATGCTTCGCAATCCTCCCCATGGCCCCCAGGCAAGTATTCCCCATAACAGCAGGATGATGATTCCGCAGACCGTCCCCATGAGCCAGGCTTTCAGTTCCCGCCGCGACAGTTGGCTTCTTTTCTTCAGCAACTTAAGACTTGCGGCACTCCATCCGGAGTGTACGGCCAGGCCGCCTCCGATCATCATGTCGCCCAGGAAAGGTACGTTCAGGAAGGTATCTCCCACGGTACGCAACTTCCAGCGCAGGCCTTCGGCACTGAGCAGGTTGCGCACACCTTCCCATCCGTAGATGTTGCCTATCCAGGAAAGCAATACGACGACAACGGACAATACAAAGAACAGGGTAGCCGGATGTATGTAATGTCTATTCTTCATCGGGTTCCAGATTGTCTATGTCCAAAATTCTCAGTTCCAGGGCACGGGTAACCAGCCGGCAGGCATTGACTCCCGTACGTTCTTCTGGGCGGAACAGACGGCTGATCAGGTCATTCTGCCGCTTCTCGATGGATTTGATACCGAACGGCATCGCCCGCAGGTTGGTAATCATTTCCTTGGTATATCCCAGTGCAAGATGACGCAGCAGACGCTCGTCGTATTCGTCGATGTCATAGTGGATGATGGCTTCCTGCCGCTTTTGCTCGGCACATACCGACTGTTTGAAGCGTTCCACAATCTTTTCCAGGATCGGATAATTGAACACCAGTTTCTTTCCTGCCATCACCGCTTCCACATCGGTTGCCGTCAGCAGTTCTCCTGTCTTCAGGATAATACCGTCCGCTCCTGCCTGCAGGGCATCTACCCACAGTTTCTCATTCAGTACCTCACCGGTAAAGATCAGTACCTTCAAGGAAGGATGCTCCCGGTGCAGGCGGGCACAGATTTCCACACCGATGGTAGTGGAACCACCCAGTCCTAAGTCCAGCAAGACCATATCGGGCATCTGCTTGGCCAGCAGTTCCCAGAAATCGGCTTCTGTCATGGCCGTACCGATGACCTCTGCATTGGGAATTTCGTTTCTGAATATTTCTTCGGTGCCTTTCAGCTCCAGCTTGACATCTTCTACAATAATGACTTTAAATTTTTCCATAGTTATTTGTTTCTGTTTATTTTTTCAATGGGATGGTAAACCAGACGGTGAATCCGCCATCTCCGGCACTTTGAGCGTTGATGCGGCAGCCCCGGCATCCGGCGTATTCATCGTGTTCACGAATGATTTGCTTGCATATCAGATATTCCGTACCGACTAACTCTTTTCCGTTTTCCAGATAGATTTTCTCCTTCCGGGGATAGAAGAGCTCATTCAATTCCTCCTGAGAGAAGGTCCGGCGGTTATCCGTAAAGTCGAACCGTACAAACTGTCCGTCGGGACGCACACGAAGATGCAGTTGCCCGGATACCCGGTAACGGACGGCGTCATTTACCAGACTTTCCAGCAGAAGGAAGAGAAGTACCTTGTCTCCGCTCACCTTCAGGTCGGACGGCGCATCAATCGCAATCTCGATGCGCTCACTCAGTCTGGCAGTTGATTTCCGCAAATATTTGTGGACATGATCGCAAAGAAGGGTTACCGGAATCTCCGTGCGCCGGAAGGTTACCTCATCGAGCTGGCGTGCGGCACAGGAACTGAGCAAGGTAAAGATTTCCTTGTAATAACCGATCAGTTCTTCCACTTCTTCCAGACTCTTGCTTTCTTCATCCTTTCCTTCGGCCGTTTCAGCAGACAGTTTCTCGATGATCTGTTTGATTCGGTTCGGATAATAGATGGTCTCGTGCTTGATGGTAGACAGGCAATTGTCCAATACCATGTTCTGTACGTGGAGCATGTTTTCCTCGTAAATAATCCGCGAAGCATCGTCCTGAGCCAGTTCGATATCGTTGGATTTTCTCTTCACCCGGACCACTACCTGATAGAGCATGGCCGAAAGACAGCTCACCACCAGTTCCAGCAAGAGCTTGTCGGCTTCACGTACCGGCAGGTAGGTCGTCTTCACTGCCAGCGCCCCCATGCAGAAACGCTCATTTCCCAACTCCAGCAACAGAGGGAAAAGCAGCCAGTTGCCGTCGGCATAACAAGGTACGTCGGGGTGAGCGAACGCCCATTCCAACTGCTGGGTAATCCTCGGAGAAGGCTGCGACAGATAATGATATTGCAGGCTTGAGGTATCCTCGTCATTGATGACCATTGCCATGTCCGTAAAAGAGATAAGTTCCTTGATTTCATCTCCCAGTTTGTACAACAGCGACTGGAAGAAGGTTTCATCGGCCTTGTCGAATGTCTGTATGAACGAAGATATGGCTTTGTTGGCAATGAAGACCTGCTCCATCTGATAACGGTACTGCAGGCGCCGGCGGATAAACAGGATGTAGTATCCTCCCAGGCAAATCACTACCAGCAGCACCAGCAGGGTAATGGCAATCAGTTTGTTGCTGGCAGATTGCTGCATCTGACTGCAATACTGTTCCAGCGACCGGTCCTTGCTGATTTGCTTGTACAACGAAGTGTACACCATGTTATTGTAGTAATAAATGGCAAAATTCTTCAACGCCAGTCCGGCTACTGCTGCCTCGTTGCGCACATCCAGCAGAATGTAGTAATCGGTATCAAACTCATCTTCCAGCCATTGCTGCTCTGCCGCAGTGAAATCTTCGTTGTATATTTTCAGCAACGGAGCCTTCCGTCCGGAGGTAGCCAGGTAATGCGTATTCATGTATTTGAATACACTGTCGGCAAAGACCAGGGCCTGGGCATATTCTCCGTCCACATTGCATTGATAAACCTTATTGGCATATTGGTTGGCCGTGTTCAGCAGCGTGTCGGCAGGCAAGGCAGAGGGAACTGCACTTTCGGGCTGGGTAAACGTACATCCCGTTCCTGCCAGCAATATCCATCCCCACAACAGCACTCCGATTCTTTTCATGCCTTTGGGGAGACGGAAACAGAAACGGCTTCCTTTTCCCAGAGCACTTTCAATAAAGAAGCGGCAGACTCCGAATACGGGATTGGTTTTCCGGTATTTCTCAATGATACCCTTGCAGTTCATCAACCCGAATCCGTGTCCTTTCTGCTTCTTCAAGACCGATGTATCTGCTGCATCTTCCATACCGATGGCAGACGAATCATATACTTTTTCATCCAGAATGTGGGAAATGTCCTTGGCAGACAGTCCGATACCAGTATCGGCAACCGATATCTCGATATAGTCTTCGGTCTCTTCGGCATAGATATGGATTTTCCCTCCTTCCGGCGTGTACTTACGGGCGTTTTCCGCCAGCGTATTGATCATAAACAATGTCAGTGCCCTGTCGGCCTTTACCACAGCATCGGTCGGAGTAATGAGCAACGTCTGATGCTTCGTCTCGTAGGCTCTCCGGCTCTTTTCAACCACCGCAAACAAAGGTTGCAGCGGGAAACTCTCAATGTGAAGGCTCAAGGCACCCTGGCGGACTTTGATCCACAATGCCAATATCTCGTTATATTCATTGATCTGGGTAATCAGTTCATCGATGTAGGTAATCCGGTTGCGCTTTACCTCCTCAGTGCGGGTGAGCAGTTCCGTATTCAACTTGCGGGTTTCGTTGACGATACGGTCGATGTATGGCAGCATGCCGGTCACAATCGACAGACAGGCTTTCTTGACCGTATTCTTCCGCTTGTTCTCAATCAGATGCTGCTCGTGGACGTAATAATTCTTTTCCACCTGTTTGATTTCATCGTCAAGGCAAATGAGATTGACACCGTTTTGCAAGGCCCATGCCACATACGGCAGAATCAGCTCCAGCATTTCCTGTTTCTCGCGGGAAAGCGGACCGGAAGAAATAAACCGGATCTTTCCTACGACTTTCTGACTTCCCGGAAGACGCAATTCCCTGGAATCCCATACGCCGTTGTCTTCGACAGATTCGGACTGGACTTCATCCGATGTATCGTTCCAAACCGTTTCCTCTTCAGACCCGATAAATCCTTCTTCCTCCTCACTCCGACAGTTTTCTTCATCGGCTTCATCTTCCATCCCCTTATCAGATACCAGCTGAATCTCTATCTGCTTGAAATTGAAAAGCTGCTGCATATCGGCAGAGATAAAGTCTTTAATTGATTCAGACATTTCCAACGGGTCTTCTGTCTGTGCAGGAATCGAAGAAATGGTCTTTCTGCACAGTTCGAATACACTCTTCAACTGTTCCATGTAGCGCTGGTTCCGGCGCTTCCAGTATTTATTCAATACGACAAACAAGAGCAATAAGGTGACCGCTCCCACAGCCGCCAGAAGTAACAGGAAATTCAATTGCCTCATTTCCTTTCCCAAACTCTCGTAGCGGCTTTCCAGCGCCTTATCCTGTCGCGTATAATCCAGCAAATCCAGGTAAATGTTCCGGTTATAGTCCGATTCCAGTTTGCAGTCCATGGCAGAATACGTCCGGCTCAACTGTTCACGCAACCGGAGGATCCATTCGGGCACGGTCTTGATACCCTTGTTCTCCACCCACTGCAGTTCGACAGAGACATCCGAATACGGCACATAAGGCTGAAGACGGTCGGTAGAATCCGTACAGTGGTAGTATTTTTCGTGATGCAGGTTGACATACTGCAAGGCCGTATCCAGATTGTCCAGTGCCTTTCCCGGCTCTCCCAACGTATTGTAACAGGTCAATGGTACGGTACGTACCCGAAATCTGATACCAGTCCCCGTATTGCTTGAACAGGCGAAGGGCCTCTTTGGCATAATGCAGCGACAGACTGTCGAGTGCCATGCCTTTATCGTTAATCAGGTGCAGCAGGGACGGTCTGCCCGACTGTATGATCTCCCGGTTTTTCCGGAATACAAGCAATTCGGCAATCCCCTGCAAGGCATTGGCTTCAAAATACACATATCCTCCCTTCCGGCTGGCCAGCAGACAACTGACCAGATAGTCCAGTTCACCCATCACTGTCTGGTCATAAGACTCGGCTTCGTACATGCCTCCCGAACCTCTCATGTATTCGTAATACAGGCGTTGTGCCTCGTCATTCTTGAGCATGGATTCCGTAATGGAATTGATGGATTCCATCGACTCCTTATGTTGCTGCAGATAATAGAAATAAACCCCGGAAACAATATAAAACTCCGAAAAGGCATAGTTGAGCCTTTTTTTCTCCTCCTCGTCCGTAATCAGGTCCTCGTCCTCCCGGATTCGGCTCATGTGACGAAGAGCCCGGTTGCGGTAATCGTAAAACTCCTTGTTCATCGAAGTGCGCTGACACACCTTCATCATGCCGACACAGGCTATCATGCTCTCGATTTCATCGTTGCTGTCTTCCAGCACCCTCTGAAACAGTCGGATGGCATGCTCAAAATCCATACGCATGAAAGCACAAAATCCCATTTGATTCAATGCCCGCATCCGCAGTCCCGGAAATTTCTCCGCTTCCGAATAAGCCTTTGTAGCAGCCCTTGCCGAAGCCGCCATATCCTTGTACCGCAGGTCATAAGAAAGACGATTCAAAGAATCTACTTCCTGATACAGTACTTTATCGGTCTGTGAAGGAAGAAAGGGCAAGGAACAAAGCCCGATTCCCGATAACAGGACGAATGCATATATTATTCTTTTCATCATACTCTCTTTGCAGGTTATATAAATTCTCCGGTACACAAAGATACAAAGTTCTGACAGATACCGGTATAAAAACAAAAGAGATTACATCATTTTCCATCAATGATATAACCTCTTCTTCAGCCAACCGAAATAGCCATCTTATTTCTTTGATTCTTCCAAAGAAACTTTTCTGAATTCTTTCAGTACTTTTTCCAACTCTAAAGAAGCCTTGCGAGCACGAGTTCCAGCTGCTTTGTTTCCTTTTTCTGCTTGCAATTCAGCATCAGCTACCATTGCTTCGCTCAACTCTTTGATTTTTGCGATTAATTCATTCATAATTTTTTATTTAATTAGTTCTTATACAATCTCAAAGTAAATATAATTCACCCAATATCACACCCAACTTCGGCTTTTTTTTAAATAATTTAATATATCTAGTTCAATATATGAGAGAAGTTACTGATAAATCTGTAAGTCAGGCGGGAAAAAGGAATACCCGGTCTCCTCCTGCATCCTTGTTTCCCACCCTTGTATTTCTCATTCTTATGTCAACTTATGGATAATCAGTCCCGAGCGGAGTTTCGGTTCGAACCAGGTCGTTTTAGGAGGCATGATGTTTCCCGTATCGGCAATATCCATCAGCTGCTTTATCGAAACCGGATACAGTGCCAGTGCCATTTTCATCTCACCGCTGTCCACCCGCTTCTGCAGTTCTCCCAGTCCGCGTATGCCACCTACGAAATCAATCCGCTTGTCCGAACGGAGATCCTTGATGCCCAAAATCTGATCCAGGATCAGATTCGATGAAATGGTCACGTCGAGTACCCCTATCGGATCCTGGTCATCGTACGTACCCGGCTTGGCAGTCAGACTGTACCAGTTTCCGCCCACATAAAGACCGAAGTTGTGCAATGCTACCGGCTTGTAGATTGCCGTACCCTTATTGACCACCTCAAAGTTTTCCTTCAGTTTGTCGATAAACGCTTCCACCGTCAGTCCGTTCAAATCCTTCACCACCCGGTTGTAGTCGATAATTGTCAACTGACTGGCGGGGAAGCAGACTGCCATAAAGTAATTATATTCCTCGTCTCCCTTATGATCCGGATTCTGCTGCGCCTTCTCTGCGCCCACCAAAGCCGCCGCTGCACTTCGGTGATGTCCGTCCGCAATATAAAGAGCCGGCATGGCCTTAAACTTCTCCGTAATGGCCTCAATATCCTTCTCCTCGTCAATCACCCAGAAAGTATGGCCGAACCCGTCTCCAGGAGCAATAAAATCATATTCCGGCTGACGTGACGTATATTTCGCCACCAGCATATCCAGTTCCTTATCATCTGGATACGCAAAGAATACCGGTTCGATGTTCGCATTGTTCACACGCACATGCTTCATACGGTCCTCTTCCTTATCCCGGCGGGTAAGCTCGTGCTTCTTAATCACCCCATTCATGTAATCAGGCACATACGCCCCTACCACCAGTCCGTACTGAGTCTTTCCGTTCATGGTCTGGGCATATACATAGTAACACGGTTTCTCATCCTGCACCAGCCACCCCTTATCCTGAAACATCTGGAAATTCTCAGCAGCCTTTTTATACACCCTTTCATCATGCTCATCCGTACCTACGGGAAAATCGATTTCCGGGCGAATGATGTGATACAACGATTTCTCATTGCCCTCAGCCTCTGTGCGGGCTTCTTCAGAATTCAGTACATCATAAGGACGGGAAGCCACCTGTTCAACAAATTCTTTAGGTGGACGAATACCTCTAAATGGTTTAATAACAGCCATATTACATTAATGATTGAAGTTTAGCTTTAAGATTAAATACACGCATCATTCCCTCCTGAGAGAGAAAAACAAGGAGCATCCTTCTACGGGTACAGGCCTTCCCCTACGGAATTTTATACACACATTCCACGGAGAAGATTACAAGTTAAGTCCTTCTGCCCAACGAGAAGATGCCCCCTGCCGCTATTGTTTCAGTAAATCATTTGTTTACCCTGAAACGTTCGTTGCCGTCTCTCAGGAAACCGACAATCTGACAAGCTGCCGCAATACCCGCATTGATATTGGCTTCTGCAGTCTGCGCACCCATCTTCTTTGGAGTTG
>ERZ791852.2033-NODE-2033-length-11110-cov-1.888829_pt1 | contig 11110 bp, 7 predicted proteins | sample MGYA00510287_ERZ791852 | MGnify/ENA primary metagenome ERZ791852 (study PRJEB30046, sample SAMN00715257) | human gut metagenome | study: EMG produced TPA metagenomics assembly of the A metagenome-wide association study of gut microbiota in type 2... | reverse complement strand
TTCATCGTGCTTCCATACGGTATTAAAAAGGTGTTCACCCTGTATAACAAATGTTACGTCTTGATATCCTTCTGCTGAAATAGAAATCTTATCATTTTCTGAAAGTGCGGTTTTTATTATAATAGTTCCGCCTTCTGTATTGATTATACATTTAGACATAGGAATTATTTGCCCATTTTTTTTAATTCCTGTAATATTGGACATCCATTCCGTTGCTTCTTCTAAATTATAAGTAAAGTTACATTCTTCTTTCGTATTATTTATTTTAAAACTTTCTATTATAGCTGGAACTTGTTTATTGCCTTCCGCTTTTATAAGCATTGATGGAACCATCAGTACTATCATAAAAAGTATGAGAATCCATATCTTTCCAATGTTTATTTTGATTTTTTCCACTATCATTACACTCCTTTTCATCCAATTAATATCCTGGACCTTTTGGTGGTTTTTTTGTAGTTCCAGGAGAATTCGATTTTTTTTCCAAATCATTTGAAGGACTACTTGACTTTCTTGAACCTCCGCTACTTCCTCCACCACTCGCTGGTTGTGTCGGCCGTGGTGCCTGCGTTGTCGGTGCTGGTCCGTCACTTACTGTAACAGCAACGCTATCTCCCTCATGGATTCCACCTTGCTGGCTCTCTTCAATCTCATTTTCTTTATCTTTATATCGACAAGTATGAGATGTGCTAATAATCTTTCCTGCTGGTACAGAAGAACTATAGCTATTTGTCTGTGTAACCGTTACTCCTGCTTTTTCTAATGCCTTTTTTGCTGATTCATAGTCTTCGCCTGAATAAGTATCTTTTGTAAGGTATTTACCATTTATTTTAATTCGTTTTGGTCCTCGGCTTAAACAAAGAAGAATTTTATCACCAGTCTGGATTTCATCATCATCCTGCATTTTAACCTCTTTTCCATTTGCATTTAATTTTTTAATCATGTAAGCATCGCCAAGATGTGCAACGTCCTTTGTTTTATAATCTGCCGTTTGTGATATTCCTACATAAAATCCCCCGTTCTCTGCCTTATCAAGTGCTTCCTGTATATTATTTTGAAGAAGTTCCTTTACAGAAATTCCTGCATCCTGGCCTTCTGTGATATCTGTTTTTCCCGCACTATATACAAGTGTTATTTTACTATACTTTAATATTTCCGAATTCATATTCAGTGAATATTTTTGATCATCTGAAGACCCCTTACAAATCCTCAAAAGATATCCCGGAATAATATTACTTTCAATTTCGCTACTATATATATTAAACACATTGTTTAATATATTTTTATCATCTTTAGAGAGCTCATAATTCAATATCTTTACATCTGGGCCAAGTACATCATCATTATCTAACGTTATGTTAGATGCCGTAACAGTGACGCTAATTGTAGAGCCTATTTCTGCCACTGTTCCAGGTTCCGGATCCTGCTTTGTTACAATATCTGTTTTCTCACCTTCCTGTACTTTCTCAGCATCTGTTCTTTTTAATTTAAATCCGGCATCTTGAGCCGCTTTTTTTGCCTTTTCATATGTTGTCTGATTTGATACATTTGGTACGGGAGCCGTTTTTTCTGTATTCGATGTAACATTTTCCTTCTGCGTCATATTCGCTGTATTTTTCCCTTTGAAATGTCCAAATGCAATAAATCCGCCTACAGCAATACATAACACAAGAACACATGGAAGAACGATACGTAGCATACCGCCGCTGCCAGAAGAAGATTCTGCTTTTTTCTCGTGTCTTGCCCTTTCCACCGGTCTTCTTTCCGGCGCTTTTTTCTTCTGCACAGCCGCTGGTTCTTCTACTTTTTGCACTGGCCGTATGGAGACAAAAGACTTCATCAATTTTTCTACAGAGTTTATTCGGTTTTTGCTGTGAAGAGCAAGTCCATTCATCAAAATGGCATCCTGATTGGCTGTTACTTTTACTCTTCTTGAAAGGGGTGACTTTACCGTATCTTTTGTTATGCGGGATGCGCCGTCCTCTATTTCTGTTCCAGTAATCATCTCATACATAATGGCACAAATACTGTATACGTCCACCGAACCATCTATCTTCTCATGAAGATTGCGAATTTCCGGTGCCTGATATCTGCTGTTTTCCCCTATGGTTTCCATCGGCGCATCTACAAAGCTTCGGCTGTATCTTCCGCTGTCCATAAGGATAACTTCCCCGGAATCTACTAAAAAAATATTTCCCGGATGAATGTTTAAATGGAGGATTCCCTTCTGATGGAGCCTGTCCGTAATATCCATTACCGGCATCATCAAAGCTAATGTTTCTGTTATAGAGAAGCGCTTTTTCTCTGCGATTGCCTCTTCTAATGTCTTTCCATTTAAATATGGCATTACCATGTATGCCGTTGCATTTTCTGTAAATACATCCTGTACTGGAATAAGAAATGGTACAGAAACAGAGTGAAGGTCTTTGGCTTCTTTTAAGAACTGGGTAAACCCTCTCTCATAAAAAGTCTTTTGTTCTCCACCCGCTCTGATTCCTATACGATTGCCCCCATCTACACGGCTGCAAAGCTGGGAAGGATAGTACTCTTTTACAATAACCTTTTCCTCCCGCTGCAGATCGTAGGCGATATATGTAATCGTATACAGTCCGATTTTAAGGGCAAATCCCACTTCATATCTTTGTGCAAGAACAGTTCCCGGTCTTATCTGTGACGGATCAGGCGCTGTTTCCGCCTTTAGGCCACAATAGGGACAGACCGTATACTGGGCTTTTTGCTCATTCATACACCCCATGCATCTCTTTCCACTCATTTTTCTACCTCCGCGCTGTTGTATTTCCACTTCTGTCTCTAGTTCACATATCCCCAACTATCTAAGGAATCCCCACTATTTTTTGACTTACTCTTTCTATGACTAGAAGAAGATTCCGATTGATAACCAAGTGATGGCTGTTTAGACTGGCTAGATTTTGAACCACTACTAGAACTTTTACCAGAGTTCTTCTTCGAGCTGCCTCCCGAACTTTTCGACGATCTTTCCGTTGTCTTTTTCGGTTCTTTCTTTGCTCCCTTACTTACAACAAGATCAATCGTACTTCCCTCATCCACTTTTTTTCCGGCTTTGACACTCTGTTCTAAAACAATGCCCTCGCCGTATTCATCATTGTATTCAAAAGTAACCGTGTATTTTAATTTCTGCTGTTCTAAAAGAACTTTTGCTTCTTCTAAGCCTTTTTTCACAACATCTGGCACTTTCATCTGCTCTGGTCCATCACTGATTGTCAATAAAATCTCTGTACCACCAGAAACTTTCTTTCCCTTTTCAACAGATTGTGCGCTAATCGTATTTTTCTTATAGGAAGTGCTGTATTCATGCTTACTGATTCCTATATAAATCTGCGATTTTTCTGCCTCTTTTAATGCAGCGTCAAATGTTTTTCCAATCAATTCCGGCATCGTATGGGATTCTTTTTTCTTTATATTCTTCCGGCCTGCCGAAAGAGACAGGGTAACCGTTGCTCCTTTTGCAATCTTATTGCCGGCTTTTTCGCTCTGCTCTACAACATACTCTGGAATAATATTACTTTCCTTACTTTCTGAAGTTACGGTCCGTATATTGTCTGCCTTTTCTATCTTGGCACATTTCTTTGAAGATATTCCAACATAATCCGGCATCTTTACTTTTTCATTTCCTGCGCTGACAATTACATAAATATTTTTATTATTTTCACCAACTTCTTTTCCTGCCACCGGATCCTGACTGAGAATCACACCTTCTTTTTTATCCGAATTCTCCCGGTTTGTAATGACAATCTGAAGTTCGGATTCTTTTGCCGCATTCTCCGCCTTTTCAAGATCAACGCCGACATAATTGCCAACAACATATTTTTCTTCCTGCTTTTGCTGCTGTATAACTGCTGTATCTTTCTTTGGCTGCTGCATTCGCAGAAATGCTCCAATACAGAGAACACATATTCCTGCAGCAATCACAGGGGGAATCCATTTTTTCTGTGGTTTCTTCACTGGCTGCCCGGTTTCATTATCAATCCGCGGCACTTCTTCCTCGGAAAAAAGCTGCTTTTCAAATGCGTCCATCGTCTGCGTTCTACTGCTTATTTTGGTATTTAATGCGTTAAGCAGAGCATTCTCCTGACTTTTTGTTATTGTGATTCCAAGTGCCGATGGCGCTTCTAACGTATCTTTTACCATACGGGTGATGGAGTCTTCCGGCACCTTGCCTGTAATCATTTTGTAGATGGTTGCCGCAAGACTGTATACGTCAGTCCATGGTCCCTGGTCTTTGTAAAGCTGGTACTGCTCTGGCGGTGCATACCCCTGCTTTACGATCACGCTGATACTTTTATTCTGTGCCAGAGCAGAATATCTTGCCGAACCAAAATCTAAAACTTTTAATTCGCCAGACTTTGTAATAAATATATTATCTGGCGTAATATCCCTGTGAATGAGATTATTTTTATGAATTTCCTGCAAAGAACGAATGACTGGGCGTATCATCTTTAACGCTTCCTCTACCGGCATTATCTTTTCTTTTAACATCTGTGCCAGAGTACATCCGTCCAAATACTCCATAACAAGGTAAGCAGTATTATTCTCCTCGAAAATGGCAAATACATTCACCGTTCCGATAATATCATGAAGCTTCATCAGTTTGGCCGCTTCTTCTTTAAAGGATTTTAAACCATTTCGAAACTGCTTTTTCCTGTCTCCTGTAAAAATCGTAATCTCCTCTGTTCCATTCATTCTTGAGGCACATTCTCTTGGAAAATACTCTTTAATGGCTACCTTTCTTTGAAGAACCTGGTCCCAGGCAATATAGGTTACTCCAAAACCGCCAAATCCAAGTACCTTACCTACTAAATACTTTTTATCAAGCACTGTTCCAGGCTCTAAATGGTACATTTCCTCCGGCATCGTTCCGTTAATATAACCACAGTATGGACAGATATCATCAAATGCTTCATAGATTTCCATACAACCCATACATTGCGTGATTCTTTTGTTCCCCTCTACTTCTTTTTGCATTGATTCCTCGCTTATTCTGCTGGTTTATTTACTTTTTCCCAGCTTAAATACGTTCTCCTCATTTCCAATAATAATGGTAGTTCCTGCATTAAGCCATGTCTGTTTTTTACGCTCTAACCTCGTTCCATCTGGCAGATATATTCCATTAGAAGAATAATCTACAACTCTGTACTGACCGCGTTTTGGATTATAATCGATAATGCAGTGATGTCTGCTTATTTTAACACTATTTAAAATAAGATCATTATTTTCCTGACTTCTTCCGATACGGATCTTCATGCCTTCTTCTAATGGTATTACCGCACCAGTGTATTCTCCACGAACACCTTCTAAATAACCTTTTTTCGGTTTTGATGCACTGGCTTTTACGGCAGAATGTATTGATGTGCCCTTTGCTGCTGTAACATTTGGCTTCTCTCTTCTTTGTGGTTCTGGCTGTATTGTTGGCTGCTGGAACTTTGGAGAAGCCGGTTTACGTCTCTGTGCGTCCTGCTGTCTCTTTTCCTGCTGTCTTTGTTCTTCTGCTTTTGCTGCTGCCTTTTTCTTTAATGCAATAATGACACATAAAATAACAAGAAGAATGGCTACGCCGATTCCGGCAAAAAGAATAATCTTCTTATTTGCTTCAAAGAAGCTCTTTTTTACTTCCTTTGCCGTCTGATAATAGTATACATCATTTTTATTGCCATTTTGTTTTACAACAGTAATGCCGCTATTGCAATAGCTTGCATTTAAAAGTTCGTCTTTGCTAAACTCGCCAAATTCTACAACGGTTTTCCCATCTTTATCTATCACACCATACTTGTCATCTTCGTTTTGTAAAAGGACAAAATCATTTCCAACAAACTTTACATCTTTCCATGTACCTTTTATAACATCTTCTTTTGTAAGGCTGTATAATTTAAAACGATCCTTCTTTTCATTTTCAAACTTAAGAAATGAAGTCTGTCCTTCTTTTTTGATATCCTGATTCTTCTCTTTTTCAAGTTCACTTTCTGTCATAGTTCCTGACTTTAAGCTGTCGGTATTTTCCTTATAGTCTGCAACCTCAATATCGTTTTTATTGATAGCCTTTCCTGATGTGTCTATGATCTTAATGTTATTATCCATATCTACCGCAAAGGCTTTTCCATCCCTAAACTCGCCAATGCTCTTATATTTTGATGTGCTTTGTCCATCTTCAATGTTATAAATAACTTTGAATCCATCATCCATCTGCATATCTGCTATGATATTTTTATCGGATACCGCTTTAATCAGTTTAAGACTTCCCTTTACTGTACTGTCTTTATCCTTTACCCATTCTTCCTCTGGAAGAATATCCTGTGTCTTTTCATCTTTTTCATACACTTCAATATTCTGGTCTGTCTCTAAATTACCTGTCAGCTGTGTTGTATACCTTTGTACTGCATAGTGGGTATCTCCGACCTTTACGGCAAGACTATTTTTCTTCTTATCTAAAAGACTGTTTTCCTCTAACTTTACTAAAGTATTATCCTTCTCATTACGAATGTCTTCTTTTCCCCAGAAAACAGTATCTGAAATAACAGAATAACTTCCAGAACCTGTAAGCTGTTTCTTTTGTTGCTTTCCCTTTAAATCATAGAGATATGTTGTATTTCCGTTATATCCGGCTGCAATGGTATTTCCATTACTGTATTCGGATACTTTTTCAAAATTTAAAGGAACTAATGTATTCTCATCATAATCTACAATTCCCCAGTTTTTGTTTTGCTTTACCTTTATGTACTGATACTGCATGGTATCTTTCGGAAACTCCATCTCACTGTAGTCAAAACCAACCGCTTTTTCCCCTTCACGATCAAGCAGACCGTACTCTCCTTGTTGATTTTTCGCGATAAAATATCCGTTTGCTCCGGCAACCACCTGATATTCTGTCTCAAAATCATACTTTTTCTCTGCCTGTACATTGAGCTGGCTTGTACACATCACTGCTGTAAGAAGAAATACTCCCACTTTCTTACATAAACTAAATCTTTTTCTCATATTTTTCCCTCGTATCTGTTACTTTGTTTCTATTTTAAAATAATTAAAAATTATTTCAAATATTTTTATTCATATTTTTTTATCAAGTCGATATTTTTCTTTTCTATCTGGCTAAGCTCATTCTTTTCATCAAAATCAGATGGCTCAATTGTTCCTGAATACCAGCTTTTTTTATCAAAATAGATTTGGAGATCTGCACTGTCAAACTTTCTGTGATGACGGGCATAAATCTCATTCCTTGCTATTCTTAACTTACTTTTAGATAGTCCGCTAAGATCAGAATCTGTAAGTTCCCTGATACTGCTATCTGAAATAATATACCCATCATCTGTACTGGATGTTCCTGAGGATGTACTTGCTGTCAGTGTTCCATCTTCTGCTTTCTTTAAGAGCTCTACATTGGCCTTCTCATACTCATTAAAAACATCCTCATCAAAATCGGATGGTGCGACGGTTCCATGATACCACTGCTGCGAATCAAAATATGCCTGGATTTTCTGATTATCAAACTTTCTATTATGGCGGGCATAAATCTCATTCTTCGCAAGCTTTGTATCCCATGCACTTAATCTAAGCACTTCTTCTTTTGTAAGTTTCCTGGAATTACTATCTGAGAAAATAAACGTATTATCCGTTGCGGCTGTTGTCGTGTTCTGACTTTGTGTTGCAGCTGTTGTTGCTGCAGTTGCCTGTGTTGTTGCGGCTGTTGTAGCCTGTGTCTCCTCTGTCGCTGCCTGCGTTGTTGCTTCTGCTACTGCCTGGGTGGAACTTTTCGTGCTGTTATTGTCCTTTTGAGAGCTACTCTTTTTTCCACTAACCACAAATAAAATAACAACAAACACAATGGCTGCTACTGCGATAAGAAGGGCAATAATTACTTCTTTTGTCAGTCCCCCACGATTTTTTTTCCCCGGACCTCCTGGATATCCTCCACCCATGTTAGGATTCCACTGACTGTTTAGATTCATATTGTTCCAGTTTTGCTGGGAATTATCTGGATTCCAGCCTGGCTGCTGACTATTTCCAGGATTCCAACCCGACTGCGAGTTATTAGGGTTCCAGCCATTTTGTGAAGAATTCCCGGAATTCCTGCCTGACTGCTGGTTATTTCCTGTGTTCCACCCACCATTTTGGCTGTTATTACTTTCTCTGTATCCCATACTTTCTCTCCTTTTTAATTTTCTTTTTATTCGCTAAAATTGTTACTATAAAAATACCATTTTATAGTAATTTTTGCAATAGTCTGAAAAAAACCAAACAATTTTTATTAATAAAATTGAAAAGATTTTCGTACATTGCAAAAAGGGCTTAAATGCGTGCTTTTCATACTTCTATTTTTACATACAATGCCATACCGTTTCATAACTTGACCCTTTTTGCCTCTTAAAATAAAAAAACTCTACCAACGACTACTATTATTTGTGAGGAAATATGCTACTATATAACCTTTCCTTACTCTAATATATCGTATGGTAGAGTTTTCTTTTTTATTTAGTTAGACTTCCTATCCCCCAAACGGAATATACATCTATGAGGGTAGAAAATTTTAATCATATTGCCTTGTTGAATTACATTTAAAAAGGCAATCCTACCAATATGATGAATAATTAGATAAGTCCATAAAGACTATCCCTTACTCCGCCTCCCAAAATTGCAAGAATAATTGCATATGTAATAATGTATAAAATCACAAACACAAAATAAGAATACATTTTCTTATCGGGTGACAAATGCACAACTTCTCCATAACTGAAAATACCAATTAAAAATGTGTGGAGAATACTTATCCAAAAAACAAACAGACATAACACGTTGCTTCCCTCTGTTCCAATCATAAGTAGGAAACTCTCTACAAGAAGATATGCTGTGCTCCATATAGCCTGTACTCCATAGAATGACAAAAGCTGTGCATATGTTATCTCCGCTCTGAAAAATACTCTTGCAGAAAGAAGCATTAAAGCTGCAAGTCCAAAATAGCTAAATGCTGCCACAAGTTCTACACCAATGATGATTTTTCCCCACGGCACATATTCACCAAAACCAAATAGCTTATCTTTTGCAATCGCCATAACGATAACCGCTAATACAAGTAAAACAGCCATATTAATTAATATCATTGTCGTTCCGAGTATTGCGCTATTCATCTTGCCAAATTCTATCGCAGTATGTACTGGACGAATAAATATATCCCTGATTCTTGGAACGACAAACTGAAAAGAAGAAGCAAAATCGTTCCCAAGATTCTGTCCATTGGAACTTCTATTATAGTGGTTGTCCATATTGTCAGCTATGTAATCCGGTGAAACCGTTCCACGTTCTTCTTCTATAATACGAAAGGTATCTTCCTTGAACCTTCGCACAATCCGCGCTGCCAACCTACACCAATAAAGGCACCATCTCTGACTGGACACTGTCCTCCCTGACCTTGCTTACCGATAAGCTGACCATTCACATAAGTTCCATGTGTACTTCCTGCATCAGAAACATAAACATTCGGCGGCACGACATCTATCACACACTGATGCCTCGAAATACTGTTATCTTCGGGTGCAGTTGTAACCATACTGCCCTTTTCTCTTCCTAATGTAATCTGCCCGCTTCCATTAAATCGCCATTCCCTACCGGTCATGATTCCGTCCGTACATTTGATAATAATCTTCATATTTTCCTCCCTGTATCGATAAATTATACACCTAATTCCTCAAGAAATGCCTCGCATCCCTGAACAATATCATCATAAGTCACATCAAAATTACCAGTATACCACGGGTCTGCAATATCCCTCTTAACCCCTGCATATTCTAATAGCAGATGCACCTTGTGCTTTGGATCATGACCAATGATCCTCTTTACATTATTGATATTCCACTGATCCATACACAACAGATAATCATAGGTAGTATAATCTTCTTTGGTAAGCTGTACCGCCGCACGCTTTTTATGAGGTATCCCCATCTCATCAAGCTTCGCTCTTGCACCCGGATGTAGAGAATTACCAATTTCCTCCCTGCTCGTTGCACAGGAAGCAATAAGGAACGAATTCTCCATTCCCTTTTTTTTCACCATATCCTTTAAAATAAATTCCGCCATTGGTGATCTGCAGATATTGCCGTGGCATATCATCAAGACTTTAATCATATGCTCCACCCCTCTTTCTTTTTAAATCTATTTTACCATAAATTCTGGGGTTTTTGTAATTTTTTCAAAGATTCTATTTCTGATGGAGATTAATTTATTCAATTAGATATGAAAATGTATTTCTTCTGTTTCCATTATATTTTTTAAGACTCATATTTCGGAGCTATCTGTGTTGTCCATTCAAATATCTTATTTAACACCTTATCCACAAGAACCGTATAAATAGAAGCAAATACATTGGCTCCAATACGAAGCACAACAGCTCCTGTCATTCCAAATAACCCAGAAGCAATGGACAACGCACCAAAGGTATTAAACACGGTCTGCCACGCGTAACCTGCAGAATATCCCACTCCAATTCCACCAATAATTCCGATATATGGGTACATTGATTTTGGAAGAACAATATAAAGTACCACAAAAATGAGGGAACCTAAGATATTATAAGGCCCTCTTAATTTAGCCCTTGCAACTAAATCACTGGAAAATGGCAGACATACAGACATACAGGCAATTCCTGCCCACATCGCTCTTGGTAATCCTAATAAAGACATAATGAGTAATGCGGTAGAAACCATTACTGTCAGTCGAATATACCACCAGTTTCTTGCAGAATGAAGATTAAATTCTCTGAACAAATCAAGAAATGTCCGGCGATATGGCCGATTCCTCTGATTCTTATAAAATACTGCCATGCAGATAGCCATTCCAATGAGTAAACTTATTACTCGCATACTATACTCTTCTCCAGTAACATCATATCCCTGTAATAATAAATATCCTAATACAAATGTTGAATGATTAGACATGATCACATTATGGCAGCCTAAAATCATCAGTAACATAATACAAACAAGATTTACAAAAAATGCAGGTATCGGGGCTAAAGTGTTTGTAAATCTCGGCCCTATGATAAGAATCCCGAAAATTCCTGCAATACACAAAAGACCATGTGTTGTTTTAA
>ERZ791852.2032-NODE-2032-length-11113-cov-2.412190_pt1 | contig 11113 bp, 8 predicted proteins | sample MGYA00510287_ERZ791852 | MGnify/ENA primary metagenome ERZ791852 (study PRJEB30046, sample SAMN00715257) | human gut metagenome | study: EMG produced TPA metagenomics assembly of the A metagenome-wide association study of gut microbiota in type 2... | reverse complement strand
GCCGGGCTTCAGCGCATCAGCCGGCAAGTTGATTTCCCAGTTATCGCTTCTTCTCAGGCGTTTCAGCTTGTACGCATTCTGTTCCTGCCAGCCGTTGAAATCACCGATCAGGTAAATGGCAGTCGCGTTCGGCGCCCATTCCCTGAACGTCCAGCCCTTCTCCGTACGCTGGAGTCCGAAGTAGAGATGACCGCTTGCAAAATCAGCCAGGCTCTTCCGTCCGGTCAATTCTTTTTCCTTATCCATCACATGCTGGTAACGACCAGTAATTGCTTCCTTATAGGGTTCCAACCAAGGATCTCTTGCAATGATGTTCAATGTCTCTTCCATAGTTTCCGAAATTTATCAGTTAACCCGAACTTTTACAATAACCTTTTTAACGCCTTCGGCCGTAACACCCGGAGCATGTCCGTCTTCCGGGAAGAAGATGGCAAACATTCCCGGTTTTACAGCAAAATAATCTGCCGCCAAGCCTTCATAGAAAGTAATGTCTTTTTCAGCATTATATTCGTTTTCCGGCAGGTCGGCACGCGGAGTATACCCCATTACCTCCACTCCGGAGAGAGGTATCTGTATATCAATGAAATCATTATGAGTTTCCAGTTTGGCCTCTTCCTTGGTTTTCGGACGAGTCTGAGCAAAATTTACAAGCAGTTCGTTCTCTTTCAAAACAACCTTACCGATTTCGTGTCCGTTCAGTTCAGTCGACTGCAAGAACGCTACCGCCTGTGCAAACAGCGGATTCAATGAAACATATTTTCCAATGTTTTCTAATTTGTCTATAACCATAACTATATCTATTTTTAATCTGTTTTCCGATTCCGGCACACGCTGCCGTCCTCTTTTTACAAATTTATGAATTTTTTACTTTTCGGCGAACAAACTATACTGAAAAATATCGGATTACGGCTTTTTTTCTTCCAACAACCGTCCGTACCGGAAGGTTCCCTGACGGATAATCTTTCCGGATGCATCCTTTTCGACAAACGGACCGTCTTTTTTACCCTGACGGAAACTTCCCTCAAAGCGGGTGCCGTCGGGAGTGACCAGTATCCCCTTGCCGTCTTCATGTCCTTTCACGAACGAGCCCGTGTAGACCGATCCGTCGTTCGTACGCAACTCGCCCTGGCCGTCGGCCATGTTGTTCTTCCAGCTGCCTCTGTACTCGTCGCCGTTTCCCCATTTATAGAAACCTTGTCCGGAACGCTGGTTCTTGACCCACTGTCCGTCGTATACCGCACCGTTGGTCCAGGTGAACACTCCCGTTCCCTCCTGCCATCCGGCCTTGAACTGTCCTTCATACTTGTCGCCGTTCGGATAGATGTACACCCCATTTCCGGTACGTTCTCCGCCCACATAATCACCCTCGTAACGCTCTCCATTCTGGAAATAGTACACTCCCTTGCCGTGCTGTACGTCCGCATTCCAGTCGCCCACGTACTTGTCACCGTTCGTATAGTAGAAAGTACCCTTTCCGTGACGTTCTCCGTTTTTCCATTCGCCCTCATATTTTGAGCCGTCTTCCCAGATCATCACTCCGGTACCGTTCTTCAGGTCATTGGTCCATTCGCCATCGTATTTGGCTCCTCCCTTCCAGGTATAGACTCCCTTTCCGTTGCGCTTGTCATGGTGCCACATTCCCACATAGCAGTCGCCGTTGTAATAATACATGGTACCTTCCCCTTCCTGTTGTCCGGCATACCACATACCCTCATAACGGTTGTTGTTCATGAAATAGCAGGTACCCTTTCCATGCTGCAAGTCCTGAAACCAATGGCCCACATACCGCTTTCCGTCACCGAAAGTCAGTGTACCCTCACCTTCACGTTTACCCTTCACATATTCACCTTCGTAAACGTCACCGTTCTTGTAGACTGTCTTTCCTTTTCCATTGGGGCGCCGTCCTTTCAGCTCGCCGGTATATTCCGCACCGTTCTTAAATTTGTAATATCCCAGCGAAATCTGGGCAGAAGCGGTCATTCCTCCCCACGCCATCAGGGCCAATAATAAATATGTATGTTTTGTCATTGGTTCTTTCTTTTCAATTAATTACCGCCAAAAGTACTTCTTTTGACGTATACTTCACAATCTGATTACATTTTTTTACCTGCCACCACTTCTATTAAAGTTTCTTTGCAGAAATACCGTTGCGCAAGGTCGCGGATTTCCTCGGCCGTCGTATCACGGATGGCTGTCAGCGAGCGTTCAAAGAAGTCATCCGGCAGTCCGGACGTTTCCGTAAAAATCCAGGCTTCCGACAGGGAGAAGGCACTCTCGTACGAACGGCACATATCGCCCAGCATGTAATTGCGGACCATTTCCATTTCCGCCTCCGAAGGTTTCTCCTGACAAAGCAGGTCCATTTCCTTATAGATTTCTCCGATAATCGGCTCGATGTATTCATTGGCTGCTTCCGTACTGATGCCCAGCACACTGACTTCCGGATAACTCACCACACCGGCTCCGATGCCATACGTATATCCCTTGTCTTCACGGATGTTCGACATCAGCCGGCTACCGAAGTATCCCCCGAACAGAGTAACCAGCACACGCAGCTTCAGGTAGTCCGGATGATTCCGGTCTACGGTAAAGCCTCCCATCTTCAGTGAACTCTGCAAGGCATCCTCCTTCTCGAAAAACAGACGCTTCCGGTTGTCCGAAACCCGCGGATAATGCAGGTCGGGAAGCACCTCTGCCGTATTTCCCCAGGCCGCATCTCCGAAATGAGACTCGATGCACCGCACCACCTCCGGAGTAACCCTGCCCGACACATAAGCCGAACAGTTGCCCGAATGGTAATATTTCCGATAGAAATCCACCAGCACTTCCCGGCGGATACGGTCATAATCTTCCGCCTCCGCGTAACGTCCCAGCGGATGCCCGATGCCGAACAAAGCCCGGTTGAGTCCCTTCCGTGCCATGACATCCACCCGCTGCGCATTCACCTTAAACTGCTGACGGTTCATCTCCACCACTACCGACAGTTCCTTTTCAGGGAATACCGGTTCCTTCACCATCGACGCCAAGACTTCCAGCGTCTGCGGAAAATACTTTCCCAATGAATAAAGGGTCACAAACCCGTAGTTGACGGAAGAGGAAAGATCCAGCCAGGCTCCGTAATAATCCAGTTTCTCCGCAATCTCCGAAGAAGTCATACCGGCACTTCCTTCGCGAAGCATCCGGTTGGTGAACATGGCCTGCAACGGATATTCCTGGCACCACTGTCCTCCCCGCACCAGCAGGTCGAAACGCACCACATCCTCACTGCCTGTACGAATCACATTCAGCGGCATTCCGTTCTGCATGACACGGCGTTCCGGCAGTGGGATTTCAAAATGGGCAACAGGCTTAATGGCGGGCGGAACGGTCCGGTCTAGCATCATAAGCCCCCCTCCGTCTGTTTCTGAAGGAAAAGTTCGGCACGCTGCAAGTCTTCGGGAGTATCAATGCCAATTGTCTCCACATCGCTGATACCCACCTTGATACGGAATCCGTTTTCCAGCCAGCGAAGCTGCTCGAGTGATTCCGCCAGTTCCAGACTCGACTGCGGGAGCGAAGTAATCTGCTTCAGCACTTCCGCGCGGTAAGCGTACAGACCGATGTGCTTGTAGTATACATGTCCCTCCAGCCACTCTTTCTTGTCGCGGTTGCGCTGGTAAGGAATGATCGAGCGACTGAAATACAGGGCATTCATCTGCTTGTCGACCACCACCTTCGGAGAGTTCACATTCTCCAGGGCAGCCCAGCCGTCGGAAGGAGTAAACGGTTTCACGAGGGTTGCGATATCCGTACCCGCATCCTCAAAGCAAGGCTTTACCGCCTCCAGCTGCGAAGGCTGGATAAAAGGTTCGTCACCCTGAATGTTTACCACCACATCGTATCCGTTGCCGATTTTCGTATAAGCCTCGTAACAGCGGTCGGTTCCGCTGCGGTGTTCGGTAGAAGTCATCACCACCTTGCCGCCGAAAGCCTGTACGGCAGCCTCGATGCGGACGTCATCGGTAGCTACGTAAGCCTCGTCCAGTACGCCGGCCACTTGTTCGTATACTCGCTGAATCACTGTTTTTCCTCCCAGAATCGCCAACGGTTTGGCAGGGAAGCGCGTAGAAGCATATCTTGCAGGAATAATTCCAATAAATTTCATGGTAAATCTGTTTAATATTGATATGCAAATTTATAAAAAAAATCTATTTTTGCACCCTTAACATGACAAATATGAAAATGCTGCACCGATATATTATCTGTTTGGGTTCGAATTTTCAGGCCGGCGAACACCTGGCCGCTGCCCGGAAAATGATTGCCGTACTGGCCGGAGATGTGGTATGGGGAGACACACTGACCACAGCTGCCGAACCGGCCCGGGACAACGTCACCTACCAGAACTGTGCGGCCCTCCTGACGAGTGAAAAAGAAATAGAAGAAGTAAAAGCCCTGTTCAAGGACATGGAACGGCAGGCCGGAAGAACTCCCGAAAGCAAACGGCTCGGAATCATTCCCCTGGACATTGACATCCTGACCTACGACAATCAGGTGATTAAGGCAGAGGATCTACGCAAAAAATACGTACAACTCATACTGAGATCACTCCCCGATACCGGAATCCTCACCACTTTACATACCCCAGTTTAGTATAGCACACGCCATTGTGTTCGTAATGCCTCATTACCTTGGCCGATTTCAGCAGCAGTTCTTCCTGCAACTGGATTTTCCGGCTCCGGCAGTTCAGCACTTTCGGTGTCAGGCTCACCCCGGCGGCCTTTACCAGGAACGTAAAACGATTGCCGTCACGGTCGGCTGCCAGCACATTCTGGTCCACATAAAAATCGGGCTTGTAGAAATCAATCTGCAGACGCACGTTCAGCACCACCAGCGAAAGGTCCTTCAGTTTTTCGCCCACCTCTCCCACATAGCTGCTTACCGAACTGATCTTACGCTTGGGCACCGTCAGTTCAAAATTAATCTTTACAAAATATTTTGCCAGCACCACCAGCTGCTCATTACGGAGGGAATCGGGCGTATACTTATGCGCCAGCCACATCACATAGGCAGGGTCTACATAATAAATCTCCGCCATACGCTTTCCCCGGTATTTGCCGAAGGTCATGACATCGTCCGAACGGCCGTATACCCCCTCGAAAAGGGAAGGCGCCTCTATCTCCAGCCACACATTACAGTATTGGAGCATCTGCATGGCCCTCTCCAAGGCCGTCTCCACTCCCATGGCCAATGTCCGCACATACACCAGCATCCCGTCCGGGAAAACCCTCCAAAAGCCGCAGTAAGGACGATAAGCTGTCGGCAGACTGACGGCATAATGGCCGTTCTGAACACTTCTTCCCTTATTGAAACGATCCAGGGCCGCCCCTATCCGCGCCGCCTGTTCGGAAGAATATTGATATAAAGTCAGGTCGCAAGTCATAAGTATCCCTCCTTCCCCTGCAAAGGCAGTTTTTACTTGCACGACAAGATAATAAAAATTTAGCAAATATGCATATCCAGGCACAAAAAACAGGCAGCGGATGAAAGAATTTACCTCTTTCACCCGCTGCCTGCCATCAGGAAGTCCATCCGTCACCTGCTCTTACTGGAAGAACACGTCGTCCAGACGGCTTGTATTTTCCTCCTCTATTTCCGTCAACTTATCCTTGCACGGATCAAAATCATCCGGTATTTCAAACCTTTCATCCTGCGAGTATCCCAGACTCTTGTCCGCATATACCTTCTGCATGAAGATACCCCATACCGGCAATGCCATAGAAGCTCCCTGTCCGTCACGCATCGTATCGAAGTGGATATCCCGTTCTTCACCTCCTACCCAGCAACCTGAGACAAGCGAAGGCGTAAAGCCCATGAACCATCCGTCGGAGTTGCGGTTGGTAGTACCGGTCTTACCTCCCATATCGGCTGTAATGCCATACAGACGGCGCACACGTCCACCCGTACCCTCATTGATTACCGCCCGGAGCATCACCAGCATCTTGTAGGCACTCGATTCACTGATTACCTCCTCTACCTGCGGCGTGAAGGTAGCGATTACATTTCCTTCATTGTCCTCGATGCGCGAAACAAAGAGCGGAGCCGTACGGATACCCCGGTTGGCAAACGCCGTATAGGCACTCACCATCTCACCGACCGAAATCTCACAAGGACCCAGACAGAGCGAAACCGTCGGCTGGATATCCTTATTCAACACACCGAACGAATGAATCAGACGGGCCAGCGCATACGGATTCAGTTTACTCATCAGGTAAGCCGAAATCCAGTTGTTCGAATTCGCCAGTCCCCACTTCAGCGTCACAATCTCACCGTAGTGTGATTTCGAGCTGTTTCTCGGCGACCAGGCCTTACCGTTCTCATCAAAGAGAGTCTGTTCCACGTTGCGGACCTCGTCACACGGAGAGAATCCGTTTTCCATGGCCAGGGCATACAGGTACGGTTTGATGGTAGAACCCACCTGACGCCGGCCCACCATAGCCATATCGTACTGGAAGTAATTGTAGTTCGGTCCTCCCACATACGCCTTCACATATCCCGTAACCGGATCCATCGACATAAATCCGGCACGCAGGAAGTGCTTGTAATACTTGATTGAATCCAGCGGAGTCATCACCGTATCCTTTTCGCCCTCCCAGGAGAACACCGACATCTCATGCTTCGTATTGAACACCTTGAAGATTTCCGCATCCGAATGTCCGGCAGCCTTCATCACCCGGTAACGTTCAGACTGGCGCACCGAGCGGGCCAGTATCGCATCCACCTCTTCCTGTGTCAGCTGATTGGTATACGGAGCCGTCTTCCGTCCCTGTTTTTCCTTGAAGAAACGCGGCTGCAGGTACTTGGCCACGTGTTCGTAGACCGCCTCTTCCGCATACTGCTGCATCCGTGAGTCTATCGTCGTATAAATCTTCAGACCGTCGGTATACAGATTATAGTTTGTTCCGTCCTTCTTATGGTTCTTAGCACACCATCCGTACAGCGGATTGGTCTCCCACGCCAGTGAATCCTCGTAATACTTCTGCATCTGCCAGCCCCGGTACTTGCTCTTATCCGGTTTCTTGGCCGTCATCACGCCACGCAGATACTCTCTGAAATAAGTCGCCAGACCGTCCTTATGGTCTACCGGCTGGAACTTCAGCGTCAGCGGCAATGCCTGCAGCGAATCACATTCGGCCTGAGTCAGGTAACCCGCCTTCCGCATCTGGTCGAGTACCGTATTGCGCCGTCCCCGTGAACGCTCGTTGAAGCGTCTCGGATTATACAGCGAAGGATTCTTGCACATACCGATCAGCGTAGCCGCTTCCTCTATCGAAAGTTCTTTCGGATCCTTCGAGAAGTACGTCTTGGCTGCCGTCTTGATACCCACCGCATTGTTCAGGAAGTCAAACTTGTTCAGGTACATCGTCAGGATCTCCTCCTTGGTATAGTAACGTTCCAGTTTCACGGCAATCACCCACTCTATCGGTTTCTGCAGCAGACGCTCCATCATGTTGTCCGCTACCGGCGAGTAAAACTGCTTGGCCAGCTGCTGCGTGATGGTACTACCTCCTCCGGCCTCTTTCTGCAGGAAGATACCTCTTTTCACCACCGCACGCATGAAGGCACGCGCATCGATGCCCGAGTGCTCGCTGAAGCGCACATCCTCGGTAGCCACCAGGGCATGCACCAGATGAGGTGACAAATCTTCATAACCCACATACACACGATTCTCCTTGCTGTAAGACCAGGTTCCCAACAGCTTTCCATCATCCGATATGATCTGGGTTGCAAACTTCAGGTTCGGATTCTCCAGTTCCTCTACCGGAGGCACATAGCCTATCCAACCTTCCGCAATGGCTGTGAACACAGCCGCCACAGACAACAATCCCAAAATCACCAGCGACCATAACAGGTATAAAAACTTTTTTCTCATATATTCAATGAAAACTATTTTCTAAAGTTGATTATCCAAATGTCTACTCTGTTTTTGCTTTTATAGTATATAAAAATTAGTGCAAAAGTATAGAAAAGCCGTGTAATAAGCTAATTTCTCGTACGAGAAAGATGTTTTTTAAGTAAAGAAATTCAATCATTTTCTCCTGCGGCAGCCGGAATCCGTATCCGGGACGGGATTCCGGCCTCATTTTCACCCTCTTTTCCGTTTCTTTTCCGCACCCCGGACGGCCGGACAAAAGACCGTTCAAGTACCTGACTGACAACGGAAAAGCCTTTTCACCCATGAAATCCCCGAAAAAAATAAAGCCACTTTATTTGGAATAACAATTATTTTCTATACATTTGCAAAACGATGCAGGTGAAAGACGACCTGCTGTAAGTTAAATAACAATAAGATTAAGCAAATTAAAATTATGAGACATTCTTTGGCAAATACATTCTTCTGGTGGCGCCTCTTACAACTCCATAAGTCGTAAGGGTGATCAGTCGCGTGTATATACCAAGGAAAATCATAACAAGTATAGCATAGAAGGGCTGTCGTACTTTACGACAGCCCTTTTTTTATCCGCTTATGCACGCCACCCGCCCGGGGCATCAGCCCCTGAGAAATCAACCCATGTAAAACTTAACCCAAGATGAAATTATGAGTCCCTATCAAATAAACCAAGAAGGCTATTACGGAGAATTCGGCGGAGCTTATGTCCCCGAAATCCTTCACAAATGCGTCAGTGAACTGCAGCACGCTTACCTGAACGTGCTGGAAGATCCCAGTTTCAAGAAAGAGTTTCACCAACTGCTCAAAGATTACGTAGGACGCCCGTCGCCCCTGTACCTGGCCCGCCGGCTTTCCGAAAAATACGGATGCAAGATCTACCTGAAGCGGGAAGACCTCAACCACACCGGAGCCCACAAAATCAACAATGCCATCGGCCAGATTCTCCTGGCACGGAGGATGGGAAAGAAACGAATCATCGCCGAAACCGGAGCCGGCCAGCACGGCGTAGCCACCGCCACCGTCTGTGCCCTGATGGGAATGGAATGCGTGGTCTATATGGGAAAGACCGACGTGGAGCGCCAGCACGTCAACGTAGAGCGGATGAAGATGCTGGGAGCTACCGTACGCCCCGTCACCTCCGGAAACATGACATTGAAAGATGCCACCAACGAGGCCATCCGAGACTGGTGCTGTCACCCGTCGGACACCTTCTACATCATCGGCTCTACCGTCGGACCTCATCCCTATCCCGACATGGTGGCCCGGCTGCAGTCGGTCATCAGTGAGGAAATCCGGAAACAGCTGCTGGAACAGGAAGGGCGGGATTACCCCGATTACCTGATGGCCTGCATCGGAGGCGGCAGCAACGCGGCGGGTACCGTTTACCATTACCTGGACGACGAGCGGGTGAAAATCGTACTGGCCGAAGCCGGAGGACTGGGCATCCACAGCGGGAAGTCGGCCGCAACCATCCACCTCGGCAAGGTCGGTGTACTTCATGGATTCAAGACCTACATCATGCAGGATGCCGACGGACAGATCCTGGAGCCTTACTCCATCTCTGCCGGACTGGATTATCCGGGCATCGGACCGATGCATGCCAACCTGGCGCAACGGAAGCGGGCTACCGTACTTGCCGTCAACGACGACGAAGCGGTGGAGGCAGCTTTCGAACTGACCCGCCTGGAGGGTATCATCCCCGCCCTGGAATCGGCTCATGCCCTGGGTGCCCTCAATCGGATGCAGGTCAAGCCGACGGACGTAGTCGTACTGACGGTTTCAGGCAGAGGCGACAAGGACCTCGACACCTATCTGAATTATCATAAATAAAGAGCCCGGAGCCCTGCCGGCGCTTCACTTTTTCCTTACAGAAAGAGAAAGCATCCGGCTTCTTCCGGGAATCAACCATATGTACCACAAAAAAAGAAACAAACTCATGCAATCTACCCGATACAAATACACTACCGCCTACAAGACCCTGCCGGGCGACCTCCATACTCCCGTCAGTACCTACCTGAAGGTGCGCGACCTGTTCCCACAAAGCATACTGATGGAAAGCTCGGATTATCACAGCACCGAGAACAACAAGTCGTTCATCGGCTTCGACCCGATTGCCAGCATCTGCATCAATCGCGGAGAAGCAACGCTCCGGTATCCGGACGGAACCACCGAATGCCGGCCGGTATCCGGCAAAGAAGAAGTCGAACACGCCATCAACGGTTTCCTGTCGGCCTTTGACATCGAAGGAGAATATGCCAACTACTGCGGAGTATATGGATATACCACCTTCAACGCGGTAAAATATTTTGAACACATTCCGATCAAGGAGAGCTGCGACCCGCTCAACGACGCGCCGGAAATCTGCTACATCCTCTACCGGTACCTGATTGTGTTCCACGGATTCAAAAGCGAGATGGTCCTGCTGGAACTTCAGTCGCCCCACGAAGAAAAACGGATAGACGAGATTGAAAAGGCCATTCGCAACCGCAACTATACGGCTTACCGTTTCAAGGCCGTCGGAGAAGCCTACAGTACCCTGAGCGACGAGGAGCACCGCGAGAATATCCGGAAAGGAATCGCCCACTGCCTGCGCGGTGACGTCTTCCAGATCGTAATGTCCCGGCGCTTCATCCAAAAATACGAGGGAGACGATTTCACCCTTTACCGGGCCCTGCGGAGCATCAACCCCTCTCCCTACCTCTTTTATTTCGACTTCGGCGGCTTCCGGATTTTCGGTTCTTCTCCCGAGACCCACTGCCGGATTGAAGACGGGACGGCCTACATCGACCCGATTGCCGGAACGGTTCCCCGGCAGGCCCACAAAGAGGCCGACCGGCAGGCTGCAGCCACATTGCTGGCCGATCCCAAGGAAAATGCCGAGCACGTCATGCTGGTCGACCTGGCCCGGAACGATTTGAGCCGCAACTGCCACAACGCCCGGGTGGAGAGCTATAAAGAACTGCAGTTTTACAGCCACGTCATCCACCTCGTCAGTCGGGTAAGCGGTACCCTCGATGCCGATACCAATGCCCTGCGGACCTTCATCGACACCTTTCCGGCCGGCACCCTCAGCGGCGCCCCGAAAGTAAAGGCCATGCAACTCATCAGTCAGTACGAACCGCACAACCGCGGGATTTACGGTGGCTGCATCGGCTTCATCGGGATAAACGGAAAAAGCCTCAATCA
>ERZ791852.2019-NODE-2019-length-11162-cov-2.274512_pt1 | contig 11162 bp, 10 predicted proteins | sample MGYA00510287_ERZ791852 | MGnify/ENA primary metagenome ERZ791852 (study PRJEB30046, sample SAMN00715257) | human gut metagenome | study: EMG produced TPA metagenomics assembly of the A metagenome-wide association study of gut microbiota in type 2... | reverse complement strand
CTGCCTCTTCGCCCACCTTCTGCGCCATTTTGTTGACTCCCGATTTAAACAGACTGGTGGTATAGGAATGTTCGGGCATTTCCTCATGACGGCGGTCGATGAAATCCTGCAGTTCCTTCAGGAACATGACTGCCTGTTCGTTCTTGTCTCCCCAGCAGGTATCTGTACCCAGGTGGCAGACCGGTCCGCAGGGCGTTACCTGAATCAGCAGGGTATCATTGTCGCAGTCGGCCTGGATGGATTCGACGTGCAGGAAATTTCCGCTTTCTTCTCCCTTGGTCCACAAGCGCTGCTTGGTACGGCTGTAAAAAGTCACCTTTCCGCTTTCTACCGTTTTCTGATAGGCTTCTTCGTTCATGAATCCCAGCATGAGTACTTTTTGGGTATGTATGTCTTGGATGATGGCGGGAACCAGTCCTCCCATTTTGTCGAAATCAAGTTTCATAGGTTATTGTTTTAAAGGATGAAATATTAAATTCTTACACAAATCTGATGCTCGCGGAGATAGTGTTTCAACTCGGGAATGGAAATCTCTCCGAAATGAAAGACGCTGGCCGCCAGTGCCGCATCGGCTTTCCCGTAGAGGAAGGCGTCCTTGAAATCTTCCATGCATCCGGCACCTCCCGAGGCAATGATCGGAACATGCGATATCTCGCTCATCGCCGCCAGAGCCTCGTTGGCATATCCTTTTTTTACTCCGTCGTGGTCCATGCTGGTGAAAAGGATTTCCCCGGCTCCGCGTTCGTTGACCTCATGTACCCATTCCATCAGACCGATCCCGGTGGAAATCCGTCCTCCGTTTTTGTAGCAGATCCAACCCTCAGGGGTACAGCGGGCATCGATGGCTACGGTACAGACCTGCGAGCCGAAATGGGCGGCTATCTCGTCGATGAGCTCCGGGCGGTTCAGGGCCGCGGAGTTGATGGATATCTTGTCGGCTCCGGCGTTGAGCAGACGGTCAACGTCTTCCAGCTGACTGATGCCTCCTCCTACCGTAAAAGGAATGTTTATCTGTGCAGCAACCCTTTCCACCAGTTGGGTAAAGGTCTTCCGCTGTTCGTGGCTGGCCGTAATATCCAGGTAAACCAGTTCGTCTGCTCCTTGCTGGCTGTACAGTTTTCCCAGTTCTACCGGATCACCGGCATTCCTCAGCCCGATGAAGTTGGTTCCTTTTACCGTTTGTCCGTCCTTGATATCCAGACAGGGTATGATACGTTTGGTCAACATAAAATGAGATACAGATTAAGTAATCAGGAAATATAGTTGCTTAACTCTTTCAGGGAGATTTTCCCTTCGTACAAGGCCTTGCCGAAGACTACGGCAGGGACACCTGCTTCATCGAGCTCATGAATGTCGTGCAGGCTGCTTACGCCTCCGCTGGCAATCAGGTGAATCTCCGGAAATTTCTCCAGGATGCTTTGATACAGTTCCACTGCCGGTCCCTGCAGCATACCGTCGCGCTGGATGTCGGTACACAGCACCTTATGGATGCCTTTCTGCGCATACGATTCGATGAAAGGGAGGAGTTCCATGGCCGAACTTTCCTTCCATCCGTTCGTGGCGATGTGTCCGTCTTTTACGTCTGCTCCCAGGATAATCCGGTGACTTCCGTATTTCTCAATCCATTTTTCTACCTGCTGAGGGTCTTTGACTGCCATACTTCCGACAGTGACCATCTGTGCTCCGTTTTCAAAAGCGATGTTCAGGTCCGACTCGCTTTTTACCCCTCCTCCGAAGTCGATGACCAGCGAGGTCCGGCTGGCTATCTGTTCCAGGATACGGTAGTTGACAATATGATGTGAGGCGGCTCCGTCGAGGTCGACAATGTGGATACGGCGCAGACCGTATGATTCAAGTTCCTTGGCAACCTCTACCGGGTCGACATCGTAAGTGGTTTTCGATTCATAACAACCTTGCGACAGACGGACGCATTTGCCGTTGATCAAGTCGATGGCTGGAATTAATTCTATCATGGGTGTAATGTGTTTAAAGATTCAGAAAATTGGTCAGTATACGTTCTCCGGTCTTCCCGCTTTTTTCCGGATGGAACTGGGTCGCATAGAAGTTGTCCTTGTGCAAGGCGGCACTGAAGGGCTGTATGTATTCCGTACGGGCAATCGTGTACGGATTGACGGGTACGTAATAGCTGTGTACGAAATAGACATACTCTTCGTGGCCGAACCCCTGGAAAAGCGGAGAACGGGTCTGCTCCAAGGTATTCCATCCCATGTGAGGAACTTTTATCCCGGGCAGGCTGGGGAAGCGGTTGACGGGAGTATCGAAGATACCCAGACATTCCACATCTCCTTCTTCCGAATGCCTGCACATGAGCTGCATGCCGAGACAGATGCCCAGTACCGGCTGCTTCAGGTCCCTGATCAGCTGGTCCAGACGGTGCTGCTTGAGAAATTCCATCGTACTTTTGGCTTCTCCTACTCCCGGAAAGATGACTTTGTCGGCCTGGAGCAGAAGTTCCGGATCGGCTGTGATGACAGGTTCCAGTCCCAGGCGTCGCAGACAGTGGCAAACCGAAAAGATATTGCCTGCATTGTATTTGATAATCGCTACTTTCATGGTGGTTGATACTTGGTTGCAGTTGTTTTGCAAAAGTAGCAAAATATTGTATATATGAACTTTTTTACAACAAAAAGTTTCTTGATTTGAATTTGTGATTCCGATTTTCAATCAGTTAAGGTGTTTTTGGCAATGCCTCCGGAGGGAGTTGTCATAAACGATATCGGGCGGAAAACATCCGAGTTGTTTTCCGCCCGATAATATGAAGTCTCTGATTCTGTCCTTACTGCTTAGGAGTCATGTCACCCTCGATGTAGAGTCTCACTACTTCCTGTTCGGCATTGGTCCGCAATGTGATTGACTTGCGGAAGTGTCCCGGGAATTTTCCGGTTCCGTCGTAAGTTACCGTGATTTCTCCTTCCTCACCGGCTTTGATCGGTTCTTTCGGATAGCGCGGCACCGTACAGCCGCAGGATGCGATTGCCTGATGGATGACCAGCGGGCCGTCGCCTGTATTCTTGAATTTGAATGTGCAACTTACTTTCGGACTGCTTTCTGAAAATGCACCGAAATTGTGTTTGGTTTTCTCAAATGTTATTTGGGCAGTTCCCTGTGCTACCAGCATCAGGACTGCAGTCATCAAAAACATAGTGGTTAGAAAAATCTTTTTCATTATTCCTGTTTTATTTGGTAAAACGCCCAAAGGTAACAATTCCATTTAAAAAAACGGGGATTTTCTTAGGAATATTAACATTTGAAGGGGAAGAAGAACAGAAGGAAACGGTTGTCGGCAGGGGAGCATACGGGTTATTCCATGTCTCTCCTGATTATTTTGAAGGGTTTTGGATAATTATTGAGGAAAAAGTTTTTGAGTTGTAAAATATGCATCTATTTTTGTAGAGTGTATTGTGCCTTATCAATGAAAAACACGATTTCTGAGAATGAGATGTAAGTTAACCGCATCATGTTACAGGTGATGAAAAATGCAATCTTTTTAATTTTTTCGGGTGACATTAATTGCAACGGACATCAAAAAGGAATTTTTTTCTTTGATTGGCGTCAGTCGCTGTATGCACCGGTCTATGACTGGGGTAGCGACAGAAGCAAGAACGGGTTTGATTTTAGATTTATTCATGTGAAATGCCAAATAGCTGTGAATGTCCTTACTGTGGAAGAAAGTTGACTTTACGTCAATGTTTGCGGTATTTTAATAAAGGGAAGGAACAGGCTGTCGTCTGCAGTCATTGCGGGCGCAGCATTCGTCCGCGGAAAAATCCGTACTCACCTCAACAGGGGATGTATTGGGGAGTTCTTTCTGCCTGGCTGCCGGGAATGGTCAGTATCTATCTTTTTCATACCGATTTCATTACGGCATGTATGATTGCTCTTCCTTTTATAATAACCGTGTGCGCATTGAGCATCTATGTTTGGTATAAGAACCTGTATTTTGAATAAATCGGAACGGGCACGGTCACGAATCGGGCGAAAGTAAATGAGAAATACCTGGAGTTGAATAATCATCCTTTTTAATAAAAAAACTATGTGGAAAAAACTGAGTAAACCTTTTTGGGGAGTATGTGCCTTGACCGGAATGTTCTGGCTGAGCGCCTGCTCCGAAGCTGTTCAAGTGGCTCCTGTAGAACTGATTCCTGTACCGGAACAGATCAGACAGGGGAATGATGTATTTGTACTGAAGAATAAGATGGTGGTTGGTTATGCGGGCGAGGAACTGGCTCCGGCCGCAACGTATCTCGCAGGCATGCTTTCCCGGGCTCCCGGATACACCATCCAGACGGCAGCCGGAGAAGGCGATATCTGTCTGTCTCTCCAGCCGCAGTTGCCTTCGGGCGGTTATCAGCTGGAGGCTACCCGCAAGCAGGTGAATATTGCCGGTAACGGATATAGCGGAGTAATTGCCGGTATCGAGACCCTCCGCCAGTTGTTCCCTGCCGCCATTGAATCCAAGGAAGTGGTAGAGGGAGTCGACTGGGCGATTCCTTCCGTATCGGTAACCGATGCGCCTCATTATGAATGGCGCGGACTGATGCTGGATGTATCACGCCATTTTTATACGGTAGACGAGGTGAAGGAACTGCTGGACCTGATGGCATTGTACAAGATGAACAAGCTCCATTGGCACCTGACCGACGACCAGGGATGGCGTGTGGAAATCAAGCAATATCCGTTGCTCACAGAGAAGGGAGCCTGGCGTACCTTCAACGCTCACGACAGAAGTTGCATGGAAATGGCCGCAGCCAATTACAATCCGGATTACCTGATTCCCGAAGATAAGCTCCGTATTGTGAAGGGAGACACCCTGTACGGCGGTTTCTATACCCAGGAAGACATCAAGGACGTCATTGCCTATGCTCAGGTTCGCAGCATCGATATCATTCCTGAAATCGATATGCCGGGCCATATGCTGGCAGCCGTAAGCAATTACGATGGAGTGTCCTGTTTCAAGGAAACCGGATGGGGAAGTATTTTCTCTTCTCCGGTATGTCCGGGAAAGGATTCTGCACTGGAATTCTGTAAGAATGTGTACCGTGAGATTATCGGACTGTTCCCTTATAAATACATACACATCGGTGGGGACGAAGTGGAAAAGACCAACTGGAAGAAATGTCCCGACTGTCAGAAGCGTATGCGTGCCAACGGTCTGAAGTCGGAAGAGGAACTGCAGTCGTGGTTCATTCATGAGATGGAACGTTTCTTCAATGAGAACGGCAAGGAAATGATCGGATGGGATGAAATCCTGGAAGGAGGACTTTCCAAGACGGCGACTGTCATGTGGTGGAGAAGCTGGGTAGGTGACGCTCCTGAAAAGACCACGAGCCAGGGCAATTCCATCATCTTTACGCCTAACTCATGTTTCTACCTGGATTATCAGCAGGATACCAAGTCTTTGCCGAATATCTATAATTTCGATCCTTCATCGGAAGTGGCTAGTGCTGAGGCTCAAAGTCTGATCAAGGGAGTACAGGGAAATATCTGGACCGAGTGGATTCCTTCACGGGAGCGGATGCAGTATATGGTGGTACCGCGTATGCAGGCCATTGCCGAACTGGGTTGGAGCCGTCCGGAGCGGAAGGACTGGGGGGATTTCTCACAGCGTCTGGTAGCTCACTTCGAACGGTTGAGCCGGATGGATGTCAATTACAGGGTGCCTGATCTGGAAGGTTTCTACAAGACGAATGCATTTATCAGTGAAGGCAAGGTGGAACTTTCCTGCATGGACCCGAACGTGAAAGTGCATTATACTACCGACGGTACGATGCCTACTCTTGATTCTCCGGAATATACGGGAGCCATTACCGTCACTGAGACCACCGACTTTAAGTTCCGTACTTTCCGTGCCAACGGTAAGCCGAGTGACGTATTTACGACACGATATGTGAAGAGCGATTATGCACCGGCTGTGCAGGCTGCTCCGAGTACTCCGGGACTGACGGCTGCATGGCATGATTTCAGAGGAAATAATTGTACCGATATCTCCAAGGCACCGAAGAAAGGGGTATATCCGATTGAAGATGTGAAGATACCTAAGGGGGTGAGCGGTAATATCGGTCTGGTGGTAACCGGATACTTCAATGCGCCGAAGAACGATATTTATACCTTTGTATTGCTTTCAGACGATGGAAGTACACTGGTGATTGACAAGGAAATGGTAGTGGACAATGACGGAGCACATTCTCCGCGTGAGATTGTGGGCCAGAAAGCCCTGGCGAAGGGATATCATCCGATGGAACTCCGCTATTTTGACTGCAACGGCGGTCTGCTGAGCCTGAAGGTTCTCGATAGCGAAGGTCATGAGATTCCTTTCACGCATCTTTATGCACATTGATGAACGTGCGATACTGAAAAGAGGCACTGCCTTTCCGCCGGGTAAGCGGCGGTGAGGCTGCCTCAAATAAAACCGGCCGGTTTGTTTTTTTGATATTCAGAGGTGTCTCAGAGGGATTCTGTCAGGCAGGTTGAGAGGAATGATCTTATCCCCGGCTCACCTGTTTGACTCCCTTCACTGTCTTGATTTTCTTGATCAGCGATTCCAGCTTGGACGTGTCATCCACCATTACCGTCAGCATGCCCGAGAACAGTCCGTCGTGCGAGTCTACGCTGATGGAGCGCAACTGGATGTTGTTTTCGTGGTTGATGATGGACGTGATATTGGTCACAATGCCGATGTCATCGTGTCCCACGATACGGAGGGTAATCGGGTACTGCTTTCCTTCGCTCTTTCCGGCCCAGCGAGCCCGGACGATGCGGTAAGGGAAACGGGCCTTCATGTCACGGGCATTCGGGCAGTCGCAACGGTGAATCTTGATACCTCCCGAAATTGTGACAAAGCCGAATACCTCGTCACCGTAGATCGGATTACAGCATTTGGCCAGATTGAAATCCAGTCCCTTCAGGTTCTGGTCGATGACCAGCACATCGTCTTTGTAGTAGTTCTTGGTATCCGACTGCTGCTGCATGTTGAAACCTTCGGCGCTGCGGTAGGTAATTTCCTCCCGCTGTTCGGTTTCCTTCCGCTGCATCTCCACATACCGGTCCATGACGACGTTGATGTCAATCGTCTCGTCCGCAATGCTCTGGTAGAAATCGGTCACCGTCTTGAAACCGGATTTCTTGATGAGGCGCATCAGGATGGCTTCATCGTACTCCAGTTTCCGGTTGCGGAACTTCCGCTCCAGTGTTTCCTTGGCAAATTCAGTCTGCCGTGCAGTAATTTCCTTCAGCGCCTGCCGGATTTTGGTACGTGCCTTCGAGGTAGTGACAAAATTCAGCCAGTCGCGTTTGGGCGTCTGCGTGCTCGATGTGGTGATTTCCACCTGGTCGCCACTGTTGAGCGGCTGCTTGAGCTGTACGTTCTTTCCGTTCACCCGGGCTCCGATGCACCGGCATCCCAGGTTCGAGTGAATGGTAAAGGCAAAGTCGAGCACCGTCGCTCCCTGCGGCAGTTTATAGAGATCTCCTTTCGGCGTAAATACGAATACTTCGTCCTTGTAGAGGTCGAGCTTGAACTGGTCCATGGCCTCCATGTCGGTATCGGCATTTTCCAGCGTCTCACGGATAGAGTTCAACCACTCGTCCAGTCCGCTTTCTCCCTTGATACCCTTGTATCTCCAGTGGGCAGCCAATCCCTTTTCGGCAATCTCATCCATCCGTTCCGTACGAATCTGCACCTCCACCCATTTGCCTTCAGCGACTCATATCCGTTGCTCTTGGGCACCGACAGCCAGTCGCGCAGACGTTTCGGGTTGGGCAGGTACATGTCGGTGACCAGCGAATAAGCCTGCCAGCATTCCTGCTTTTCCTTCTCCAGCGGAGAGTCGAGGATGATACGTATCGCAAAGAGGTCGTACACTCCCTCGAACGGACAACCCTGCTTCTTCATTTTCTGGTAAATGGAGTGGATTGACTTCGTACGTCCCTTGATGTGGAACTTCAGTCCGCTTTCCTCCAGTTTCCGGCGGATCGGTTCGATGAATGCGTCAATGTAACGGTCGCGGGCCGCCTTTGTCGCATTCAGCTTTTCCTTGATGTGATAGTAGATATCGTGCTGAGTATATTTCAGGGAGAGGTCCTCCAGTTCCGATTTCAGTTTGTAAAGTCCCAGCTTGTGCGCCAGCGGAGCATACAGGTAAGCCGCCTCGTTGGCTACGTTCAGCTTCGCCTCCTCATTGGTACTGTCCTTTATCTGTCGCATCAGGTTGACGCGGTCGGCTATCATGATCAGGATTACCCGCATGTCTTCGGCAAACGAAAGCAGCAGGTTGCGGAAATTCTCCGATTCGATGGTCGGACTTTTTGAATAAAGTTCATTAATCTTTACCAGGCCGCGGATGATTCCTGCCACATCCTCGCCGTAAATCTGCTGGATAGTGTCGAGGGTGCAGAGATTATATTTTACCGATTCGTGCAGCATGATTCCCAAGATGGAAGCACGGCGCATCCCGATCTCTTCCGCTACAATCACAGCCGTCTGCATGTCCTTGATAATCGGATTCATGCCGAATGCGTTGCGTGGAATACTGTCTTCCGAAATGACCCTGATAAGATGCCTTTTCAGTTGGCTGCAATCGTCTTTCTGCAGCGTGTCTCCCGATAATTTTAATAGTCTCCGGTAAAGGGTGATTAGTTGTTTGTGTTCCTCGGGAGTGAAAAATCCTGTTTCTTCCATGACCTATAGTTTTGACTTTGATGGTAAAGATAGTTTTTTTCTGAGATTCATGGAATATTCTGATTGTTTTTTTTATATATTTGGAGCGTGAATTGACCTTAAAGCGAATATTTATTTCTTAAAATTAAAATAACATGTTAACACAAGAAGACAAAGAACTATTATTGAAAAAAGGAATTTCCGAAGCACAGATTGCAGAACAGCTGGCTTGCTTTGAAAAGGGATTTCCTTATCTGGAACTGTCGGCTGCGGCATCTGTGGAAAATGGGGGCATTCTGGTAGCTGACGCTGATTTGCAAGAAAAATATCTGAAAGCATGGGATGCTTACAAGGATGGCGACAAGAAGATTGTAAAATTCGTTCCTGCATCGGGAGCTGCCAGCCGTATGTTCAAGAACCTGTTTGAATTCCTGGGAGCTGATTACAGTGAACCGACTACTGATTTTGAAAAGAAATTTTTCAGCCGCGTTCATGACTTTGCTTTTTACGACGAACTGAATGAGGCTTGTATAAAGAATACCGGAAAGGACATTGATACGCTGATTGCGGAAAAGAATTACAAGGCTGTGGTAGCCAACCTGCTGGAGTCGGCCGGACTGAACTACGGTGCCTTGCCGAAGGGTCTGCTGAAGTTCCACCGCTACGAAGACGGAGTACGTACTCCGCTGGAAGAACACCTGGTAGAAGGTGCACTCTATGCAGCCGGAAAGACCGGTCAGGTAAATGTGCATTTTACCGTATCTACCGAACACCGTGCCTTGTTCCAGCAGCTGGTTGACGAAAAGGTGGCTGCTTATTCCAGCCGCTTCGGTGTGCAGTATCAGGTAAGCTTCTCTGAACAGAAGCCGAGTACGGATACTGTGGCTGCTGATATGGAAAACAAGCCTTTCCGCGACAACGGTAAACTGTTGTTCCGTCCGGGTGGTCACGGAGCGCTGATTGAAAACCTGAACGACCTGGATGCTGATATCGTATTTATCAAGAACATCGATAACGTAGTGCCCGACCGTCTGAAGGCAGATACAGTGACTTACAAGAAACTCCTGGCCGGTGCGCTGGTTACGCTCCAGAAGAAGGCATTCGAATACCTGGAACTGTTGGACAGCGGACATTACAGCCACGAACAGCTGGAAACAATCATCCGTTTCGTACAGCAGGATCTGCGTTGCCGCCGTGCAGATATCAAGAACCTTGAAGATGCAGACCTGGTAATCTATCTCCGCAAGAAACTGAACCGTCCGATGCGTGTATGCGGAATGGTGAAGAACGTGGGCGAACCGGGTGGTGGTCCGTTCCTGGCTTATAATCCTGACGGTACGGTTTCTCTCCAGATTCTGGAAAGTTCTCAGATTGACATGAAGGATCCTGAAAAGAAGGCCATGTTCGAAAAGGGTACTCACTTCAATCCGGTAGACCTGGTTTGTGCCGTACGCGACTATAAGGGAAACAAATTCAACCTGCTGAACTTTGTGGACAAGGCAACGGGATTCATTTCTTACAAGTCGAAGAACGGAAAAGACCTGAAAGCACTGGAACTTCCGGGACTGTGGAACGGTTCAATGAGCGACTGGAGTACGGTATTCGTAGAAGTGCCTCTCAGCACCTTCAATCCGGTGAAGACCGTCAACGACCTGTTGCGTGAACAGCATCAGTAAAAACATCCTCGGATAGATGGATTAAATGAATAAAGAAAGGGCTTGATGGCCGGATAGCAGGAGGCTTGTCCGGCTGTCAGGCCTTTTTTATGTACAACGGTTAAATTTAAATCTTTTATTTTATGAAATCACTGTATTCATTATTGATTTCCACGGCATTGGTTTCCTGCACTTCCAAGCCGGTTACGGCTCCCGAACCCATTCTGCCGGTTCCGGAGGCCAAACAGGTGGCGTGGCAGCAGATGGAGACTTATGCGTTCATTCATTTTGGACTGAATACTTTCAACGACCGTGAATGGGGCTATGGAGATACGGACCCGAAACTGTTTAATCCGAAAAAACTCGACTGTGAGCAGTGGGCCCGGACATTGGTACAGGCTGGCATGAAGGGGGTGATTCTGACGGCCAAGCATCACGATGGCTTCTGTCTGTGGCCTTTCGAAGGCACGGAGTACAGCGTGAAGAATTCTCCCTGGAAGGACGGTAAGGGAAATGTGGTGAAGGAATTGTCTGAGGCTTGTAAGAAATACGGACTGAAGTTTGCGGTGTACCTGTCGCCCTGGGACCGTCATCAGGCCAACTACGGTACGCCCGATTACTTGCCTTATTTCTATGCGCAGCTGCGAGACTTGCTGACGAACTATGGTCCGGTGTTTGAGGTGTGGTTCGACGGAGCCAACGGAGGCGACGGCTGGTATGGCGGGGCGAAGGATACCCGTACCATCGACCGGAAAAACTATTATAACTATCCTCGTATTTATGAGATGCTCGATTCCATCCAGCCTCAGGCCATTGTCTTTTCCGACGGC
>ERZ791852.2005-NODE-2005-length-11201-cov-4.785663_pt1 | contig 11201 bp, 11 predicted proteins | sample MGYA00510287_ERZ791852 | MGnify/ENA primary metagenome ERZ791852 (study PRJEB30046, sample SAMN00715257) | human gut metagenome | study: EMG produced TPA metagenomics assembly of the A metagenome-wide association study of gut microbiota in type 2... | reverse complement strand
CCACCAATCATTAAAACTGTAGAAATACTATTTGTAATACTTTTTCCTAAAACTTCGCCTAAATTAGAAAATGTAACATTTTTATTTTTATTAAAACTAGATTTTTTATTTATGTCAGTATTAAAAGTAGAAGTATTAAATTTCCAAAATCTAAAAATAATTCCAACCGTAATACAAGCTAAGATATGTGTTACAAGTAATAATAAACCAATTGTAGAATTGCCAAACATACTAATTCCAACAGTTCCAACAATAAATAATGGTCCTGAATTATTAGTAAAACTAAGTAATCTTTCACATTCCTCTTTAGAACAAATATTATTTTTTCTAAAATCACAAGCTATTTTAGCACCAACAGGGTAACCACTTATTAAACCCATTATAAATCCAAAAGCACCTTCACCTCTAATGTTAAATAATGGTTTCATTAATTTATTTAAAAATCTTCCTAATATATTAACAAAATTTGTATGCATCAATAAATCTGTTGCAACAAAAAAAGGAAATAAAGAAGGTACTACCGAGTTTGCCCATAAAGAGAGTCCTTTTTTTATTGCAGGTAAATTACTAGAGGAAAATAAGAGCAGACTACCAGCAAAAGCTAAGAAAATTAAAGTCAGTATATTTCGTTTTATTTTTATTATATAAAAATGAGATTTAGAAAACATATAATCACCACATTAAAATATATGTATAAAACCAAAAAAATAGCACATACTTACATTATGTTTGCATCACAAACATAGAAAGGTATGTGTTATTTATGAATAAAAAAAATAAAAATAAAGACCTAGAAAACATGGAACTGGAGATAGGAGAGGACACAACAAAATATGGAGAATTCGTATCATCATATTTTGCATGGGTATCTTTACCAAAGCAAAAAGAAAAAGTTGAAAAATTAGAAAATATAACAAAAAATAAAGATAAAGAGAGAAATTAAAAGAAAAAATAAGATGATATGAAAATTATTATCAAATAAGGTCAGAAAAGGTCAAAAACAAAACTTGAAAAAACACTAAAAATGATTATAATAATATTATAGGTCAAAGAAAGTCAAAGACAAAAACATATTATAAATATTTAATCAAACAAATAATTAATAGGGGGACTGATAAAATGAGAATGTCAGATGTAATAGAAGATTTTATAAAAGATTTATTTGAGGAGGATGAATCAGATTATGTAGAAATACAAAGAAATGAATTAGCACAACACTTTAACTGTGTACCATCACAAATAAATTATGTAATATCAACAAGATTTAAGCCATCACAAGGCTATTATGTAGAAAGCAAAAGAGGCGGTGGTGGAAACATCAAAATCAAAAAAATAAATAATACAAAATCAGATTATATAATGCATATAATAAATAACATAGGAAAAACAATAACAGTAAATGACATAGACATTTTATTAAGTGATTTTTTAACTTACAATATAATAACACAGCAAGAAGCAAAGCTATTAAAAGTTGCAACAAGTGATAATGTACTTAGGTTAAATTCAGAAATAAAAGATGAAGTAAGAGCAAGAATATTTAAAAATATGTTATTAAATATAGAATAAAATTAAAGGAGTGATTAATATGTTATGTGAAAATTGTGGAAAAAGAGAAGCAAATGTTAGATATTCAGAAAATATCAATGGAGTAAAAAAGGAGATGCATTTATGCGAAGAATGTAGCAGAAAATTAGGAATTGCACAAGATATGGATTTTAAAATTCCAGCATTAGATTTTTCTAATTTCTTTGGAAGTTTCTTAGAAGACTTTAATACACCAGATTTTATGCCATTATTGAATGAAGTAAAACAACTAAAATGTGATAGTTGCGGTTCAACCTTTGAAGATATAATAGATACAGGAAGATATGGATGTCCAAATTGTTATGATGTTTTTGAAGATAGAATGGATCCAATATTAAAAAAACTACAAGGTGCAAATAGACATGTAGGAAGACTAGGAAAAATTTCAAATAATAATCTAAAATTTCAAGATAAAGAAAGTAAAAAAGAAGAGAAAGAAGAAAAAACAAATCCGGTAGATAAATTGCAAGAAGATTTGAAAAAAGCAATTAAAGAGGAAAGATATGAAGATGCAGCAAAAATTAGGGATGAAATAAAGAAATTATCAAAATAAGCAAGCCAAAAACATCAAGAAAAATCATATAGAAATATAGAAAGGGAGTAATAATATGAATTGGTATTTACAAAGTGGAAAAGATTCAGATGTTGTTACAAGTACAAGAATTAGATTTGCAAGAAATTTACAAGGATTTAAATTTAATCTAAAAAATCCAAAAGATATAGAAGAATTAAAAAATAAAATAAAAGAAAATACATATGCAATAGGTTATGGATTAAAATATCTAGAATTAAAAGATATGGATGACATTACAAAATTGAGTTTAGTAGAAAAGAACTTAATAAGCAAAGACTATGCACTAAAAAATAAAACAGGAGCAATTTTAATAAATGATGAAGAAAATATCTGTATCATTATAAATGATGAAGATCATTTAAAAGTCCAAGTATTTAGCTCTGGATTTGAATTAGAAAACACACTAAACTTTGCAATAGAACTAGATAAAAAAATAGAAGAAGTTTTAGGCTATGCAACAAGTAAAAAATATGGATATTTAACAAGTATGCCAACAAATTGTGGTACAGGCTTAAAAGCATCTGTAATGGTTAGTTTACCAGCACTTGAAAAAACAAGAAATATAGATAAAGTATTTTATAACTTAAGTAATTTTGGAATAAATATATTAGAATTAAATAATGCATTTGAAATTTCAAATAAAAGAACTCTAGGAATTACTGAAGAAGATATTATACAAAATATCAAAGTAGTAATTGAACAAGAAAGAAATGCTAGAAAATTCTTAGACAAAGATAAAATAAGTTTAGAAGATACAATTTATAGAAGTTATGGATTGTTAACTAATTGCAGAAAAATCACATTAGAAGAAACAGAAAAATTACTATCAAATGTAAAAATTGGAACAGATTTAGGAATCTTACCAGAACTTACAGATAGTAAAATTCAAAAAATGTATTTATATAGTAAACCGGCAAATATGCAAAAATATCTAGGAGAGCAGTATGAAGCATTTGAAAGAGATATAAAAAGAGCAGAGGTAATCAAAAATATAATAAAAGAAAAATAAAAAAAGGAAGGTGATAAAATGACATACAAATTTACAAATAGAGCAAACAAAGCTATAGAATTAGCAAATGATATAGCCTTAGATTTAGGCCATAGTTATATAGGAACAGAACATATCTTATATGGATTAGCCAAAGAAGAAAATGGAGTTGCATCAAAAGTATTAGAAAATCAAAATGTCACAGCTGAAGATATTTTGAATAAAATTGAAGAATTAATTGGAAGAGATGAACCAATAGAAAATATTGTTGATTTCACACCAAGAACAAAAAGAGTAGTAGAAGTAGCATTTATAGAAGCTAGAAAATTAGGCTATAATTATATAGGAACAGAACATTTATTAATAGGGATTTTAAGAGAAGGAGATTGTGTTGCTACAAAAATCTTATTAGACTTAAATGTTAATATTCCAAAATTATATAATGAAATAGTAAAAGTAATAAATGAGGGAGAAGATTACAATTCAGACAATGAAGATTATTCAAACTCAAATAATGGAAGACAAAATAGAAGAATAAGAGGAAGTTACAACTCAACACCAACATTAAATCAATTTGGAGAAGATTTAACTAAAAAAGCAGAAGAAGGAAAATTAGACCCAATTATAGGAAGAAAACAAGAAATAGAAAGAGTTATAGAAATACTATCAAGAAGAACAAAAAATAATCCATGTTTAATAGGTGAACCAGGTGTTGGTAAAACAGCTGCAGTTGAAGGATTAGCTCAAAAAATTGTGTCAGGAGATGTTCCAGAAATATTAAAAAATAAAAGAGTTGTAACACTTGATATTTCAGGTATGGTAGCAGGAGCTAAATATAGAGGAGACTTTGAAGAGAGAATCAAAAAGGCATTGAATGAAGTAAAAAAAGCAGGAGATATAATTCTTTTTATAGATGAAATTCATACAATAGTTGGAGCTGGTGCTGCAGAAGGTGCTATTGATGCTGCAAATATTTTAAAACCATTACTTGCAAGAGGAGAAATTCAATTAGTAGGTGCAACAACTTTAAATGAATATAGAAAATTTATTGAAAAAGATGCAGCCTTAGAAAGAAGATTTAGCCCAGTAACAGTAAATGAACCATCTGAAAAAGATACAGTTCAAATCTTAAAAGGAATTAGAGATAAATATGAAGCTCATCATAATGTTAAAATAACAGATGAAGCAATCGAAGCTGCTGTAAAATTATCTGTAAGATATGTAAATGACAGATTTTTACCAGATAAAGCTATAGACTTAATAGATGAAGCATCATCAAAAGCAAGATTAAGAAGCTATGTAGAGCCAGAAAGTCTAAAAGAATTACAAGAAAAAATAGAAAAAATGAAAAATGAAAAAGAAGATGCAGTAATAAATCAAAAATTCGAGAAGGCAGCTGAATTAAGAGATAAAGAAAAAAGCTTAAAAGAGCAATTTGAAAAAGAACAAACAAAATGGAACAATAAGAAAACAAAAGATATAGTAACAATAACTGAGGAAAATATAGCAGAAGTAATTAGTAATTGGACAGGAATTCCAGCTAAAAAAATAACAGAAGATGAAAATGAAAAATTAAAAAATCTAGAAGTAGAATTGCATAAAAGAGTTATTGGTCAAAATGAAGCAGTAGAAGCGGTTTCAAAAGCAATAAGAAGAGGTAGAGTTGGATTAAAAGATCCAAAGAGACCAATAGGTTCATTCTTATTTTTAGGACCAACAGGAGTTGGAAAGACAGAGTTATCAAAAGCATTAGCAGAAGTATTATTTGGTGATGAAAACTCAATGATAAGAATTGATATGTCAGAATATATGGAACCACATTCAGTAGCTAAATTAATAGGAGCTCCTCCAGGATATGTTGGCTTTGATGATGGTGGTCAATTAACAGAAAAAATAAGAAGAAAACCATATTCTGTAATATTATTTGATGAAATTGAAAAAGCACATCCAGATGTAATGAATATGTTATTACAAATACTAGAAGATGGAAGATTAACAGACAGTCAAGGTAGAACAGTAAATTTCAAAAACACAGTAATAATAATGACATCAAACTTAGGAGCAAGACTAATAACAGATAAAAAGCATTTAGGATTTTCAAGTAATGGTTTAGCTGAAAATAAAGACAAAGATAATAGTGATGAAAAAGCAATGCAAAAAGAATACGAAGAAACTAAAAAAGAAGTTATGGCAGAATTGAAAAAAGAATTAAGACCAGAATTTATAAATCGTATTGATGAAATAATAGTATTCCACAAACTAGGAGATGCTGAAATAGAAAAAATAATAGATATTATGCTAAAAGAAGTGGAAAATAGATTAAAAGAGCAAAAATATGATGTTGAGTTTAGACCAGAAGTGAAGAAATTAATTGCTGAAAAAGGAATTGACAAGAACTTTGGTGCAAGACCATTAAGAAGAACAATTCAAAATTTAGTTGAAGATAGTTTGGCAGAAGAAATTCTAGATGGAAAATTAGATAAAGGTAAATTAACAAAATTTACTGTGAAAGATGGGAAAATAGTTGAAAAATTAAATGCAAAGTAAGCTCGAAATTTGTCGAACGATTTATGTTGAAATTAAGCAAAAAATATGCTAATATATAGTCATGCAATTTGACATTGCATGGCTTATTTTAATAAAAAAATTAAAATCAAACAACTTAAGTTTAGGCAGAAAAACAAAAAATTAAAATCAAAGATTTCAAATAAAAAATTTAAAAATCTAATTAAAATTCCAAAGAAATCAAAAAACAAAAAAACAAAAAGCAAAGGAGGAGATTGAAAAAGAAATATAAAAGCAAATATCTATAAAACAAAAAAATAGTCAGCAAGGTCATAATTGTAAATACAATAATAAATATTTACTAAAAAGTATTGCCAATCACAATAAATTTTAGTATAATATGAAAGGAGCTAAATGAATAATAATTTAGAACGATTACCACTAACAGATGATTACATATTTAAAAGAGTATTTGCGTATAAAGGAAATGAAAGTGTATTAAAAGATTTTCTAGAAGCATTATTAAAAATAGAAATAAGAGGAATAAAAATAACAAATCCAGAAATAATACCATATGAAAAAGGCGAAAAAAGAGGACTACTAGATATAAAAGCAGAGATAAATGATGGAACAATGATAGATGTTGAATTGCAAATGAAAAATGAAAAAAACACAGAAGAAAGAGCAACAGAATATATGGGCAAAATGATATCAGAGCAATTGCAAGTTGGAGATAGTTATCAAAAATTAAAGAAAAGCATAGTAATATTTATAACAAACTATAATTTTTTAAATCGAAATAGTTATCATAGTGTAGGAAGAATGAAATTTGATAAAACACTAAAAGATGAATATGTAGATATGGGATTTAAAATAGAAGATGAGATAGCATCAAAATATATAGAAGTTCATTATATAGAATTGCCAAAATTCAAGAAAAGGGAGTTATCAAAATTTACAAAATTAGATCAATGGATGTGTATATTCACACAAAATAAGGAGGGGATTATGTTGGCAGAAAAAGAAAATAAAGAAATCGAAAAAGCAATAAACACTTTAGATTTTTTAAGTAAAGATCCAAAAGAAAGAGAACGACATAATTCAATAGTAATGGCAGAATATAATAGATTAGTGAGTGAACAGAACTTTTTTGAAGAAGGTATAGAAAAAGGAAAAATAGAAGGCAAGATAGAAATAGCAAGATATAATGTACCCATAGTAGTGGACACTTTAAGAAGAAGGTAACCTATAAAATAGACACAACTTGAAAGGATAAAATCCTAAAAAGTGGACACAAAACTATGGGTATTATAGTATTAAAATTCTTCAGTTTATGAGATAATAATATTATAATTATCCAAAGATTGGAGGAATATAATGATAAAATATACGAGAAAACAACAAAAAGAACTTGAAAAGAATCCATATACATACAAAGTAACAGAGAATAGACTATTTTTTACTAAAGAGTTTAAAAAGGCGTTTTGGATAAAATATAATGCTGGTATGAGTCCAAGGGCGATTATAAAAGAATTAGGTTATGATTTAAACTATTTTACTCAAGGGCAAATAGATAATATTGTACAACATTTAAGGAAGAAAAGTATTGCAGGTGAAGAATTTTCAGAAGGATATGCTAAAGAAAAAAGACCAAATATAAAATTACCACCACCAGATACATCTCCAGAGACTATACAGCAAATGCAAAATGAAATAACATATTTAAAACAAGAAATTGAATTTCTAAAAAAAGTATCAGATCAGGGAAGAGCACCCTGAAAATAATAGATAATAAAAACTATAAATTTCAGATAATATATGAAATGATAAGACAAGAAGATAATATGTTATCAGTAAAAATGTTATGCGAAATAGCTAATGTATCAAGATCAGGTTATTATAATTGGGTTGCATCCGAAGAAAATAGAATTTTAAAAGAAGAAGAAGATAGAAAAGATTTTGAAATAATCTTAACTGCATACAATTATAAAGGCTATAATAAAGGAGCAAGAGGTATCTATATGAGATTACTACATATGAATCCACCAATTATAATGAATGTAAAAAAGATTAGAAGATTAATGAAAAAATATAATTTGTTTTGTCCGATAAGGAAGGCAAATCCATATAGAAGAATGTCAAAGGCACTAAAAACAAATAACGTAGCAGAGAATCTTTTAAATAGAGAGTTTAAGCTACATGGACCAAGGAAAGTATTGCTAACAGATATTACATATCTGCCATATGATAGAGCTAGATGCTATTTGTCAACGATATTAGATGCATACACTAAAGAAATATTATCATATGTGTTAAGTGAAACATTAGAAATTGATTTTGTATTAGAAACAGTTAATCAATTAATAGATAGGCATGGAATAAGTGTTACAGCTGAAACATTAGTACATAGTGACCAAGGATGTCATTATACAAGTTATAGTTTTATTAATATACTTAAAGATAAAGAATTAAGGCAATCAATGTCTAGGAGGGGAAATTGCTGGGATAATGCACCGCAAGAAAGTTTTTTTGGACATATGAAGGATGAGATTGATATAAGTAATTGCAAAACATTTAATGAAGTTAAAGTAATAATAGATGATTGGATAGATTATTATAATCATGAGAGATATCAATGGGATTTAGCTAAACTTTCACCATGCGAATATTATGAATATGTAAAAACAGGAATATATCCGCTGAAGGTAGGGACTAGCAAAAAACCTTCTTCAAAAAAATAAAAAGTGTCCTTGACAAAGGGTACAGTTTAATTGCAATTGCTAAAAAACTATTAAGTAGGAATAATTCCAAAGAAGAAGTTGCAGAAATAACAGGACTAAAAATAGAAGAAATAGAAAAATTACAATAAAAACAAAGTATGCTATACACATTACTAATTGACTAACTTACCTCAAAATGTTATACTATAAAAAGAAAAATAATGAGGTGAAAAAATGAATGTTACACTACCAGAAAAAAATAAAATAAACAAAAGAAGAATAATAATTTATAGTATAGCAATATTTGCATGTATACTAGCAATAGTAGTTATAATTGGAATACAAATACTTGGAAATGATGTTGTAGACAATTTTTTTGGAGTTAGTAAAATAACAAAAAAAACAGAAGAAGAGGAAAATAGGTTAAAAGCAAATTTTGATACATTATTTCAAAATCAATTAGAAAATAATAGCTCTTGTGAGGTAAAAAAAATTGATAAAAATAAAGATATTGTATATACCAATTATGAGAACACTGATAAATCAGCTAATAATTATGAAATGAATGTAAATTTACCATATATAAATATAAAAAATCAATCAGTAAAAGATTATAATGAAAACATAAAGAATATCTTCCAAGCAAAAGCAGAAGAAGTTTTAAAAAGTACAAATAGTAATGTTATTTATACAGTAAAATATGAAGCATATATAGAAAATAATATTTTATCATTAATAATCTATTCTGATTTAAAACAAGATTCAAGTGCTCAAAGAATTATAGTACAAACTTTTAATTTTAATTTAGAAACAAATAAAGAATTAACATTAGAAGATATTATAAAAATTTATGAACTTGATGAGAAAACAGTGCAAGACAAAATAGATAATGAAATAAAAACAGAAGAAAAAAAGGCGGAAGACTTAAAAGCATTGGGGTATAATGTTTTTACAAGAGATACAAAAAGTGATATGTACAAAATAAAAAATGCTACAGAATTCTTTGTACATAATAATAATTTATATATAATTTATGCCTATGGAAATGATAAATTAACAAGTGAAAGAGATATTGTAGTAATGTAAAGATATAAATAACAAAAATAGCTAACTTTTAAAGTTAGCTATTTTGTTTGAAAATAAAAGGGGATGTTTTTATTTTTAAGTCAGATTTTCTTCTGACTATGTTCATATTATAATAATGAATTTTGTCCATTTTGTGAATTAAAAGTGAAATCTAAGTTAAGGTTGTTCACCTAATGTTAAAGTAATTTCTTTTTCTGTACCATTTCTGTTAATTTTTAATTTTAATTCATCACCAATTTTATGAGAATTTTTAACTTCATTTAATTCATCCATTGTTTTTATTGATTTTCCCTCGACTTCTATAATAACATCTCCAGCTTTTAATCCAGCTTTTTCAGCAGCTGAGAAGTCTTCTACAGATTTAACATAAACACCTTCAACTAAATTATAAGTTTTTGCTGTTTCAGCATTTAAATCAATACCAGATATTCCAATAAAAGGTCTTTTAACTTTGCTGTATTGAATTAATTGAGATGTAATATCTGTAGTAGAATTAATAGGAATAGCAAATCCAATACCTTCAATTCCAGTACCAGAAAGTTTTAGAGTATTAATACCAATTACTTTACCTTCACTATTAACTAAAGCACCACCACTATTACCAGAATTTATAGCAGCATCTGTTTGAATACAAGTATAAGTTTTTCCATCTGAATCAGTAATTTTTCTATTAACAGCACTTATAATACCAGTTGTTACTGTACTGTTCATATTAACTGGGTTACCAACAGCCATAGCAAATTCTCCAACTTTTACAGAATCAGAATCAGCAAATTCAGCTTTTGTTAAACCTGTTTTTTCAATTTTTATAACAGCTAAATCAGTTTGTTCATCTTGACCTACAATTTTAGCTTCATATTCAGTTTCATCTCCAAATAAAGTAACAGTTACCTTTCCAGCATCTGTGATTTGATAATATGAGTTTGACTCAGAAGTGCTTGAAGATACAACATGATTATTTGTTAAAATGTAACCATCATCACTAATGATAATACCTGAACCAGAAGCTGTTGCGGTAGAAGAAGAGCTTCTACCAAAGAAAGATTGAGTATTTACAGTATATTCAATTTTAATACCAACAATAGATGGCAAAATTTTATTAGCCGCATATACAGCAGTATCTGAATAATTACTTAAAGATGTTTGAGTAACATAACCATTAGATTGAGTTGATGAACTATTAGATGTACTTATATTACTTGAAAAATTATTTATTAATTTTGATCTTATTGATGGGACACCAAAACATGTTCCAAGTACAACACTACATCCAACTACACCACTTACAAATGGTAATATAACTGTTTTTCCAAAACCTGTTTTATTTTTTTGTGATTTTTCATTTTTATTATAAGATGATGAACCTGTAACAGGAATTGCTTTAAATTTTGTTTCGTTTTTTTCGTTTTCTTCCATAAGAATACCTCCTAAAATAAATTATGTATTTTATTTATGATTATATCATAACCTAATTTTATCTAAGAATACAATAGAATTGTGAAAATTGTGTGAAAATAATGTATAAATTGTTTGTACTTTTTAAAATTAAAAAATATTAAAAACTCCTTGAAAAAAACACGTTCTACATATATAATAAGTAAAAGAATGGAGGAATATAAATGAAAAAAAATAGAGGAATAACAATGGTAGCATTAGTAATAACAATAGTAGTATTATTAATAATTGCTGGAATATCAATAGGAGCAGGAAATAATGCAATAAAAAACTCAAAATTGGAAAA
>ERZ791852.2002-NODE-2002-length-11213-cov-2.603782_pt1 | contig 11213 bp, 10 predicted proteins | sample MGYA00510287_ERZ791852 | MGnify/ENA primary metagenome ERZ791852 (study PRJEB30046, sample SAMN00715257) | human gut metagenome | study: EMG produced TPA metagenomics assembly of the A metagenome-wide association study of gut microbiota in type 2... | reverse complement strand
TTGGCTGGATTTAGTCAGCTTCTTTAATAGTTTTCTAAAGCCCTATCAAGAATTGGTAGAAGTCAATTATTTTTCAGCTCGTCCAACAGATGCAGGCAAACACGATAGGCAAGATAAACTATTTCAAGCAAACAAATGCAACCCTAAATTTAACTTGATATTGGGTAAATACCTCAAAAAAGAGATTAAATGCCGTTATTGTGGTGGTATCATTCATTCTTTTGAAGAAAAAGAGAAGCTGATTGGTTATGTGATCAACCGTGATACGGGCGGATATATTTCTCAGAGCGGATATGGCTATGGAAGATATGGTAAATATCAGAAATACAGAAAATATGCAGAACTGGATGAAGAAACGATGAATACCGAAGATACATTGTAAAAGTATCTGGCGAAGAGCCTCGGTTTTCAGGAAGTACGAGGGAGTAGATAAATGAATGAAGTGAGCAGTATAGGGAAATTCCTTGAGCCGTTATCGGAGGCATATGCTCATATTCCGTTTGAAGGATATGGGATTGCCGGGATTTTGAGCATCGTTTTACTGGCATTTTATGGAATTGTGATTTCAAGATTGAAGATTACGGAAAGAAGGAAGATTCTGGTCAGAAGAGTCTGTGCATGGTGCGTGATTGTTTTGTATAGTGGAACGGTTCTCATCTGTAATTCTTTTTATGGATTTTTGTTCCTGCCGGTCGGAATCCTTTTTGCATGGCAGTGTATTGGGAAAAAGATGATTTTTAAAGCAGCCGGAGCGGCGGTGATGCTGAGTCTGTGTACGCAGACCGTACAGATGGTATTGTTGGAAGGAATGTTTGATATCAGGCATTTTCTACTGAATATTCCCTGGACGTTGATTGGAGCGGCATCTGTAGTATTATGGCGGCTGCTTGCAAAGAAGAATAAGCCGGTTCGTTATATCATCCGTGGAATCATGATCCTGCTTGCACTGATTCTACTTGCAGGAATTTGTGCTTTTGGAGTTTATCATGTCCTGCGTGTCAGTGGTAAGCTCAATGCAAAGGATAATATCAGTGAGGTGGAGAACCGGATACAGACCGATGATTCAGGACTGATCTGGTATAATGGGAAAGCTTATCAGTACAATGAAAATGTGATTACGATCCTTGTGATGGGAATCGATCAGAACAGTGAAGAAATTCAGCAGATTGAAGGAATTTCCGGTGAAAGTGGACAGGCAGATTCCATTTTCCTTCTGGTGATGGATGAAAGTAAGAACAAGGTGCGGATTATTGGTATGTCGAGAGATACGATGACACCGATCAAGACATTTGATTATAAGGGAAATTATGTGGGAGATGCAGAAAATCATCTTGGACTTGCCTATGCATTCGGAGATGGAAAAGAGACGAGTTGTCAGTATATGGTTGATGCAGTTTCCAATCTCTTTTATGGAATCCCTATTAATTCATATGTGGCATTGAATATGGAAGCTGTTGAGCAGTTGAATGATGCAGTTGGCGGAGTCACCGTGACGATTCCGGAGGATCTTGCACAGATGATGCCAAATCAATTCAGTGCGGGCAGTACAGTGACGTTGAATGGAAAACAGGCTTTAAGTTTTGTCAGATCCAGAGATACAGCGATTGATTTCAGCAATAATCTGCGAATGGCACGTCAGAAGACCTATCTGCTGAATTTTGCACAGACTGCGATTGAAAAGATGAAATCAGATATGGGGCTGCCGGCAAGATTGTATCATGAGCTTTCCGGTAAGATGGTGACCGATATTGATCTGAATGATGCTGTTTATCTTGCAACAAAAGGATTATCAATGTCATTTAGTGAAGACGATATTGTTACCTTGCAGGCAGATGCCCAAAGAGGAACCGTGTATGATGAGATGTATGTGGACGATCAGGCACTTTATGAGCTGATCCTGAATACATTTTACAATGAAGTGTCAGCCGGGGAGGATACAGAGTGATGCAGGAGACCGGAAAGGAAAATGCAAAGCAGGACAGAAAAAATAATAAGAAAAAGTGGATGATTCTTGCAGTCTGTGCTTTTGCGGCAGCGATACTGCTGATCGGATTTATTGCGGGAACATGGTGGATGGAAAAAAAGGCCGAACAAGAGTATCTGGCGATGCAGGAAAAAAATGCAGAGAAGAGACAGAAAATTCCGGAAGAGGAAAAGAAGATAGATATCCCGGTAGATTTTGATTCGTTGCAGAAAGAGAATCCTGATATTTATGCGTGGATCACGATTCCGGATACAGTAATTGATTATCCGATTGTACAAAGCAGTGAAGATAACGCTTATTATCTGAATCATTCAGCAGAAAAGACAGACAGTGTAAGTGGAGCAATTTATTCTGAAAATTATAATAAGAAAAATTTTGATGATCCGATTACTCTTTTGTATGGACATAATATGAAAGATGGATCAATGTTTGCCGGACTTCATAAATATGAAGAAGATACATATTTTAATGACCATAAGGATCTGGTGATTTATACGCCGGATGCAATCTTGAAATATAAGATTTTTGCGGCTTACCGTACAGATGACCGGCATATACTCCTGTATTATAACTTGGGAGCGGAAGACTATAACCGGCAGGCGTATCTGAATGATATCCTGAATCAGAGGACAATGGGAGCGATGCTTGACCAGTCGGCTCCGGTGAGTACGGAAAGTAAGATACTTACGTTATCAACCTGCGATCGGGCAGGAGATGCTTACCGTTATGTAGTGCAGGCCTATCTTGTAGAAAAAATGGAATGAAATCTAACTTTTATTGATGAAAAATGACAAAAAATTTAAAGTGAGTAATTGAAGTTTTATAAGGCACATGATATAATTCATACATATGTATATACCAATAACGGATTTTATGAGGAAGACTAGGAGGAAAATGATGAAAAAGAGATTTATGACGGGGGTTGTTGCTGCTGTTACCGCATTGGCAATGAGTGTAAGTGCGTTGGCTGCAGGAAGCATTGTAGGCACTATTGATATGCCGAATGCAAGTACTGATAAAGGAACGATTTCATTAGAACCGGTTGCACCGGGAGCTTATGATGATGACCTTCAGAAGGTCGTAGATGAGATAAATGATGCAAAGTCAAGTGCAAGTGTTAAAGCGGCATTTGATGGAAATCTTCCGTCATCACTGGCTTACTATACGGAGAAAGGTCTTGAAGTAAAAGGATATGATATTTCAGGATACAAGTTCCTGTCTCCGGTAATGAACCTCGGAGTGACAGGTGTGCAGGCATCAGCGGGCAACCTTGTAAAGGTTACATTTGTTGCGAACAATATGACAGATGGTATGATTGTTGATATTCTTTATTATTGTGCAGAGCATGGCTGGGAAGTGGTTAAAGGTGTGAGAGTCAGCGGAAACCAGGTAGCGGCGTACTTCCACTCAGTTTCAGCAGGGACTCCGGTATCTTTGATTTATAAGCTGGCGGCTGCAAATGGTGGAAATGATAATAATGGTAACACAACAACTGGTACATCCAAAGGAAATGGTACTGCAGTTTCTCCGAAGACAGGACAGAACTCTATGATCCCGGTTGCAGGTATGGCAGTAGTTCTTCTTGGTATCGGTGCATTTGCTGTAGTAAGAAGCAGAAAAGAAATTTAAGATCTGAATAAGAAGAAAAGAAAGGCTGTCATTGACAGCTTTTCTATTATCATTTTTTGTGATTAATTTAAAGATGTCGGGGTCAAAAGCCCCCGACTATGATACCTACGGATTGTTACGCACTACGTGCTCCCACAATCCTACCCAACATTCGCATATCGTGGTGCTTACGCCCCACTTTTATGCTCATATTGGGGCGGGTCACAAGGTCATTCTACCACTAGTGTGCGAGCACACGTGGTGTCAGACCTTTTGACCCTGGTATCATTTAAATAGTTAGTTCTATGGATTGAGACAGGGAATCAGGGGGGAATCTTTAATCTTAATTTATTTTAGAGGAGGATTCTCAAGATGTGTGGAATAGTTGGATATGTAGGAACAGAACAGGCGGCACCAATTTTGCTTGCAGGGTTGTCGAAACTGGAATACCGCGGATATGACTCCGCAGGAATTGCCATTCGCAACGAGGATACAGGAGATATAACTGTAGTCAAAGCAAAGGGCCGCCTGAAAATTTTATCTGAAAAGACGAATGATGGTCACGCAGTACCGGGAATGTGTGGTATCGGCCATACTCGCTGGGCAACGCACGGAGAACCATCAGAGAACAATGCACATCCGCATTGCACAGATGACAAGTCGGTGGTACTTGTTCATAATGGTATTATTGAAAATTATCAGGAATTAAAAGATAAGCTGATTAAATCGGGATATGCATTTTATTCCCAGACTGATACGGAGATTGCGGTGAAGCTGGTCGATTATTATTATAGGAAGACAGGGACTCCGCTGGAGGCGATTTCCAGAGCCATGCTGCGTATCAGAGGATCTTATGCTTTTGGGATTATGTTTCATGATCATCCGGGGAAGATATTTGCAGCAAGAAAAGACAGTCCGTTGATTATTGGAAAGAGTCAGACCGGATGTCTCATCGCATCGGATGTTCCGGCAATTCTTGATAAGACAAGGAATGTATACTATATCGGAAACCATGAGATTGCGGAGCTTTCTCAGGATGAGATCCATTTTTATAATATCGACAGAGAAGAGATTCAGAAGGAACAGGTTGAGATCAAGTGGGATGCGGAGTCGGCAGAAAAGGGCGGATATGAGCATTTTATGCTGAAAGAGATCCATGAGCAGCCGAGAGCAGTCCGTGATACGATTGGTGCATATGTGAAGGATGGAAAGATCGATCTTTCCGAAACCGGACTTACCGATGAAAAGCTGCAGGAGATAGAGAGAATCTATATTGTCGCGTGTGGTTCTGCTTATCATGTTGGCATGGTAGGAAAATATGTGATTGAAGAACTGGCAGATATTCCGGTGGAAGTTGATCTTGCATCAGAATTTCGTTACCGGAATCCAAAGCTTGTGAAAAATTCACTGGTTGTGATCGTCTCTCAGTCCGGCGAGACGGCAGACAGCCTTGCAGCACTCCGCCTTGCGAAAGAACGCAAGATTCCGGTACTTGGTATCGTGAACGTAGTAGGTTCCAGCATTGCTAGAGAAAGTGATTATATTCTTTATACTTATGCAGGCCCTGAGATTTCGGTTGCCACGACAAAGGCATACAGTACCCAGTTGATCGCAATGTATCTGCTGGCAATCCAGGCGGCAAAGGTGAAGGATGTGATCTCGGAGGAACGGTATGCAGCCCTGATCGAAGAGCTTGGCACACTCCCTGAGAAGATACAGAAGACATTGGATGACAAGGAGCGTATCCAGTGGTTCGCAAGCAAGTATGCAAATGCAAAGGATGTTTTCTTTATCGGAAGAGGAATTGATTATGCCATCAGTATGGAAGGCAGCCTGAAGATGAAGGAGATCAGTTATATTCATTCGGAGGCTTACGCAGCAGGAGAGCTGAAGCATGGAACGATCAGTCTGATCGAGGATGGTATCCTGGTAGTCGGTGTTGCGACGCAGGCAGCTCTTTTTGAAAAGACGATCAGCAATATGGTGGAGGTCAAGAGCCGTGGAGCTTATCTGATGGGGCTGACGACCTATGGAAATTATAATATTGAAGATACGGCAGATTTCGCAGTTTATGTACCGCAGACCGAATCATTCTTTGCAACCAGTCTTGCAATCGTACCGTTGCAGCTAATGGGCTATTACGTCAGTGTGGCAAAAGGACTGGACGTTGATAAGCCGAGAAATCTCGCAAAGTCTGTTACGGTTGAATGACAAGTTTCAGAGTGACGGCAAAGGCGAATAAAAAAATTTCCTGTTGTGGCAGGGCAGATAAATAAAGAGTTTAAAAAAGACCGCAGATGTGGAGTGATAGTACTTCCTTTACCGGATGTCCGGGAAAGAGGATGTATAGCAGAGAAGAGTCCATATTTGTGGTCTTTCTTACTTTTTGAAAAGTTGAATCGTGTCTGTCATGCTTTGCTTTTGAAAGGCTGGATCGTGTCTGTCATGCTTTACCCAGATTTAACAATCGCCCGATTTTACATTTAACAATCGTCTTTTATCATAAATATCGTGGTCAGGGGGAAAATGAAAAAGTACCCAAAGACCAGAAAAGAGATTGGGACGAAAAGAGTCCGATATGAAAAAGGAGATTAAAAAAATGAAAATGAAAAAAATTGCCGCAGCGGTAATGATGGTAAGTATGGTAGCAGTAACAGCAGTTGGATGTGGAAGTAGCAATGGCACAGATACAAAAGGTGCAGACGCAAATCAGTCAGATGCAACTTCTGACTGGGATGAGACAAGTGATGTTACGATCGTTTCCCGTGAGGATGGTTCAGGTACAAGAGGGGCCTTCATTGAGTTGTTCGGAATTGAAGAGAAGCAGGATGACGGAACAAAGGTTGACATGACAACAACAGATGCACAGATCACAAATAATACTTCTGTTATGCTGACAACAGTTGCAGACAATGAGTATGCGATCGGTTATGTGTCACTTGGTTCTCTGAATGACAGTGTAAAAGCACTGAAGATTGGCGGAGCAGAAGCAACTGCAGAGAATATCGAGAACGGTTCATACAAAGTATCCAGACCGTTTAATATCGCAGTAAAGAAAGATCTTAATAACGAAGTTGCAAAAGACTTTATGAGCTTTATCATGAGTACAGAAGGACAGAAAGTAGTAGCAGATGAGAAGTATATTGCTGTTGCAGATGTAAAAGATTATGCAGGAACAAAGCCTTCAGGAAGCTGTGTAGTTGGTGGTTCTTCTTCTGTATCCCCTCTGATGGAGAAACTGATCGAGGCTTACAAAGCTGTCAACCCAAATGCAAGTATCGAGCTTCAGACATCCGATTCTACAACAGGTATGACTTCTACGATTGAGGAAAGTTATGATATTGGTATGGCATCCAGAGAACTGAAAGATGAAGAAGCAGCAGAGCTTGAGCCTACAGTGATTGCTACAGACGGAATCGCAGTAATCGTAAACAATGCAAATCCGCTGGATGAGCTGTCAGCCGATCAGGTAAAAGATATTTATGTGGGAAATGTATCTACATGGGATGAGATCACAAAATAATTGACAAAGAAAGTGATTTGACACGATCTTGACAGATTAAGAGGAAAAAAGAATGAAATCAAAAGCAGTGACTGAGAAGGTCATGCAGGGAGTCTTCTTTATTGCCGCCTGTACTTCGGTGCTGGCGGTAGCTCTTATTTGCATCTTTCTTTTTGCAAATGGAATCCCTGCGATCAGAGAAATTGGATTTGTAAAATTTATCACCGGAGATATTTGGCGTCCGGGAAATAAGCTGTTCGGAATTTTTCCGATGATCATCGGAAGTATTTACGTGACAGCGGGAGCGATCATTTTCGGAGTTCCGATCGGAATCCTTACCTCGGTATTTATGGCAATGTATTGTCCAAAGAAAATTTATAAACCACTGAAAGCGGCAACAGAGCTGCTGGCAGGAATCCCATCGGTTGTCTACGGTTTTTTCGGACTGGTCGTAATAGTTCCGATGATCCGCGATTTTGGAAAATGGATGAAAATGATGGGACTGGTAGAGAAATCAGGGGATGGAAAAGGCGTGCTGACAACTTCGATCATACTAGGCATGATGATTCTTCCAACGATCATCGGAACAACAGAAAGTGCCATGCGGGCTGTACCGGAGCAGTATTATGAAGGTGCATTGGCTCTGGGAGCAACGCATGAGAGAAGTATTTTTACCGTGATCATCCCGGCCGCAAAATCAGGAGTGATCGCAGGAATTGTGCTGGGAATCGGACGTGCGATCGGAGAGACGATGGCAGTGATCATGATTGTTGGAAATCAGCCGAGACTGGTTTCAAATATGCTTTTGGGAATGCGTACACTGACCGGAAATATCGTCATTGAAATGGGCTATGCAACCGGATTGCACAGAGAAGCACTGATTGCTACCGGGGTTGTCTTATTTGTCTTTATCCTGATTATTAACTTTAGTGTGGCATTGTTGAAGAGGAGGGGTGAACATGAATGAGAATGCTGTGAACTGTTTGTCGGCACGCGACAAGATGCGTTCGTACCTGAAGCATCCGGGATCATTCGTCCTAATGCTTCTGGTCATGCTGGCAGCCTTGGTGACATTTGCAGTGCTGATCTTTCTGATTATCTATATTCTGGTCAACGGTCTGCCGTATATGAAACCGTCCCTGTTCTCGTTACATTATACATCGGAGAACGCTTCGGTTATTCCGGCGTTAGTTAATACGGTAGTGATGACCCTGCTTTCCTTGCTTATTGCAGTTCCGCTTGGAATCTTCTCAGCCGTTTTTCTGGTGGAATATGCAGGAAGAGGAAACAAATTTATTGACGTGATCCGTCTGACAACGGAAACTCTGTCGGGAATCCCGTCAATCGTATATGGCCTGTTCGGTATGTTGTTCTTTGTGAATGCACTGCACTGGGGATTTTCAATCCTGGCAGGAGCGTTTACCTTATCCATTATGATTCTTCCGTTAATTATGAGAACAACGGAAGAAGCTTTAAAATCGGTTCCGGACTCCTACCGGGAAGGAAGTTTCGGACTGGGAGCAGGCAAGCTGAGGACGGTATTTAAGATCGTACTTCCAAGTGCAGTTCCGGGAATCCTGGCAGGTGTCATCCTTGCCATCGGAAGGATCGTGGGAGAGACAGCAGCCTTGATCTATACGGCGGGAACGGTAGCACAGATTCCGAAAAATGCGTTTGGGTCGGGTCGTACGCTGGCAGTGCATATGTATATGCTTTCCAGTGAAGGCCTTTATATGAATCAGGCATATGCAACAGCAGTGATCCTGCTGATCCTTGTTGTAGTGATCAACACATTGTCAGGGATGATCGCAAAGCGGCTGACGAAGAAATAGAGAGGAAAAAAGAATGTCGAAGTTAAGTATCAAAAATTTAGATTTATATTATGGTGATTTTAAAGCTCTCAAGAATATTAATCTTGAAATCGAAGCGAATAAGATCACTGCTTTTATCGGACCTAGCGGATGTGGTAAATCTACATTGTTAAAGTCAATCAACCGTATGAATGATCTGGTTGAAGGATGCCGGATCGATGGTGAAATCCTTCTGGATGGAAAAAATATCTTCAAAGGTATGGATGTTAATCTGCTCAGAAAAAGAGTCGGAATGGTTTTTCAGAAGCCGAATCCATTTCCGATGAGTATTTATGATAATATTGCCTATGGTCCAAGAACGCACGGAATCCGTTCGAAAGCGAAGCTGGATGATATTGTAGAAAAATCATTGAGAAATGCAGCAATCTGGGAAGAATGCAAGGATCGTCTGAAAAAGAGTGCATTGGGAATGTCAGGAGGACAGCAGCAGAGACTGTGTATCGCCCGTGCATTGGCGGTAGAACCGGAAGTTCTGCTGATGGATGAACCGACATCAGCACTGGATCCGATTTCTACATCCAAGATCGAAGACCTTGCGATGGAGCTGAAAAAAGATTATACTATTGTCATGGTTACGCACAATATGCAGCAGGCAGTACGTATCTCTGACAATACCGCCTTTTTCCTTTTAGGAGAGGTGATCGAATATAATAATACGGAGACTTTATTCTCCGTTCCGGCGAATAAAAAGACAGAGGATTATATCACAGGGAGGTTCGGTTAAATTATGCGTAATAGATTTGATCAGCAGTTGCATCATCTGGATGAACAGCTTACCCATATGGGAGAATTATGTGAGATTGCAATTTCAAAGGTAACCCAGGCACTGAAAGAGGGAAGTGCCGGACAGGCAAGGGTCGTAGTAGCTGAAGATGAAGAGATCGATCAGATGGAGAAAGAGATTGAGCGTCTGTGTCTGAAGCTTCTGCTCCAGCAGCAGCCGGTGGCAAGAGATTTAAGAAGAATTTCTGCGGCACTGAAAATGATCACAGATATGGAGCGGATCGGGGATCAGACTTCCGATATCGCAGAGATCATTATTTCTGCAAAATATGAGAATGTGGCACAGGATATTGATTTGATCGGTGCAATGGCAACCGGAGTCAGTACGATGGTCAGGGACAGTGTAGTGGCATATGTGGAAAAAGATCTGGAGCTTGCAAGGAAAGTGATGGCTTCGGATGATAAGATTGATGCGTATTTTGATGAGATCCGCGATAAGATGATTGCCTATATCAAAGCAGAGCATGGAGAACAGGGAAACCGGATCTTTGATCTGATCATGGTGACAAAATATCTGGAGCGGATCGGAGATCATGCTACGAATATTGCAGAGTGGGTAGAATTTTCTATTACGGGAGTTCATAAGGACAGTGCTGCAATGCATGAAAGCTAAAGGAGAGTACGGAGAATGATTTATTGCGTGGAAGACGATGATAACATCAGAGAACTGGTGATCTATACTTTAGAGACAACCGGACTGAAGGCAAAGGGATTTGCTGATGGAGGTGCTTTTATGAAGGCTCTTGCGTTTGATACACCAGATCTGATCCTGCTGGATATTATGCTGCCCGGAGATGACGGAATGGTACTCCTGAAGAAGCTGAAGTCTTCTTCAAAGACGAAGGAGATTCCTGTGATCATGGTGACGGCAAAAGGCTCAGAGTATGATAAGGTGATCGGACTGGATTCGGGAGCAGATGACTATGTGACGAAGCCTTTCGGGATGATGGAGCTTGTATCCAGAATTAAGGCGGTCTTAAGAAGAAGCAGAAAGATAGAGGAAAAGTCGGAGATTGAGCTTTCGGGAGTCTGCATGAATATCAAAAAGCATGAGGTTACAGTGGATGGGAAAGCAGTGGCTTTGACTTTGAAGGAGTTTGAATTGCTCGAAAAGCTGATGGTGAACAGAGGGATCGTACTGACGCGCGATCAGCTCCTTATGGAGGACAGGGTATGGGGAGTAGAATATTTTGGAGATACCCGTACAGTAGATGTGCATGTGCGTACGCTCCGGCAGAAGCTGGGCGAAAAGGGAGATATGATCCAGACAGTACGTGGAGTAGGATACCGTGTGGGAGGAGAATAATGAAGCAGAAGATCCAGAAAAGTATGATGCTGATCCTGCTGGCGACATTATTTCCTTTCTATGTGATCATGACAGTGATCCTGTACAACCAGAACCTTGGGATTCTGGAAAAGGAAGTGCAGCAGGAGGCAGCGTATCTCAGCAGCGGTGTAGATGTAG
>ERZ791852.1992-NODE-1992-length-11259-cov-2.684220_pt1 | contig 11259 bp, 9 predicted proteins | sample MGYA00510287_ERZ791852 | MGnify/ENA primary metagenome ERZ791852 (study PRJEB30046, sample SAMN00715257) | human gut metagenome | study: EMG produced TPA metagenomics assembly of the A metagenome-wide association study of gut microbiota in type 2... | reverse complement strand
CCAGAACTTAGACTATATGGATTCATATAATCCTGATTATATACTTATTTTATCAGGTGACCATATTTATAAGATGGACTACGAGGTTATGCTTGATTATCATAAGGCTAATAAGGCAGATGTTACAATTGCAGCAATGCCTGTTCCAATTGAGGAGGCAAGCAGATTTGGTGTAGTAGTTACAGATGAGGATCACAAGATTACAGAGTTCCAGGAGAAGCCGGAACATCCAAAGAGTAATCTTGCATCAATGGGTATCTACATATTTAGCTGGCCGGTTCTTAGAGAAGCATTGATTAATCTTAAAGACCAGCCTAATTGTGACTTTGGTATGCATATTATTCCATATGTTCACAGAGAAGGAAAAAGAATTTTTGCATATGAATATACAGGATATTGGAAAGATGTAGGAACATTAAAGTCATATTGGGAAGCCAATATGGAATTAATTGATATTGTGCCTGAATTTAATTTATATGAAGAATTTTGGAAGATTTATACTAAGAATGATGCTTTACCACCACAGTATCTGTCAGACAGTGCAGAGGTGGAGAAGAGTATTGTAGGCGAGGGCTGTGATATATACGGCGGTGTTTATAACTCGGTAATAAGTGCGGATGTAGTGATAGAAGAAGGAGCGGAGGTTCACGATTCCATTATTATGCATGGCACCAGAATTAGAAAAGGAACTAAGGTTTACAATGCCATTATTGCAGAGAATGTTGAAGTTGGACAGGACTGCGAAATCGGCATTGGAGAATATGCAGACAGCTTGTTAAGTCAGAAGATTTATAATTGTGAACTTGCTGTTATTGGAGAAGGTTCAAGTATACCGGATGGTGTAAAGATTGGAAAGAATGTAGCAATATCAGGAAAGACGGAAATTACAGATTATCCGGACGGAAAGCTCCCATCAGGTGGCTATATTATTAAGGCAGGTGAGATTTAATGAGAGCAATAGGAATAATTTTAGCAGGTGGAAATAACAGTAAGATGCGCGAACTCTCAAAGAAGAGAGCAATTGGAGCAATGCCTATAGCAGGAAGCTACAGAGCTATAGATTTTTCATTAAGTAATATGTCTAATTCACATATTCAGAAGGTAGCAGTTTTAACACAGTACAATGCGTGGTCATTAAATGAACATTTAAGTTCATCTAAATGGTGGGATTTTGGTAGAAAACAGGGAGGATTGTTTGTATTTACACCATCTATCACATCAGACAATGGATTCTGGTATAGGGGAACTGCAGATGCCATTGCACAGAATATGGCATTTTTAAAGAAGAGCCATGAACCATATGCAATTATTGCATCAGCAGATGCAGTATACAAGCTTGATTACAACAAAGTATTAGAAAGACATGTTGAAACAGGCGCAGACATTACAATTGTCTGCAAGGATATCGGTTCAACAGAGAAGGCTTTAGCATACGGTGTTGTAACAACAGATTCTAACGGCAGAATCGTTGATTTTGAAGAGAAGCCGGGCGAAACAACAAGCTCAAAGATTTCAACAGGAATTTATGTAATCAGAAGAAGATTACTTATTCAGTTAATTGAGCAGTGTATGGCAGAAGATAATTATGATTTTGTAAACGACATAATTATCAGAAACAAAGATACAAAGAGAATATATGCTTATAATCTTGATTCTTATTGGCAGAATATTTCTAACATAGACAACTATTATAGTTGTAATATGGATTTTCTTAAACCGGATGTAAGGGATTTCTTCTTTAAACAGTATCCGGACGTATATTCAAAAGTGGCTGATTTGCCACCGGCAAAATATAATCCTGGTTCAAAAGTAAGAAACAGCTTAATTTCAAGTGGTTGTATCATTAACGGTGAAGTGGACGGATCCGTGGTATTCCATCAGGCATACATTGGAAACAATTGTGTAATCAAGAACTCAATTATTCTTAATGATGTTTATATTGGAGACAACACAGTAATAGAGAATTGTATAGTTGAAAGCCACAGCACTATTAATCCTAACGAGAAATTAGGAAGCGAAGATAGCGAAGTACAGATTATTAATGAGAGAAACTTCAGATATAGTTTGTAGAAGTAATCTAAGGGTTGTACATAAAAATACTTAGGCAAATATAATAGAAAGGAAGCGCAGGTGTATTACAGGTACACTTGTACCTCAAAGCAGGAAATTGAGGAAGGACATAATTATGAATATTACAGATGTAAGAGTTAGAAAAATGACAAAAGAAGGAAAGATGAAAGCAGTTGTGTCAATTACTATTGATGATGAATTTGTAGTACATGACATTAAAGTAGTTGAAGGAGATAAGGGATTATTCATTGCAATGCCTAGCAGAAAAGCAGCAGATGGTGAATACAGAGACATTGCTCATCCAATCAACTCAGGTACCCGTAACAATATCCAGCAGATAGTTCTTGAAGCTTACGAGAAGGCCTTACTTGAACCGGAAGCTGAATAGAAAATTATAAACAATAAAATAATATCTAACTAAAAAGGCTACAGCTTGCGGAAACGTGGGCTGTAGTTTTTTTGATTGAAAATTCTTAGGAGAATTTGTTGAATAAAATAACCTAAATGACAGAATCATATTGACAGGAAGGATGATAAATAATAAAATCATAGTATTAAGGATAAAGGAAAAATTACTATGAGAAAGATTGAAACATTAGAAATGGCATTGGAAAGAATTAAGGAATTAGAGGCGGAGAACCAGAAGCTGAATGAAGAATTGGAATATTACAGAAACAGAAAAGTAAGCGGACGTCAGAAACATAACGATAAGTGGCAATCTATTTATAATGATTTTGTTGTTTTATATGAATCGGGAATGTCAATTGCTGAAATTGCAAAAGAAAAAAAATTGAGCGAAAGAACTATCTATAGATATAAGGCTTATTATGACAAGGTGATGAGTGAGCAGAAAGCATTGGCGGAATAGATATTTGGGAAGAATGTATGCTTGAAAAAATATTTTATTAGGAGAAGAAAATGCTATTGGAAGAGTATATAAATGTTATAAATGCTATTAGAAGTTATGTTAATGGAGAGGAAATGGACCAGGCATTTTGTTCTAATTTGGCGGGAGCATATCAGATTTGCAAGAAACATAATTTAACTGCGCTTATGGCAGAAGTTTTGGATAGAACGGATGTTGACAAGAGGAGTCCGATATATCAAAGATGGCAGATGGAAAAGAATCAGGCTGTTTACAAGAATGTTTTGATGGATGTTGAGCGCGAGGAAATTATTACATTCTTTGAAGAAAAAAATATTTGGTATTTGTTACTGAAAGGTTTGATTATTAGGGAATACTATCCAAATCCTGCCTTAAGAGAGATGTCAGATAATGATATTTTGGTTGACAGAAAATATATGAAGGACATTTATGACTTCATGGTTGGTAGAGGGTACAGTATTAAAGGATATGGAACCAGCAATCATGATGAGTATTTAAAGAAACCGGCATATAATTTTGAAATGCACAGAGCTCTTTTTGACAAAGATGATTACGAAAGTTGGAATAGTTATTTTGACAATATATTTGATAAGTTAACAAAGAAGTCTGAGAATAGCCTGGAATATGTATTCAAAGAGGAAGATTTTTATATTTATTTTATGGTACATACATATAAGCATTATGCAAGTGGCGGAATGGGACTTAGAACAATTCTTGATGTGTATTTGTATTTGAGAAAGAATAAAGAGTTAGATTTTTCTTATGTTGAAAAAGAATTGGGAAAATTAAATATAGCAGATTTTGAAAAGCAGTTTAGAAAGCTATGTTTTGATGTATTTAGTGTTAATGAATCTGATGCTAAAGCGGATTGGTATGAAGGTCTTCCAACAGATGAAAAGAATATGCTTGATTATATTATGGGAGCAGGCACATATGGAAATGTGGATAATTTGGTAGCAAATAAGCTTGGAGATGACGATGATGTAAAAAAATCTAAGTTTAAATATGTTTTTAGACGAGTTTTCCCAGACTATAAAAGTTTTAAGAAGTATCATCCATTGATATGTAGGTATAAGGTTCTTGTTCCTTTTGGATATTTATTTAGAATTATTAAGCTTCCTTTCACAGGTTGGAAGAGAGCCATGGCAGAACTTAAGGCTGTATTGAGAAAGTAGGCTTGACACTATTTCAAATGAATTATATAGTAAACTACAGTAAATATGAAAAGGACTGGCTTACGATGCGATTCATTTGGGGCTAGGCAGGGAAAGGAGCAGGCAGTATTCATAGGTATTATTGGGAGTGGCATTATGGATATTGCAAAATAGTAGTATGTACGATTATTTAGTAGTTGGAGCAGGTTTGTATGGAGCAGTTTTTGCTAATCAGGCCAAGGCTCAGGGAAAGTCTGTTTTGGTTATTGATAAAAGACCTAATATTGCAGGAAATGTTTTCACGGAGAAGATTGAAGGCATCAATGTACATAAGTATGGGGCACATATTTTCCATACTAATAATAAGAAAGTTTGGAATTTTGTTAATCGGTTTGCTGAATTTAACAGATTTACTAATTCACCGGTAGCAAATTATAAAGGGGAACTTTTTAGCTTGCCTTTTAATATGTATACTTTCAACAAGATGTGGGGAGTTGTTACACCAAGTGAAGCGCAGGCAAAGATTGAGGAGCAGAAGAAACAGGCTGGAATTGCTGAACCTAAGAATTTGGAAGAACAGGCTATTTCTTTGGTAGGAACCGATATTTATGAAAAGTTGATTAAGGGTTACACAATGAAGCAGTGGGGAAGACCTTGCGATAAACTTCCTTCTTTCATTATTAAGAGATTGCCGGTTCGACTTACTTTTGATAATAATTATTTTAATGCACTTTATCAGGGGATTCCTGTAGGTGGATATACCAAGATGGTTGAAAATATGCTTGAGGGCATTGATGTAAAACTTGGAGTTGATTATTTTGATAACAAGAGTGAATATGATGCAATGGCTTCCAAGGTAGTTTACACAGGGGCTATTGATGCATATTTTGACTACAAGCTTGGAACTTTAGAGTACCGTTCAGTAAGATTTGAAAATGAAATCCTTGATATTCCTAATTTTCAGGGAAATGCAGCAGTTAATTATACTGATTCTGAAACACCTTGGACTCGTATTATTGAACATAAGTGGTTCGAGTTCGGAAAGGATGAAGAAGGTAATGACTTGCCTAAGACTGTTATTTCAAGAGAGTACAGTGCTGAATGGAAGCCGGGAGATGAACCTTACTATCCTGTGAACGACGAAAAGAATGGCGCTCTGTATGAGCAGTATAAAGAGTTAGCAAAGAAGGAAGATAATATTATTTTTGGTGGCCGACTTGGTGAATATAAGTATTATGATATGGATGCAGTTATTGCGTCCGCACTTGAAATGAGTGAGAAGGAATTAGCTTAGGAAAATCCTAAAGAGGTTAAATTTTTTTGAATTGTAATATTTTTTGAATTACAATATTTTTGAATGAAAATATCTTTGAATTAAAGCATCTTTGAACTGACGTTGTGGGTTTGAAGATGTTTTTTTTGTTGGAAAAAACAGAAATAATGTATAAATAATTTATTATTGTAAATTTTTTTAACTCTGTGCTATAATATCTTTATATTTATAAGGTGAAAACTTTATAAAATTAAAATATGCTGAAAAATATTATATTGAAAGGAGTACTACTTATGAGACATGAATTAGACCATATAGATGAACAGATTATTAAGTTGCTTCATGAGAACGCTCGTATTCCCCTTAAAACTATTGCGAGCCAGGTCTTTTTATCATCACCGGCGGTATCTGCCAGAATTGAAAGATTAGAACAGGCAGGAATTATTACAGGTTATACTGCAAAGGTTAACCCGGCAGAATTGGGTTATCATATTAAGGCATTTATAAACCTTGAGGTTAATCCGGGACAGAAGAAGGATTTCTATCCTTATATTAAGAGTTGTAACAATGTTATTGAATGTAACTGTGTTACAGGAGACTATGCAATGCTTGTTGAGGTAATGTTTAAGAGCACTGAGGAGCTTGATCACTTCATTGGAGAGCTTCAGACATTCGGAAGTACGAAGACACAGATAGTATTCTCAACATCTGTAGAACATAGAGGAATTCCACTTTCTACAGAAGAAGAATAGAATTTAGTATATTTTTATAAATTAATTTGTTTTTATAATAGAAGTTGTAAAAAAGGAGCTGTGTGCTAATGATTTTAGCAATCGTTAGAACAACAGCTCCTTTTTAGTGTGCCATTACGAAGCAATTATAAGTATATAGAAGCAAGAATATGTGACATTAGAAGGAAAGATACCACAACAATAGTGGAATACATAAAATGTTGTGGTGCATTTGAGAAGAAATGCAATTTAAAAAAGCAAATTTGATCTACACAACCTTTATTTATCGCATGTTTTTGAACATTTCACTATATTGAGTGAAAAAAATGTTGTGGGAATAGAAATAAAATTTGTTGAAAAGTTTTCTCAAACGTGGTAAGGTATTGAATACGTAACTGCTTGTTATTTATTTAACAATTAAGAAGATGATTAATATTGAAAGCATTTGCTATAAAATAATTTGAACGCTTAAGGGGAATTCAATTAAATGAAAAGATTTGGTTGTTTAGAATGTATTCAAGTATTGATACTATCTTAATTGTTTGGAAGTACTCAAGTTTGATAATAATCAACAATTGAGAATCGAGAAAGAAAGGGAATGAATAAATATGAACAGTTTTATTTATTTAGCTCCGGTTGCAGGTGTTATAGCATTGATTTTTGCTTTTTATAAGGCAATGACTATTAACAAGAGCGAAGCCGGAAATGACAGAATGAAAGAAATCGCTTCAGCTATCGCTGAAGGTGCCAGAGCTTTCTTATTTGCAGAATATAAAGTTTTGGTTATTTTTGTAGCAGTATTATTTGTAATTTTAGGATTTGGAATTAGCTGGCTTACAGCAGTTTGCTTCTTAGTTGGAGCATTATTCTCAACTTTGGCAGGTTATTTTGGTATGACAGTAGCTACAAAGGCTAACGTTCGTACAGCTAATGCAGCTAAAGAAAGCGGAATGAACAAAGCTTTATCAATCGCTTTTTCAGGCGGTGCTGTTATGGGGCTTAGCGTTGTAGGTCTTGGTATTATTGGAATAAGTGTTATCTTCATTATTCTTAATGCCACAGGCGAAGTTACAACAGACGCAGTAAGTATTCTTACAGGATTTAGCCTTGGTGCTTCATCAATCGCTCTTTTTGCAAGAGTTGGAGGTGGTATCTATACTAAGGCAGCAGACGTTGGAGCTGACCTTGTAGGTAAAGTAGAAGCAGGTATTCCTGAAGATGATCCAAGAAATCCTGCTGTTATCGCAGATAATGTAGGTGACAATGTAGGTGATGTTGCAGGCATGGGTGCTGACTTATTTGAAAGTTATGTTGGAGCTTTAGTTTCAGCTATTACACTTGGTCTTGTAGCAACAAATATTGGTAGTGCATCTCATTTTATGGCAGCTTTATTCCCACTTGTAATTGCAGGTGTTGGTATTATTGCATCAGTTATCGCTACTTTCTTTGTTAGAGGAAAAGACGGTTCTGATCCACAGAAAGCACTTAATGCAGGTGAATATACAGCAACAGCATTAGTTATTATTGCTTCAGCTATTTTAAGTAATACATTCTTTGGTAACTTTAATGCATTTATCGCAATTATTGCAGGTCTTGTAGTTGGTACTATTATTGGTAAAGTTACAGAAATGTATACATCAGAAAAATATAAGAGCGTTCAGGAAATCGCTGAAAGCTCACAGACAGGTTCAGCAACTAACATTATTAGTGGTCTTTCAGTTGGTATGAAATCAACATGTATCCCTATTGTTGTTATTGCAATCGGAATCTTAGTTGCATTCCACTTCTGCGGAATGTATGGTATTGCTCTTGCAGCAGTTGGTATGCTTTCAACAACAGGTATGACAGTAGCAGTTGATGCTTACGGCCCAATCGCTGATAATGCCGGCGGTATTGCTGAAATGTCAGAACTTGACGAAAGTGTTAGAGATATTACAGACAAATTAGATGCGGTAGGAAATACTACAGCAGCTATTGGTAAGGGATTTGCTATTGGTTCAGCAGCTCTTACAGCTTTATCACTTTTTGTTTCTTTTGCAGAAACAGCAGGAATCACAAAGAACGGTATCAATATTTTAGATGCAAGCGTTGTAGTTGGTCTTTTCATTGGTGGTATGCTTCCATTTATGTTCTCAGCTTTGACAATGTCTTCAGTTGGTAAGGCTGCAAACAAGATGATTGAAGAAGTTCGTCGCCAGTTCAAAGAAAAACCAGGTATACTTAAGGGAACAGAAAAGCCTGACTATACATCATGTGTAGGTATTTCAACACAAGCAGCATTACATGAAATGATTGTTCCTGGTATTATGGCAGTTCTTGTGCCACTTGTTATTGGATTTTTACTTGGAGCAGAAGCTTTAGGTGGTATGCTTGCAGGTTCACTTGTAAGTGGTGTTATGATGGCAGTATTTATGGCAAATGCCGGTGGTGCTTGGGATAATGCTAAGAAGTTTATTGAAGGTGGTTTTGCCGGAGGTAAAGGAAGCGAAGCACACAAGGCAGCTGTAGTTGGTGATACAGTAGGTGATCCATTCAAGGATACATCAGGACCATCAATCAACATTCTTATTAAGTTAATGACAATTGTTTCGCTTGTTTTTGCAACAGTAATTGCACAGTATGGTGGAATCTTATTCTAGATTAAAATGAAATTGATTGCTACGTATTGGTAATGAAGAAATTTGTTATAAATGGTACGTCTATCTTAAAACTGTATATTGGAAGCCATTACTTTATGAGAGAAAACATAAAGTGGTGGCTTCTCTTTTTTTTGCTTACAGTGTACAAGTCCAGTCATCCACCTGTGCTTGCACAAAGGTGGATGACTGGACTTAGGACACGCCCCAAGAATGAGCATAAAGTGAAGCGAAAGCTTCACGATATGCGAATGCTTGGGAAGGATTGCGGGAGTGCGAAGCACGTAGCAATCCGGTAAGCAAAAATGTAGTGAGAATAGGCTTGAAAAATTATTGCGGGAGTGCGAAGCACGCAGCAATCCGGTAAGCAAAAATGTAGAGGGAATAGACTTGAGAAATTATTGCGGGAGTGAAATTTGACAATAATGGGCAAACTGGTTTACATAAAACAAGAAAACAATATTATTATCGGATAGCGTACCCCAAATTTTTAAAAATAGTGAATTTTTGTGGTACGCTTGCAAAAATTACGATAAGTTATGTTGAGTTTTGCCATCAACCCTTCTACTTAAGTGACACATTTTTGTTTTTATGCTATAATACTTTGCTAACAGACAAATTAAATGTGAGGGTTGTTATGAGTTTTGATTTTTATTATGTAGCACTTTTATTTTTTATTTATAGCTTCCTGGGCTGGTGCGTTGAGGTGGCGTTCGTTGCCATTACAGCAAGAAGAGTTGAGAACAGAGGATTCTTGAATGGGCCGGTTTGTCCTATTTATGGATGTGGAATGTTGGGAGTTCTTGCAGCGCTTACTCCATACAGGGACAATTTTATTTTGCTTTTCATTGGTGGGTTTATTATTTGTACCGCTGTTGAACTTTTTGGCGGCTGGGTTTTGGACAAAATTTTCCATATGAGATGGTGGGATTACACAAAGAACAAGTTTAATATTGGCGGCTATGTTTGCTTAAGATTTAGTATTATGTGGGGACTTGGTGTTGTGGCAGTGATGAAGCTTGTTCATCCACCGATTTTTGCTTTGGTTAGAAGGCTTCCAAAGATTGCAGGAATTATTATAATAAGTATTCTTGTTACTATTTTTGCAATAGATATGGTTGTTACTCTTAAGAATCTTATTGGTATCCGTAAGAGTTTGGGACAGCTTGACAAGGTGGCTGAGGACCTTAATAATCTTGGAAATCAGATTAAGGATGTTGTTGGAAATTCTGCAATTAATATGGCAGACAGAGCTGAGGAAAGTCTTGAAAAGCTTGACGAGAGAACTGAAGAAAGCAGAGAAAAGTGGGCCAATGCCAGCGAAGCTGCAAAAGAAAAATTTGCAGAAGCAGTTGAACCGGCAAGAGAAAAATTTGCAGAGGCAGTTGAGCCGGCTAAAGAAAAACTTGCAGGTGCAGGAAATGCAACTAGGGACATAATTTCAAATGCCGGAAATGCAACAAAAGAAATTATCACAAATGCCGGAAGTGCCACAAAAGATATGATTTATAGTGCCGGTAATGCAGCTAAGGATAAGCTTACTGCCGGTGCAGCTTCAAAGAATAAAAATCAGAATTCTGCAATGAAAGAGAAATGGGCTATCCAGAGAGCTGAATTGGAAGCCAAGATGGATTCTTACATTGCTAAGATAAATATTTACAACAAGCATTCACTTAATTCTCTTCCAAAGTTGAATAAATCCGGAAAGAGTATTAATATAAAAGAGTACATTGAAATGCTTAAAAATAAAAAGGACGAATAAGAAGGTAGGTACAGTTATGAATTTTGAAGGAAAATCATTTTTGAAATTATTGGATTTTACACCGGAAGAGATTAGTGGCCTTATTGATTTGGCAGCCAATCTTAAGGCAAAGAAGAAAGCAGGAGAACTTGTAGATGTTCTTAAAGGAAAGAATATTGCTATTATTTTTGAAAAGACAAGTACTCGTACAAGATGTTCTTTTGAAGTAGCAGCTCACGATCTTGGAATGGGAGTTACTTATTTGGATCCAACAGGTTCACAGATTGGAAAGAAGGAAAGTATTCCTGACACAGCAAGAGTTTTGGGCCGTATGTTTGACGGTATTGAATATAGGGGATTTGAACAGACTATTGTAGAACAGTTGGCAGAATACGCAGGAGTTCCTGTTTGGAATGGACTTACAAATGAATTTCATCCAACACAGATTCTTGCAGATTTCTTAACTTTAAGAGAGAAGTTCGGACGTCTTAAGGGACTTAAGTTTGTATATATGGGCGATGCCCGTTACAATATGGGAAATTCACTTATGGTTGGTTGTGCAAAGATGGGTATGCATTTCGTAGCTTGTGCACCAAAGAAGTATTGGCCTGACGAGAAACTTATTGAAGAATGTAGAGAAGTAGCTAATGAAACAGGGGCAAAAATCGAATTCGAAGAAGATCCTATGGTTGCAACAAAGAATGCAAATGCTATTTACACTGATGTTTGGGTTTCAATGGGCGAACCTGATGAAGTTTGGGAAGAGCG
>ERZ791852.1966-NODE-1966-length-11396-cov-2.562825_pt1 | contig 11396 bp, 7 predicted proteins | sample MGYA00510287_ERZ791852 | MGnify/ENA primary metagenome ERZ791852 (study PRJEB30046, sample SAMN00715257) | human gut metagenome | study: EMG produced TPA metagenomics assembly of the A metagenome-wide association study of gut microbiota in type 2... | reverse complement strand
ACCGCCGCGACTAAAGTCACATCTGGGGATTATTTCTTTACAAGGATTCGTCTCTTCTAATGAGCCAAATCATTATTCAAATACTTACCTATATGTTCAATTGCTTTTGTTTCATCATCGCCTTTTGCAATTACATTAATCTTTCCACCTGCTGGAACACCTAAAGTCATCATTCCCATAATGCTCTTGGCATTCACCTTTTTGTTTTTCACCTCCACATATACACTGCTGTCGTACTGGCTTGCAATCTGAATGAATAACGCAATGGTGCTTGGGTCTAATCCTGAAGGGATTTTAATCTCCATCTCTCTTGAAATCATGTTAACCTCCTGTTTTGCTATAAATGAAATAAATTTATCTTAGTATTTTCAGCTTTGCCAAAGCAAATACTGAAAAAATATTACAGATGCCCTTTTTCCCTAATATCCTGAGCAATTTGACTCAGTTTTCTTAATCTGTGATTCACACCGGACTTTCCTACTGGAGAACTAAGTTTTTCGCCAAGTTCCTTTAATGTTGCATCCGGTTCCTCTAATCTGGCATAGGCAATGTCCCGAAGGTTCTCGGATAATCGCTCTAAACCGACTGTATTTTTTATATATTCAATATCTTCAATTTGTTTTCTCGCTGCGGATACGGTCTTATTTATGTTCGCTGCTTCGCAGTTTACTCTCCTGTTTACTGAGTTACGCACATCTTTTAAAATGCGTACATTCTCAAACTTCATGAGAGCAATATGTGCTTCCATTATATTCAATGTGTCCGAAATCATAGCACCTTCTTTTAAGTAAACTACATAATATTTCTTTCGCAGTACAATCTTCGCCTCTAATCCAAAAAATTCAAACAATTCTTTTATCTGCGCTGCTTTCTCACTTGATATGCAGGCAATTTCAAAATGATAATTCTTCTCCGGGTCTGTGATAGAACCGGCAGAAAGAAATGCTCCGCGCAAAAATGCTCTGCGGCAGCAGGTACGCTGCAATACCGGATTATCTTTCACAGAAAATTCTTCATCCATCTGTCCAAGATTATTTATAAGCTGTGCTGTCTTTAAAATTTTTAACGTCTGTCCAGATTCCTCTATGGAAATCATATAAAAGCGATTCTTTTTTAAAAATTCATGCTGTGTTGTAGAAACTTGCGGCTGAAAATGAAAAACGTCTTTAATCAGAGAATAAAATCTTCTGGCTACTGATACATTTTCCATGTGAAGAATGAGAGAATATCTTCCATCTTCACATTTGATTTTTCCGCAAAGTCCAATAATTGCGGCAAGTTCCGCAATCATACAGTGATTTTCGTGACCGTCCACATGAGAAAGTTCTTCTTTTACTTCAGAAGAAAATGACATATTCTATCTCCTTACATCAATTACTTGATTACTTTCCTTTTATCCGGGCATCTTTCTCAATATCCCGGTGTTCCATACGAACGGTATATGGAATCTTTTTCAGTCTTGCATAAAGCCCGTTCGTTATCGTAACAGAACGATGCTTGCCACCGGTACAGCCGATGCCAATAACAAGGCTGTTCTTTCCCTCGTCTAAATAACGTGGGATAAGAAACTGCATTAAATCTTCCAGTTTATCAAGAAACTTTCGGCCGTCTCCATTCTTCATGACATATTCCTGAATGGAACGGTCATTACCTGTGAGCGGACGCAATGCCTGCTCATAATAAGGATTCGGAAGAAAACGCACATCAAATACCAAATCAGCATCTGAAGGGATTCCATATTTGAATCCGAAGGAGAGTACTGTGATAATAAAATTACCATATTCCTCATTCCCGACAAAAATTTTCTCCACTTCCTGTCGTAATTCTCTGGTAAGAAGAGTCGTTGTATCAATAATATAATCTGCCCTGTCCCGGATAAAAGAAATCATCTCACGCTCTCTGGAAATCCCCGTTTCTATGCGGTCCTCCTTTGCGAGCGGATGAGTTCTTCTTGTCTCTTTATATCGCTTGACAAGAGTCTCATCTTCTGCATCTAAAAACAGAATCTCATATTCTATTCCAAGTTCACACAAGACATCTAACTGACTGTTTAATCTGGTGAGCTGTTCTCCGTTACGGATATCAACTCCTACCGCCACTTTGTCTACTTCAGTCTGTCTGTCAGAAGCAATCTCTCCGAAATTCGGAAGCAATGCAACTGGCAGATTGTCCACACAAAAGAAACCAAAGTCCTCAAGAACCTTTAATGCGGTACTCTTTCCTGCACCAGACATGCCGGAAACTATTACAAATCTCACTCTCTCACCTCTGTATCCGCAAATCCGACAAAGCGGACTTCCGGCTGCATCATAACATTAAACTGTTTCATTACTTTTTTCTGTACCTGTTTTATTAAAAAAGCTACCTCTTCTGCTGTCGCCCCGCCACGGTTAACCACAAATCCGCTATGCTTCTCGGATACCTGTGCACCGCCTACGGTATAGCCTTTTAATCCGGCATCCTGAATTAACTTTCCTGCGAAATAACCTTCCGGTCTCTTAAAAGTACTTCCCGCACTTGGAAACTCTAAAGGCTGTTTCTCTCTTCTGGCTTTGGCCAGCTCATCCATTCGTGCCTTAATCTTATCAGACTCACCTTTTTCAAATGAAAAACGCGCAGACAAAACAACGTAGTTTTTCTCAAAAATACAGCTATGACGGTAAGACAAATCTAATTCCTCTCCCGTTAAAGTAAGAAATTCTCCCTCCTGCGTCAATACTTCCGCATCAAGAAGGACATCTTTCACTTCACCGCCATATGCTCCTGCATTCATGGCAACTGCTCCACCTACGGAGCCAGGGATTCCTGCCGCAAACTCAAAACCGGTGAGTCCGGCATTCCATGCAGCTCTGGCCGTTCTGCTAAGCAAAGCACCCGCTTGCACTTCAATTACTGTATCCTTCACAGAAATTTCCTGGAAGTTCTTACCTATCTGGATAATCATTCCTCGAAAACCTTCGTCCGATACCAGCAGGTTACTTCCATTACCCATAACAAAAAAAGGAATCCCCGCTTCTTTTGCACAATAAACCGCACTTCTGATTTCTTCCCTTGTTGCCGGCTGAACAAAAACATCTGCCGGGCCTCCAATGGCAAAACTTGTGTGCTTATTCATCGGTTCCTGCTTTGTTACTGTTCCTGCTTTAATCTGCTCTCTCAAATTCTGAAGGAATTCCTTATTCATAATATCTCCTATCTAAAACACTTAAAACAACTATATAGTTGCATCCTATATTTAGATACATACTATATGATACTCTAAAACGTGGGGAAGTACAATGTGGAAAAAACACAAAATAAAAGGGAGCTTTCTCGCTCCCTTTAGATAAAGTGCCAAAAAAAGCTAATATTTTTGTTATCTCCCAGAACATTTGTTGTGCAAAAAAGTTTCATATATGATTCTTGTTAAAAATTCCTAAGCAAAAAATTACCCGTTCATAATCAGCATGTATCCGAAAAATACTTTCTGCAAATTCAAGATTACCCCGGCATTCTTGCTGCGATATGGGAGTCATCTCACATCTGATATACCATAAATCAGAGGATTAGATTGCTTTCAGATTTTCCAAACACACTTTAGCTCTTTTGCAAATCTTAATTACTGTTCTTTCTGTTCTTCTTTATTCGTAGAAAGACTTCCCGTTACACGGTTATAAAGTTCCTGTGCTGCATTATATCCCATTTTTTTCGCACGATAGTTAATCGCTGCGGACTCTACGATAACCGCAAGGTTACGACCCGGACGAATTGGGATAGAGTAGCAGACAACCTTATTGCCGAGGAACTCAATATATTCTTCATCAAGGCCAAGTCTGTCGTAGTTTGCTTCTCTGTTCCAGTCTTCTAAACGGATAACCATGTCAATTGTCTGGTTATACATTACACTTTCCACACCGAACAATGTCTTTACATCAACAATACCGATACCACGAAGTTCGATAAAATGTCTTGTAATATCTGGAGATGTTCCCAGAAGGGTGTCGTCACTGATTTTACGTATTTCAACAACATCATCGGAGACGAGACGGTGTCCACGGTGAATCAGTTCAAGAGCCGCCTCGCTCTTTCCGATTCCACTCTCACCCATGATCAAAACACCTTCGCCGTATACGTCAACCAAAACACCATGAATGGAAATACGTGGAGCAAGTTCCTCGCTCAGCCAGCGTACAGAGTTCGCAATAAAATCTGAAGTTGTCATCTCTGTTGTAAAGATTGGAACACCGTTCTTTTCTGCTGTATCAAGCATCTCTAGTGACGGCTCTAATCCACGGCAAAATACAAGGCATGGAATATTAAAGCTGAAAATCTTCTCACAAAGAGGTGGGATAGATTCCGGTGCAAGCTGCTTCATATATGCTGCCTCAACATTACCGATTACCTGAATTCTTTCTGAATCAAAGTGTTCAAAAAATCCGGCAAGCTGCAATGCAAGACGGTTTACCGCAGACTGCTCAATCATAATGCTGTCTGTATCAATATCTGGTAACAGGCTTTTTAAATTCATCTTGTTTACAAATTCTGTAAGTTTTACCTTGTACATAATTCCCTCCGTAATTATCCGATGTACTCTCGGAATCTTTTTGTGCTTGATTTTGTGAGAAGATTTTTTGTCAGTTGTGTCCAAATTTTTGAGGCGTACGCGGTGCGTACGTTGATGAAATTCGGGTACGACTGGCGGAAAATCAGCCACAAAAGCAAGTGCAAGAAAGACTCCGAGAGTACATATCCATTTTTCATTAAGTTCATTTCTCTTGCAAACTACACAGTAAGATTCACCCACAATATCTGCCAGCCAAAATTACTTCTTTACTCTTCTTCATCGTAAAACCCATATTCTTTGGTTTGTATGTGAATCACTCAGCAGCAATACTATTCTCCCTGTGTACAATTTTGCAGAGTTGCGTTAGTATTATATCAGTATCCACACCATTCAAGAATGCCCCGGCATTCTTGCTGCGAGGTGGGAGTCATCTCACATCTGATATATTTATCATACCACATCCCCATTTTTTTTAGAAGTATCCTCATGAAAAAAGCGGTAAATTTCTTCGGCTACATTTTCTGTAATTCCATCTGCTTCACAAAGTTCTGTCACGGAAGCTTCTTTTATTTTTCCGATATCCTTAAAATGCTTCATCAGGCTTTTTCTTCGTGCAGGACCGATACCTTTAATATCATCAAGTACCGAATGTACCTGCTCTTTTCCACGGAGTGCTTTATGATATGTGATTGCAAAACGATGCGCCTCATCCTGCAAACGGGTTATCATCCGAAATGCTTCCGAATTTTTAGGAAATTCAATGATTTCATTGTTATAATATAAGGCTCTTGTACGATGGAAATCATCTTTTACCATACCGCAGACCGGAATAGTTAATCCCAGCTTTTCGAGGACCTGTAATGCAATGTTTACCTGGCCTTTTCCTCCATCCATCATAAGAATATCCGGAAAACGGGTAAAACTTCCAAGTTCCATATCCTGTCCCTTTTCTTCCCGCTCCTTCTGCTCCCTGATACCGTGGGAAAATCTTCTCTCTAACGCCTCTTCCATACAATGGTAATCATCCGGTCCGGCTACGGTTTTTATCTTAAATTTACGATAATCGCTTCGTTTAGCCTTACCTTTTTCAAAAACAACCATTGAAGCAACATTTTCATATCCATTTGTATTGGAAATGTCAAATGCCTCCATACGGTTTAAGTTCCCAATTCCTAATGCCTGCTCTAATTCATGTACCGCACCAATTGTTCTGCGTTCTTCTCTCTTTAATTTCTCACTGTCCTGTGCGAGAACATTCTGTGCATTCTTTCTTGCAAGCTCCATCATCTGATGTTTACTTCCACGCTTCGGCATAGCAAAAATCACTTTACTTCCACGCTTATCTGAAAGCCATTTTTCAAGAATTTCCTGATCAAGAACTTCTTCCTGCGTTAAAATTTCTTTTGGAATAAATGGAGTCCCTACATAGAACTGCTTAATAAAGTCCGTGATAATCTCTTGCTTTTCACTGTCTCCGATTCCTGTCATATGAAAATGATCTCTGCCGAGAAGCTTGCCGCTTCGGATAAAGAAAATAGCCACAACTGCCTCATCGCCGGCCTTTGCCATAGCAATAATATCCCTGTCATCGCCACCGGTATCATTGATTTTCTGCTTCTCACCAATTCGTTTTACATTTTCAATCAAATCACGATACTCGGCTGCCTGCTCAAACTCAAGCTCTGCGGCCGCTTTTTTCATTTTTTCTTCCAGACTGTTTATGATTTCTTTCTCATCGCCATTTAAAAACTTCAACGCCTTATCCACATGGGCGCGGTACTCTTCTTTAGAAATATAATTCTGACACGGTGCATCACACTGATTTATCTGATAATAAAGACAGGGCCGGTCCTTCCCTATCTCTTTAGGCAATGACCGGCTGCAGCTCCGTATTTTGTATACTTTTCTCATTAGTTCAATTGTATCCTTCACCGCCCCCGCACTCGTATACGGACCGAAATATTTCGATTTATCCCTTTTCACCTGACGGCAAAATAAAATTCTCGGATAATCTTCCTGCACTGTGACACGAATATATGGATAACTCTTGTCATCTTTCAGCATCGTATTGTAATGTGGACGGTGTTCTTTAATCAGATTACATTCCAAAACCAGAGCCTCAAGCTCCGAGTCTGTGATGATATATTCAAAATAAGCGATGTGAGAAACCATGTGCTGGATTTTTACACTCTTATTATAACTACTCTGAAAATACTGACGCACACGGTTCTTAAGGATTCTTGCCTTACCGACATAGATAATCTCATCCTGTGCATTATGCATCAGATATACCCCCGGCTTTGCCGGGAGTTTTCTCAGTTCTTCCTGAATATCAAACATAATTTACTCTTCCTGTTTTGTTTGCTCACTGTCTTTCTTTTCGGTAACTTTCTGTGCATCCTGACTTTCCGCATCTTTTAATGAAGATTCTTCTGATACCGTTTCTGCTTCGGATAATTCTGTTTTCTCCTTATCCTCTTCAACATTCGCTTCAACACTTTCCAGTTCATCTTTCTTTAAAGATTTATTGTAAATTTCCATGAATTCTTTACCGGTAATTGTCTCTTTTTCAATCAGGAATTCTGCAATCTCGTCCATAACTTCTCTGTGGTCTTCAATAATCTTTTTCGCCTTATCGTAAGCCACTTTGAGCATTTCTTTTACTTCTTCATCGATGAGTGCACCTGTTGCATCGGAACAGTTCATCACTGCACGTCCATCAAGATAACGGTTCTGTACAGACTCCAGTCCCATAAGTCCAAATCTTTCAGACATACCGTACTGTGTTACCATCGCTCTTGCAATCTGGGTCGCACGCTCGATATCATTAGAAGCTCCTTTTGTAACAGAATTAAATACAACTTCCTCGGCCGCACGTCCACCAAAAAGTGTAACTAATTCGCTAAGCATCTGCTCTTTGCTCATCAGATATTTTTCTTCTTCAGGAACCTGCATGGTGTAACCCAGTGCACCCATTGTTCTTGGAACAATCGTAATCTTCTGTACTGGTTCTGTATTCTTCTGCACAGCAATTGCCATAGCATGACCAACTTCATGATAAGAAACGATTTTCTTTTCTTCCTCACCAAGAATACGGTCTTTCTTTTCTTTTCCGGCAATAACAACTTCTACTGCCTCTAACAGGTCTTTCTGAGATACTGCTTCTCTTCCAGCTTTAACTGCTGCAAGGGCGGCCTCGTTAATCATATTTGCAAGATCAGAACCTACGGCACCGGAAGTTGCCAGGGCAATTTCGTCAAAATTAACTGTCTCGTCCATCTTGACATTCTTTGCATGTACTTTTAATGTCTCCACACGGCCCTTTAAGTCAGGGCGTTCTACGATAACTCGTCTGTCAAAACGGCCCGGTCTGAGAAGTGCCTTATCTAATACTTCCGGACGGTTTGTCGCTGCTAAAATAACAAGGCCTTTCGAAGAATCGAATCCATCCATCTCTGCAAGCAGGGCATTCAATGTCTGCTCACGCTCGTCATTTCCACCACCATAACGGCTGTCACGGCTCTTACCGATTGCATCAATCTCATCGATAAATACAATACATGGAGCCATCTGCTGTGCCTGTTTGAACAGGTCACGCACACGGGAAGCACCTACACCGACATACATCTCTACGAATGCAGATCCTGACAAGGAGAAGAACGGAACCTTCGCCTCTCCTGCAACTGCTTTCGCAAGAAGTGTCTTACCTGTTCCCGGAGGTCCTACAAGAAGTGCTCCTTTCGGACATACTGCACCGATCTCCGTATATTTCTGCGGGTTATGAAGGAAATCCACAATCTCTGTCAGCAGTTCCTTCGCTTCATCTTCTCCGGCTACATCCTGGAAAGTGATTCCTGTTGTAGATTCCACATAAACCTTCGCATTGCTCTTTCCGAACTGCATGAATGGATTTCCTGCTGCACCTCCACCCATCTTGGCCATCATCTTCTTTGCAAGCCACTGTCCTAATGCCCAGAAGATCAAAAGTGGTAAAATCCATACAAGAAAAAAGCTAAGAAGCGGATTCATCTCCTGCTGTGCGACTCTTCCGAATTCACATCCCGCATCTTCCAGACGATTTACCAGATTTGGATCATCAAACGTTGTTGTCTCATAATATTTCGGTTCCTCGCTATTATCTGTAAAATAAATAGTGTCTCCATTCAACTCTACTTTTGATACTTCTTTTCCCTCGACCATAGTAAGAAAAGTTCCATAATCGACTTCTTTCACCTTATTCTTTCCTAGAATATTCGGAAAAAGAAATGTGTTAAGAAGCACGAGAATAATCAAAGCAATCAAATAGTAAAAGATTAATGGCTTCTTTGGTTTCTCGACTTTCTTCATACTGTTGTTCCTCCTATTTTTCTAATTTTGCACGAATTGCCTTTATCGTCTGTATAATCGGAAGATTCAATGCTGCAAGACCATACACAGTAAGTAACTGCGATAATGTCAGTGTCTGCACTTTAAAGATGTTATGCAGTCCAGGAACAGTCACAACAAGCGTGATCAGAATCATTCCAATTACAAAAGCGCCGATCAGGTAAATGTTATTAAATACTCTTTTTGTAAATACAACCGGACGATTTGATTTACAGTTAAACCCATGGAACAATCTTGAGCAGCAAAGCGTTGCAAATGCCAATGTACTTGCAAGTAGTGCATTACCGTCTTTGTATCCAATTGTAAATGCAATCATGACCATGGTACAGATTGATAATCCTTCCAGTCCGATATTGATCAAAAAGTCTTTCGTTAAAATGGATTCATTTATCGGTCGTGGCTTTTCTTTCATCACATTTTTCGAATGTGGTTCCAATCCAAGAGCAATTGCCGGAAGACTGTCTGTCAGCAGATTAATAAACAACAGATGAACCGGTGCGAACGGTACCGGAAGTGCCATCAGTGAAGCATAAAGCACTGCCAGGATTGCTCCAAAATTTCCCGAAAGCAGAAACTGAATGGATGCTTTAATATTGCGATATATATTTCTTCCATTCTCTACTGCTTTAATAATAGTCGCAAAATTGTCATCTGTCAAAACCATTGCTGCAGCGTCTTTTGACACTTCGCTTCCGGTAATTCCCATCGCCACTCCTATGTCTGCCTGTTTCAGTGCCGGAGCGTCATTCACACCATCTCCTGTCATGGATACAATGTTTCCTTTTTCCTGCCATGCACGCACGATACGGATCTTGTGTTCAGGAGAAACTCTGGCGTAAACAGAAATCCCTTCCACAAAGTCTTTCAGTTCTTCATCGGACATTTTGTCAATCTCTGCACCCTCACAGGCTTCGGATTCATTTTCAAGAATTCCAATTCTCTTTGCAATGGCAGCAGCTGTCACCTTATGATCTCCCGTAATCATAATCGGACGGATTCCTGCACATTTACACTCTTCTACAGCAGCTTTTGACTCTTCTCTCGGCGGATCCATCATTGCGATCAACCCCAGGAATATCAGATGATCTTCATCCTCCAGCGTAAGTTCCGTCTCATCTGATACTTCTTTATAAGCAAATGCAAGAACTCGTAATCCCTCTCTTGAGTATTTCTGATTCTGCTCTTCGATTACTCTTCTTGTCTCTTCTGTGATCTCATGAGTCTCCCCTTTCATCTCAACCCAGTCTGTCCGGTTCAAAAGAACATCAACTGCTCCTTTGACAATCATCGTTGGCACTCCGTTTAATGAATGCTTTGTTGCCATCATCTTACGGTCGCTATCGAATGGATTCTCACTTTCTCTTGGATACTTTACTCTGACTTCTTCCGGGTCAAGACCAAGACTGCTTCCTAAATTAATCAGTGCTGTCTCTGTCGGATCTCCGATCTCTACACCATCAATATTCGTAGAGTCATTACAAAGAATACTGCTGATAAGGAGTCTGCTCTGAGACGGATCCCGGAGATCGATCTTGTCTGCGGAAATGCTCTGGCCATCTACATAATAATGCTCTACTGTCATCTTATTCTGTGTCAGGGTTCCTGTTTTATCTGAACAAATAATGGATACACTTCCCAGTCCTTCTACTGCCTGTAGTTTTCGAACAATTGCATGCTCTTTCGCCATTTTCTGCGTTCCAAAAGAAAGAACAATCGTAACGATTGAACTTAACGCCTCCGGAATTGCTGCAACGGCAAGAGCGACTGCAAAAAGAAATGCATTTCCAATATTCTCACCACGGAAAACACTGATTCCAAACAAAATCGCACAAAATACAAGAATTAAAATTGATAATTTCTGCCCAAACTGATCCAGATTCACCTGCAATGGAGTCTTCTTCTCAGAAGTAGTCTTCAGAAGACTTGCAATTTTACCAACTTCTGTATTCATTCCAATCTCTGTAACTACAAAAGAACCCCTTCCATACGTGAGAAAGCTTCCGGAATATACCATATTAATACGGTCTCCAAGAGGAACTTCGTCCTGTTCAATCACATCTGTCGTCTTCTCGACACCAAGACTCTCTCCCGTCAATGCACTTTCGTCAACCTTCATACTCGCACATTCGAGAATACGTCCATCTGCAGGAATATAGTCTCCCGCCTCTAACATAATAATGTCTCCAACAGTAACTTCTGCTGACGGAATTGGGACAACCACTCCATCACGAAGAACTTTTGCTTCCGGACCGGATAATTTCTTCAGACTTGCTAGAGATGCCTCTGCCTTTACTGTCTGCACAGTTCCCAGAATTGCATTCATTGTGATCACGATAACAATAACAGCTGCGCTCTCAATATCTCCCATAAATCCCGATGCGATTGCTGCTATAATAAGGATGATCACCAGAAAATCTTTATATTGCTCCAGAAAAATCTGAACTGTTGTCTTCTTTTTTCCTTCCGT
>ERZ791852.1949-NODE-1949-length-11469-cov-5.225775_pt1 | contig 11469 bp, 7 predicted proteins | sample MGYA00510287_ERZ791852 | MGnify/ENA primary metagenome ERZ791852 (study PRJEB30046, sample SAMN00715257) | human gut metagenome | study: EMG produced TPA metagenomics assembly of the A metagenome-wide association study of gut microbiota in type 2... | reverse complement strand
CGGTTGTCCTTGCGGCACTGTTCTGGAAACGTTCCAACAGGAACGGTGCTCTTGTCGGCATGATCGCAGGCGGAGTCATGGTATTTGTATGGAAATACCTTGTACGTCCAAATGTATCTTTCCTGAATTTTTATGAATTACTTCCGGCATTTTTGGTTTCCTGTGCTATGATTGTCATTGTAAGCCTTGCAACAAAGGCTCCGTCAAAAGAGATCATTGATGAATTTGAAACAGTTCAGAAGAGAATGGCCGAGTAATATATAATCAGTTGAAAATATAACAGATAAATAAAAAATGTGAAGTCTTGATAATTAAGACTTCACATTTTTTATGTTTACGCTATCTGCCATATTAAAAATGGACCTGAGGGGAATCGAACCCCTGTCCGAAAGCCTATCCCTTGCGGTGTCTCCCATCACAGTCGCTGTTTTAACATTCCCTTGGCAATACGCCCATCGACAGGCTTATTGCTTCAGTAGCTTCATGATACATCTACCGGGGCAAAGCTTACCCGGCAAGGTTTCTCACATGGTCGACGTCAGATTCCTGAAGTGTGAGTGCATCAGGGCTGACGAGCAGCAATTAGGCTGCTAACGCGTACTGTTCGTCTGCGTTTATATTTAGTTTCCCGGTTGGTACGCAGTCTGGGAGTCTGCGGATGGCTTCCCCAACTTCAAAGCCCCCGTCGAAACCAGTACAAGCCCTGAAAATGAGTCTGCAACGCTGTTTTTTCATAAAACAGCACTGGTGATGAGACGAAAGCACTTTTTAATATTGATATATCATTCATTATATAAGATATATCGACTGATTAACAGTATAGAAATAAAAACAGAATTTGTCAAGAAGATTTTTATATTTGAGGCTATTTTGAGGCTATTTGGTGTTGTGAACAGCAATACTTATAATTTTTCTGTCATATGTTCACAAATCTTACATAAATCTCTGCTATAGTAACCATATGAAAGATAAAATCTGTTGCTGAGGGCGATTTTCCCGGATTTTGCGCTGTGGCTGTAAAGGCGCTGAACAGTCGTGGATTTTAACAATACTCGGAAAACAGTATAAATAAAAAGTAAAAACTGTTTCGGAAAATAATGAAGAAAAACGGAGGGGATCAAATGGATACATTAAAAATCCTGGTGGTGGATGATGAGAGCCGCATGAGAAAGCTGGTAAAGGATTTCCTGACAAAGAAGAATTTCCAGGTACTGGAAGCCGGTAATGGTGAAGAAGCCATGGATATCTTTTATGAGGAGAAGGACATCGCACTGATCATTCTGGATGTCATGATGCCGAAGATGGATGGATGGGAAGTTTGCCGTGAGATTCGCAAGAACTCAAAAGTTCCGATTATTATGCTGACTGCAAGAAGTGATGAGAGAGATGAGCTTCTTGGATTTGATCTGGGGGTAGATGAATACATCTCTAAACCATTCAGTCCGAAAATCCTTGTTGCAAGAGTGGAGGCAATTCTGAGACGTACAGGTCAGAATAATCCGGAAGATGTGATTTCAGCAGGTGGCATTGTTATAGATAAAGCAGCACATCTGGCTACTGTGGATGGTAAGCCTATGGAACTGAGCTTTAAGGAATTTGAACTTCTGACATATTTTCTGGAGAATCAGGGAATCGCACTTTCCAGAGAAAAGATCCTGAATTCTGTATGGAATTATGACTACTTTGGAGATGCCCGTACGATTGATACCCATGTTAAGAAGCTCAGAAGTAAAATGGGAGATAAAGGTGAATATATAAAGACTGTATGGGGTATGGGATACAAGTTTGAGGTAGACGAATGACAGGAAACGGAAAAACAGATAAAAAATTTCATACTCTGCAACATCAGATTTCAGTAGTGTTTATATGTCTGTTACTGCTTTCGATCTTTACCATTACTCTGATCAATGGTCTTTTTCTTGAAAAATATTATGTATCCAAAAAAGTAGAAGTGCTGGAGGAGGCAAAAGAAGTGTTGTCTCAGATGAATCTGGATGACATCCTGCAGTATGATACAGATATAGAAGAGGACAAAAAAGGGGCAACAGATGAGATTTCGGATGAGATTGAGAGGAGCAGTTCCAGAAATAACCTTACCTGGATCATAGTAAATGAGGAAAACAGCGGTTATTATTACTGGGGAGAGAATAATATGGCAAAAATGCTCCGCAGTAAGCTGTTTGGGTATATTAATAATCTGGATCAGGATATGCAGCACAGTCGTGTGCTCAAAAAGACAGATACCTGTACCATGTGGCAGGTGCATGATCGCTTTGCAGGCATGGAATATGTGGAATGCTGGGGACAGTTTGATAATGGTTACTATTTCCTGATCCGTTCTCCTCTGGAAAGTATTAAGGAAAGTGCATCTATTTCCAACAGTTTTTACTTCATTGTAGGAATAATCATAATTGTGGTCAGCGGTATTGTGATTCTTGTGATGACAAATCGTATTACCCGCCCGATCAGTGAACTGACCAAATTATCAGAGAAGATGTCTGATCTGGATTTTGATGCCAGATATCAAAGCAGGGCAGGTAATGAGATTGATGTACTTGGCGATAACTTTAACAAAATGTCCAGAAAACTTGAGAGCACGATCTCAGAGTTGAAATCGGCTAATAACAAGCTTCAGAAAGACATAGAAGATAAGATTAAAATTGATGAGATGCGTAAGGAATTTCTTGATAATGTTTCTCATGAGCTGAAAACTCCTATTGCATTGATCCAGGGATATGCAGAGGGGCTGAATGAAAATATTTCCGATGATCCGGAAAGCAGGGAATTTTACTGTGAAGTTATTATGGATGAGGCTTCAAAGATGAACAAGCTGGTCAAAAACCTGCTGACGCTGAATCAGCTGGAATCCGGTAAAGATGCCCCGGTGATGGAAAGATTTGACATTGTATCTCTGATCAGGGGTGTACTTGGTTCTATGCATATTATGATCGAACAGAAAGAAGCAACTGTGATTTTTGAAGAAACAGAACCTGTATATGTATGGGCGGATGAGTTTAAGATTGAAGAGGTTGTGACCAATTATACAAGCAATGCACTGAACCATCTGGACGGAGAACGAAAAGTAGAAATTAAGGTTCTTCAGGAAGAGGACTGTGTGAAAGTAACCGTATTTAATACAGGTACTCCGATTCCGGAAGAGGATATCCCAAATCTCTGGAATAAATTCTACAAAGTAGATAAGGCCCGGACAAGAGAATATGGCGGAAGTGGTATCGGACTTTCAATTGTTAAGGCAATCATTGAGAGTATGAACCAGAAATATGGGGTATGCAATTATGATAATGGCGTGGAGTTCTGGTTCACTCTGGATTGCAGGCAGTGATAAGATATCCGGGTATTGTGAACGGAGTGAACAGTAACCGGTAGTATGACCGGAATAAAAACAGACAGAAGCAAAGAAAGCACTTTGCAACTGTCTGTTTTTGGGTTATACTGTATTGGAGCGTTTTGATCGGATATTTTATTCCGGTCTGACATGTGATCCGGAAAACCTTTGGATTACCATAATGAGGAAAACAGATAATGACATCAGGAGGATAACATGATTGCAATAATTGACTATGATGCCGGAAATATTAAAAGTGTAGAAAAAGCACTTCATTATCTTGGGGAAGAAACAACAGTAACCCGCGATCCGCAGACTTTGTTAAATGCGGATAAAGTAATCCTGCCGGGCGTGGGAAGCTTTGGACAGGCGATGGAGAATCTTCATACATACGGACTTGTACCTGTGATCCATGAGATTGTAGAGAAGAAGACGCCATTTCTTGGAATCTGCCTGGGACTTCAGCTCCTTTTTGAAAGCAGCGAGGAGACACCGGGGGTGGAAGGCCTTGGAATCCTGAAAGGGAAAATTGTTAAGATTCCTCCTGCGCCGGGGCTTAAGATTCCACATATGGGATGGAATTCCCTGCATTTTCAGAATAATGGCAGACTGTTTCAGGGAATCCCGGAACAGACCTATGTATATTTTGTGCATTCCTATTATCTGCAGGCAGAGGAGCCTGAGATTGTAAAGGCTACTACAGAATACAGCACCTGTATTCATGCTTCCGTAGAAAAGGACAATGTATTTGCCTGCCAGTTCCATCCGGAAAAGAGCAGCAAATGGGGACTGAAGATACTTGAAAATTTTGCTGCTGTGGGAAAAGACGGCAATACTGAGAAGGAGGGAAAATAAGATGTTTACAAAGAGAATTATTCCCTGCCTGGATGTAAATAACGGACGTGTGGTAAAGGGCGTAAATTTTGTGCAGCTTCGCGATGCGGGTGATCCGGTGGAGATTGCCAAAGCCTATGATGCAGCAGGAGCAGATGAACTGGTGTTTCTCGATATTACAGCATCCTGCGAACAGAGAGATACGGTAGTTGACATGGTAAGACGGGTTGCTGCCAATGTATTTATCCCGTTTACAGTAGGCGGCGGTATCCGTACTGTAGATGATTTCAAGAAACTGCTGAGAGAAGGAGCAGATAAGATTTCCGTAAATTCTGCAGCAATTGACAGACCGGAACTGATCAGTGAGGCGGCTGACAAGTTTGGAAGCCAGTGCGTAGTTGTGGCTATTGATGCCAAGCGCAGAGAAGACGGCGGATGGAATATTTACAAACATGGCGGAAGACTGGATACAGGGATTGATGCCATAGAGTGGGCAAAGAAAGTGAAAGCTTTGGGCGCAGGGGAAATTCTTCTCACAAGTATGGACTGTGACGGTACAAAAGCAGGATATGATCTGGCTCTTACCAGAGCAATCGCTGATGCTGTCTCCATTCCTGTGATCGCATCAGGCGGTGCAGGTACACTGGAGCATTTTTATGATGCACTGACCGAAGGGGGAGCAGATGCTGCACTGGCTGCGTCTTTGTTCCATTATAAAGAACTGGAGATTTCTCAGGTGAAGGATTATCTGTCTGACAGGGGAATTTCTGTCAGACGATGACCACGAAAAATATAAGAGGTGAAGGATAAGGTATGTCAGCAATTTCAGGTGACTGGCTGGAAGCCCTGAAGGGGGAGTTTCACCAGCCGTATTATGCGAAATTATATAAAACGGTGATGACAGAATATCAGACCAGGAAGATTTTTCCTCCTGCGGATGATTTGTTTAATGCATTTCATTTTACACCGTTGAATGAAGTGAAGGTAGTGATTCTGGGTCAGGATCCCTATCATAATGACGGGCAGGCTCATGGGCTTTGTTTTTCCGTAAAGAGAGGAGTGGAGACGCCACCGTCTCTGGTGAATATTTATCAGGAGCTTCATGATGATTGCGGATGTTATATCCCCAATAATGGTTATCTGGAGAAGTGGGCAAAGCAGGGGGTGCTTCTTCTGAACACAGTTCTGACTGTACGTGCTCATCAGGCAAATTCACACAGGGGGATCGGCTGGGAGCAGTTTACGGATGCTGCGATCCAGGTTCTGAATGAGCAGGACCGTCCTATTGTATTTCTGCTCTGGGGACGTCCGGCGCAGATGAAAAAATCCATGTTGAATAATCCGAAGCATCTGATTCTGGAGGCACCTCATCCAAGTCCTTTGTCTGCTTACAGGGGATTTTTCGGATGTAAACATTTCAGTAAAACAAACGAATTTCTTGTTGCCAATGGTCTGGAACCAATCGACTGGCAGATAGAAAATATATAAGAAAAGAGGTAATGTGTAGTCAGGTAAAAGACACACAGTGATAACATGAATCAGAAAAACAATTTAGTAAAAAATGCATCCTTTCTGATGATTGCAGCTATGATCTCCAAGGTGATCGGTCTTCTGTACAAGAGTCCCCTTTCCAATATTATCGGAAGCCTTGGAATGGGCTATACAAGTCTTGCACAGAATGCCTATATGATCCTTCTGATGATCGCATCCTTTAGTATTCCACAGGCGGTATCCAAGCTGATCTCCGAGCGTATTGCTCTGAAGGATTACAGAAATGCACATAAGTTCTTTAAGGGTGCCATGATCTATGCCATGGTGATTGGCGGAGTGGTCGGTTTATTCTGTCTCTTTGGAGCAGGGCTGATCATCCCTCAGAATCAGAAGGATGCAATTCCGGCACTTCAGATCCTGGCTCCGACGATTTTTTTGTCCGGTATTCTTGGGGTATTCAGAGGATATTTTCAGGCATACAGAAATATGATGCCAACATCTATCTCCCAGATCATTGAGCAGGTATTTAATGCGGCAGTCAGTCTTCTGGCAGCCTGGGGATTCATCAATGCATTCTCAGATGGAACAGAGAACAGCATTGCAAAATGGGGGGCAGCAGGTTCCACAGTAGGAACCGGAGCCGGAGTGGTGACTGCATTGGCATTCATGCTTCTGGTATATGGTGTAAACCGCAGAAAAATCCTGCACCGGGTAGAGAGAGATCACAGACATCAGGAAGAGTCCTACAAAGAGATTTTTCGTGTGATCATCCTGGTTGTTTCGCCGATTATTCTCAGCGCCTTTGTTTATAATGTAAATGCTTATATCAATGGGTATCTTTTCTCGGATATTCTGGGAAGAAGAGGTGGAGATGCGGCACAGATCGGTATTTTATATGCAGAGTATGCTACTTACTTTATGACAATTATTAATATTCCTCTGACGCTGTCCAGTACGGCACCTACTTCCATGATTCCGGAAGTTTCCGCTCTGTATGCCACCGGAGACATTGAAGCGACCAGAGAGTGCATTGACCAGACCGTACAGCTTTCTATGGTAGTTTCCGCCCCATGTGCAATGGGACTGGCAGTGCTTGCACAGCCGATTGTATTTTTGCTTTACGGAAATTCCACAGGACTGGCAGCCAACCTGCTGATCCTTGGTTCTTTTTCAATCCTGCTCAATGGAATGTCAAATATTTCCAATGGAGTTCTGCAGGCGATCGGACAGCAGAGGATTCCGGTGATTACGGCAGCAATCGCACTGGTTGTGGATATTGTGGTAGTGGTAGTGCTGCTGTTTACTACAAACCTTGGAGTTTATGCACTGCTGATCGCAATGGTGATCTATTCTGTGGTTGTATGTGTGTTAAATGACAGAGCCATGAAGAAATATCTGCAGTATAAGAATCCATGGAAAGAAGGATATCTGTATCCTGTTCTTGCATCTGTTCCCATGGGAATTGTTGCAGGCTGTATCTGCTATGGACTGAACATTTTTGTAAAATCCAATTTTATTTGCCTGATCGTTTCCATTCCTGTTGCTGCGGTTGTTTATCTGTTTGCTTACCTGATCATCAGCAAGCCGTCAGAATCACAGCTTAGAAGAATTCCGGGTGGAAGCTATCTGATAAGGATTGCAGAGAAACTTCCGTTCTGGCAGAATAATTAAAAAACAGAAGTTATAAAAACAGAAGTTATAAAAAATAAAAGAGTTATATTTCATGGTTTAAATGTATTTCTGAAATAGAAACACATTTAAAATTTCTGAAATATAACTCTTTTTTTGAGCGCGTTTGAAAAATGCTTTTCGCAAAGCAGGATATGTAGATTGCAGAAAGCCTTTTTCAGACACGCTCTAAGGCGGATATATTGCAAGGTAAAATACATTGCAATATATCCATTACGGTATTATTTATGCATTTTTTTCTTCTGCTTTTTTCAGGTTTTTCTGGGCTGTGGAGAGCATCAGTTTGATTCGGTTCAGCTGGTTAACTTCACTTGCACCCGGGTCATAGTCGATGGCTACAATATTGGCTGTCGGATATTCTCTGCGGATCTCTTTGATAACACCCTTACCTACAATGTGGTTCGGCAGACATCCGAAAGGCTGGATACAAACAATATTCGGAACATCTCCATGGATCAGTTCCATCATCTCACCTGTCAGGAACCATCCCTCACCTGTCTGGTTTCCGGTGGAAACGATCGGAGATGCCATTTTTGCCAGATCTCTGATATCAGCAGGCGGTGCAAAATGGCGGCTCTGTGCAAGAGCTTCGCTTGCAGGCTTTCTCACCCATTCGATTGCTTTGATTCCCCAGTTTGCCATGGTTGCCTTGGACTTCTTGAATCCAAGATTTTCTACCTTAAAGTTCTGATTATAGAAGCAGTAGCACATGAAATCGATCAGATCCGGTACAACTGCCTCAGCGCCTTCAGATTCCAGAAGCTCTGCCAGATGATTATTTGCAGCAGGCAGGAACTTGACAAGGATCTCACCTACGATGCCGACACGAGGCTTCTTCACATCACTGATCGGAATGGTATCAAATTCATGAACCATTTCGCGGCACATTTTCTTAAACTGGCTGTGGCTGATACTGCTTCCGCTTAAGAAAGAGATCACACGCTGTTCCCAGATTTTATGTTTCCTGTTTACGATTCCCTCTTCCAGTTCATAAGGACGCATACGATATACGCATTTCATCAGGATATCTCCGAATACGGCACCGTAAGCAACTTTCTTCACTAATGGAAGCGTAAGTTTGAATCCGGGATTGCTTTCCAGACCGCTTAAGTTAACAGAGATAACCGGAATCTGTTCCATACCGGCTTTCTTTAATGCGCGTCGTATAAATGCAATATAGTTGGAAGCACGACATCCGCCACCTGTCTGTGACATGACAACGGCCGTTTTGTTCAGGTCATATTTACCGGAAAGCAGAGCATCCATGATCTGTCCCACAACGATCAGAGACGGATAGCAGGCGTCATTGTTTACATACTTCAGACCAACATCCACTGCATGCTTATTGTCATTCGGAAGCACCTCCAGGTTGTATCCGCAGGAATTGAATGCTGCCTGCAGGAGGCTGAAATGGAACGGTGACATCTGCGGGCAGAGGATGGTATAGTCCTTTCTCATTTCCTTTGTAAAGGATACTTTATCAATGGAAGCAGGTTTGACAGTACGTTTCTGTCCCTGTGCTTTCTTCGCGCGGATCGCTGCGATCAGGGAACGGATTCGGATTCTTGCAGCACCAAGGTTATTTACCTCGTCAATCTTTAAGCAGGTATAGATTTTGTCACTTCCGTCAAGGATTTCATAAACCTCGTCTGTAGTAACTGCATCCAGACCACATCCGAAAGAGTTCAGCTGGATCAGATCCAGATCATCACGTGTCTTTACATAGTTTGCAGCAGCATACAGTCTGGAGTGGTACATCCACTGGTCATTGACGCGGATCGGGCGTTCCACAGGTGCCAGATGAGAGATGGAATCCTCGGTAAGTACGGCAATACCATAGCTGTTGATCAGGTCAGGGATACCATGATGAATTTCTGGGTCAATGTGGTATGGGCGGCCTGCAAGGACAATACCGTGGCGGCCTGTTTCTTCCAGGTATTTCAGGGTTTCTTCTCCCTTTTTCTGCACATCACGGCGTGCAGCAGCCATTTCCTCCCAGCCCTTATGCACAGCAGCTTTGACTTCTTCTGCCGGGATATCCTTAAATTCCTCTATCAGACGATTTGCCAGAATTTCCTCAGAAGTAAATGCAAGGAACGGATTGCGGAAGGTAATGGACGGATCGTTTAATTCGTCTACGTTATTCTTGATATTTTCGGCATATGAGGTAACGATCGGGCAGTTGTAGTGATTGACTGCATCCGGGAACTCGTTACGTTCATATGGGATACATGGGTAGAAAATAAATTTCACGCCATTGCGGATCAGCCAGGTTACATGGCCATGGGCAAGCTTGGCAGGATAGCATTCGGACTCACTTGGGATGGACTCAATACCTAACTCATAAATCTTTCTGGTGGAAGTAGGGGAGAGTACAACCTCATACTTTAGTTCTGTAAAGAAAGTATACCAGAAAGGATAATTCTCAAACATATTCAGAACACGGGGGATACCTACTTTGCCTCGCGTTGCCTTATCAGCAGTAAGCGGTGTGTAGGAGAAAATACGTTTATATTTATATTCATAAAGATTCGGAATATGATCTTTGTTCTTTTCCTTGCCAATACCACGCTCGCAGCGGTTACCGCTTACATACTGACGGCCGCCGGAGAATTTGTTGATAGTCAGACGACAGTTATTGGTACATCCACGACAGTTTGCCATAGAAGTTGTATATTTCAGCTCGTTAATCTTATCAATGGAGAGCATAGTCGTTTCTGCGCCTTCCTGATGGCGTTCACGGGCAATCAGTGCGGCACCGAAGGCACCCATGATTCCGGCAATATCCGGACGGATGGCTTCGCAGCCTGCAATCTTTTCGAAGCTTCGAAGAACCGCATCATTGTAGAAAGTACCACCCTGTACAACGATGTGTCTGCCAAGTTCGGAAGCGTCAGAAACTTTGATTACCTTATACAGTGCATTTTTGATAACAGAGTAAGCAAGACCTGCGGAAATATCGGAAACCTCAGCTCCCTCTTTCTGTGCCTGCTTTACCTTGGAATTCATGAAAACAGTACATCTGGTACCAAGATCAATAGGATGCTGTGCAAAAACAGCAGCTTTTGCGAAATCCTGTACTGTATAATTCAGGGATTTGGCAAAGGTTTCAATGAAGGAACCGCATCCGGAGGAGCATGCTTCATTTAACTGTACGCTGTCAACGGTCTTGTTGCGGATCTTGATACATTTCATATCCTGTCCGCCGATATCCAGGATACAGTCTACCTCCGGGTCAAAAAACGCTGCTGCATAGTAATGGGATACGGTCTCAACCTCGCCCTCATCCAGGATCAGAGCAGCCTTAATCAGAGCCTCGCCGTAACCTGTAGAACAGGAATAAGCAATCTTTGCATCCTCGGGAAGCAGCTCATAGATTTCTTTAATAGAACGGATGGTAGTTTTTAACGGGTTTCCGTTGTTGCTGCTGTAAAAGGAATAGAGAAGTGTTCCATCTTCGCCTACCAGTGCAGTTTTGGTTGTGGTGGAACCTGCATCAATACCCAGATAGCAGTTTCCTTTATATGTAGCCAGATCTCCTGTTTTTACTTTGTAGGAACTCTGACGTTTCGCAAATGTATCGTATTCTTCCTGAGAAGCGAAAAGTGGTTCCATACGTTCTACTTCAAAATCCAGCTTAATGGAATTGCGGAGTCTGTCTTTCATTTCTGTCAGGGAAATGGAGTTGTCTTCTTTTGCATTTAATGCAGAACCAATGGCTGCAAAAAGATGGGAGTTCTCCGGAATGATGGTGTGTTCCTCATCCAGCTTCAAAGTACGGATAAAGGATTCTCTCAGTTCGGACAGGAAGTGAAGCGGACCACCCAGGAATGCAACATGTCCACGAATGGGTTTTCCGCAGGCAAGACCGGAGATGGTCTGGTTTACAACTGCCTGGAAAATAGAAGCTGACAGATCCGGTTTGGTTGCACCGTCATTGATCAGCGGCTGGATATCCGTTTTGGCGAAAACACCGCAGCGGGCAGCAATCGGGTAGAGCGCTTTGTAATCTTTGGCATATTCATTCAGACCTGTGGCATCTGTCTGGAGAAGAGAAGCCATCTGGTCGATGAAAGAACCGGTACCGCCTGCACAGATACCGTTCATAC
>ERZ791852.1946-NODE-1946-length-11489-cov-13.394263_pt1 | contig 11489 bp, 9 predicted proteins | sample MGYA00510287_ERZ791852 | MGnify/ENA primary metagenome ERZ791852 (study PRJEB30046, sample SAMN00715257) | human gut metagenome | study: EMG produced TPA metagenomics assembly of the A metagenome-wide association study of gut microbiota in type 2... | reverse complement strand
CATTACAATTGCTGTACATACATAAAACTGTACTGTACTCAGACCTTCTTTAGCCGATATATCCCTTGTCTTAAAGTATATGCTTCTGTTAAGCGCATATGAAAGATATATGTCATTAAGCTTATTCTCGTGTGTTCCACGCAGCCCCCTGTAATTCTTAAGCACACCATTGAACAAATCGTCAAATGTATATATCCCCGCTTCTGCAGTTGCAAGGTCAGAGCCTCCTGCCCTCACCATCTCTCGGAATATCATCGAAGTATTATTAACCCCCTCTGACTGACACACAACCTCAACAGGTGTATTCTCGCCCGACATAATATCACTTATCATATTCTCTGGCACAATAATAGCCATAACATAATAATTATTTCTTAAACCATCTATAGCCTTCTGTCTGTCAGTATATTCAAATGTACAGACATTCTTAATTGTGTCTATCTCACTGACATAATTGAATGCCATCTTAATATATCGAAACTCCTTATTATTATCTACCGAATCAGAGTTTTCTGTATCATCATAATCAGGATACACAACAGCAACCTTCATCCTCATGTCACTGTCCTGTGCCGTTGCAATGCCTATGCATGTACTTATTGCAATAACAAGCACTGCCGTCACTATCGTACCCAGAATTATCTTCGGTATAGATAAAAATGCGGATTTAATCTGCAATTTTAATAATTCCAGTTTCCTTCTCATCTAATCCCCCAATTAAATCTATCTGTGAATAATCTCTAAAAGCTCATTGCCGGTAACCGGATGGTCAAGTTCATTAAGCTTACCATTCTTTAAAAGGTACATTCTGTCAGCAAGCTTTAATTCACCTTCTTCGTGGCTTGTTATGATGACTGTACCTCCGCTTTTCGTGTAAGCAGACAGATAATTCATAATATCCTGTTTACACACAATATCCAGTGAAGCACCCGGCTCATCTAATATAAGTACAGGTGGATTCTTAGCCAGTGCACAGCATATGCTTAAACGCTTCTTCATACCTCCTGACAGCTTATCAACGCGTTTGTCAAGATATCCTGACACTCCTAACACTGCAGGAACACCGCCCTGTAAGTCTGCTTCCATATTTCTTCCGGTATCACAGTACCAGAATTTAAGATTATCCCTTGCCGACAGCTTCTCCATAAGCGGATTCTCCTGCGGCACAAAACCAATATATTTCTGAAACACCAACGCATCTGCAAATGCATCAATGCCGTCTATCTTAAGACTTCCTCCATCTGCCTTAAGACTTCCTGCAAGTATCTCCAGAAGAGTAGATTTGCCACAGCCGTTGGCACCGACTATGGCAATATACTCTCCGCTGGCAGCATGAAACGAAGCACTGTTAAGCACTGTCGTTTTCCTGCCATATGATTTTCTAATATTCTCCACCTCTATAAACATACATATATCTCCACATTAATTCTGGGCTGCTGTATCAAACTGGCTGTAATACAGCTTGTGATAGAATCCGTTCTTAGCCAGTAATTCTTCATGATTACCCTGCTCTATAATATGTCCGTCTTTCATAACAAGAATAACATCCGCAGACTGGATAGTTGAAAGTCTGTGGGCTACGATAAAGCTTGTTCTTCCCTCCATCAGCTTTGCAAATGCATTCTGTATCTTTATTTCTGTTCTTGTATCAATAGAAGATGTAGCCTCATCAAGAATAAGCATTGGCGGCTTTGCAAGCATAATTCTTGTAATACATAAAAGCTGCTTCTGCCCCTGCGAAAGGCTTCCGCCATCCTCGCCTATAACTGTGTCGAATCCATTAGACATTCTCTTGATGAATCCATATGAATGCGCTGCCTTTGCTGCAGCAATAATCTCTTCCTCTGTAGCATCCGGCTTACCCATAACAATATTCTCTCTTATAGTTCCTGACTTTAGCCATGTCTCCTGAAGAACCATACCAAAGCCCTGTCTTAAAGACTTTCTGGTCATCTGTCTTATATCAGTTCCTGACACATCAATGCTTCCGCTGTTAACATCATAGAATCTCATAAGAAGATTAATAACTGTCGTCTTTCCACAACCCGTAGGTCCTACAATCGCTATTCTCTGTCCCTTCTTAACATGAAGATTGAAGTTCTCAATAAGCTTCCTGTCAGATACATAGGAAAAGCATACATCATTAAGATCAACTGTTCCGTCAACCTCTTCAACAACCCTTGCGTCTTTAGCATCAGGAATCTCAGGGTCTTCTTCAATAAGTTCAAATATTCTGGCTGCACAGGCAAGAGCGTTCTGAAGCTCTGTGACAACGCCTGATATTTCATTAAAAGGTTTAGTATACTGGTTGGCATAACTTAAGAAGCTTGATAACTGGCCAACTGTGATACCGCCATTGATAGCTGAAAATGCACCAACAATCGCAACGCTCGCATATACAAGGCTGTTTACGAATCTTGTTGAAGGGTTAGTAATAGATGAGAAGAAAATTGCCTTTAAGGAATACTTCTGAAGTCTTTCATTAATCTCATCAAATTTTCTTACCGCCTCATCTTCATAGCCGTAAGCCTTAACTACCTTCTGTCCGCCAATCATTTCATCAATAAGTGCTGTCTGTTCACCTCTTGTCTCAGACTGAAGTTTGAACATGCTGAAGGTCTTTCTGGCAATAAAGCTTGCAACTAAAAATGAAAGTGGCGTGATAACGACAACTGCCAGTGTAATCTTAGCATTGATTGTAATCATGAATATAAGTGTTCCAAGTATAGTCATGACACCTGTAAAGAACTGTGTGAATCCCATAAGCAGACCATCTGCAAACTGGTCAACATCAGCAATTACACGACTCACAATCTCACCATATGAATGTCCGTCAATATATTTTAGTGGAAGAACCTGAATTTTCTCTATAGCCTCATTTCTAATGTCTCTGGTTACTTCATATGTGATTCTGTTGTTACATATGTTCATAAGCCACTGTGAAAGTGCTGTAATTCCAACAAATATTCCGATTCGAATAAGTATATTCACAATCTTTGCAAAATCCACATTATCCACACCGATAATGCAGTCAATTCCACGGCCTACAAGAATTGGTACATAAAGTGTAGTTGCAACAGTTACTGCTGCCATAATAAGCGATAATATTATAAAAAAGCTGTGCTTCTTAATTCTTTTAAGGAGTTTTACAAATGTTGATTTATTCTTCTTCATTATGCTACACCCCCTTCTGAATCTGCTTTCTTAAACTGTGATTCATATATCTCCTTATAAACCTCACAATTTGCAAGAAGCTCGTCATGTGTTCCCATTCCTGCAACCTGTCCGTCATCTAATACGATAATGAGATCAGCATACATAAGTGATGCCGCTCTCTGTGAAACTATGAACACTGTAGGAGAATTGTTCATTCCCCTTATAGCTTTTCTAAGTGCTGCATCAGTTGCAAAATCAAGGGCTGATGCACTGTCGTCGAGAATAAGCACATCCGGCTTTCTTACGATTGCTCTTGCAATTGTAAGTCTCTGTCTCTGTCCTCCTGAAAGGTTCTTTCCACCCTGTTCAATAGGATAGTCAAGACGGCCTTCCTTAGAATCTACGAATTCCTTAGACTGTGAAATCTCAAGTGCTTCATCTATCTGCTCATCAGTAGCACCCTTCTTTCCCATCCACATATTCTCTCTTATAGTCCCTTTAAAAAGTACTGCTTTCTGCATAACGATGCCGACCTTATTTCTTAAAGTCTCAATATCATAATCTTTAACATTGACACCATCAACAAGTACTTCACCCTGTGTAGCATCGTACAGTCTCGGAATAAGATTAACAAGACTTGATTTACCTGAACCAGTACCACCGATAACACCGATTGTCTGGCCTTTCATAGCCTTGAAATTAATTCCTTCAACTGAAGGTGCACCTGAACCGCTGTAGGTAAGTGAAACATTTTTAAATTCAACGCTCGGTGTCTCTTCTTTAGCATCAACATTGTTAACATCACCATCTGACATTCCTGATTTTACCTCGAATACAGACTCGATTCTGCCTGCACATGCAAGTGCCTTAGTTATTGTAATGATAAGATTGGCAAGCTTGATAAGCTCAACTAATATCTGTGACATATAATTGTAAAGTGCAACAACCTGTCCCTGTGTAAGCGCACCAGCGTTAACTCTTACTCCGCCAATCCAGATAAGTGCAATTATTGATACATTTACAACAACATAAGTAAGCGGATTCATAAGTCCTGATATCTTACCAACGAATTTCTGCAATCTGTTAAGGCTTTCGTTATCGTTTTTGAAACGCTTAACCTCATCCTGTTCCTTATTGAATGCCCTGATAACTCTCACACCGGTAAGGTTCTCTCTTGTTATTCCAAGAATCTTATCAAGTCCTGACTGTACATTCTTGTACATAGGCCTTGTTGCAAGCATGATACCGAATACGATAAGTGCAAGTACCGGGATTGCCGCAACGAATACAAGTGCTGCCTTCACATCAATAGTGAATGCCATAATCATCGCACCAAATACGATAAATGGTGAACGAAGGAACAGTCGCAGTACCATGTTAATACCATTCTGTACCTGGTTAATATCACTTGTCATTCTTGTTACAAGTGTCGATGTACCAAGTGTATCCATCTCTGTGAATGAGAATGTCTGGATATGTGCAAATAAACTGTGTCTCATTCCGGTTGCTGCTCCAACTGCAGCCTTGGCGCTGAAATACTGTGCTGTTATGGCACATACAAGTCCTATGATTGCAAGAAGTATAAGCATAAGACACATCTGCATAATGTATCCCTTATCCGCATTAACAATACCCTTATCGATAACTGATGATACTACCAGCGGCACAAACAGCTCAAATATTGCTTCGAGCATCTTAAAAAGCGGTGCCAGAACACATTCCTTCTTGTAATCCTTAAGGAATCTCATAATCATTTTCATAAGAAAACTTCCTCCGTTAATTCAGTGACACTAAAGCATCCATAAGAAACTCATACGAATAGCATCTCTTAGTGCCAAAATATTCTCTATAAACTTCATAATTGTAATATGAATGTTCAAACTGTCTTGAATACAAATGTGCTATATCCACGCGCATTGTAAAATCAGGCTTTCTAAAATCGGATTGCTGCCCGGCAACCCTGTTTGCTGCTGCCATAATGTCCACTGCAAGTATGCCTATAACCGCATTCTTTGCTTTAAGAAGGACATCGTAATCATTCACTGCGTCAAGCATGTATCTATACACATAGTACATTGCAAGCTGCTCATATTCATGTGCAAATGCTTCGCTTCCCGCATGGTAATCTTTCATTACCGCTGCAAGCTCAGAATCATCCGCCAGCCCGTCAAGGAACTGCCTTACTCTTGCCACATGAATATTCCAGTCGGGATTGATTACCTCCATTCCTTTGAAATCGTCAAAGAAATGCCGCAGTCCCTTTATAAGCCTGTTGCCATATAATTTGCGCACCTTAGGCGTTGACTTAACTGTATCTCCGTCCTGCAGCTTATCAGGTAACACTGTGTCCATGCTTTTTAGCTTGTCAAGCAGTTTCTCTCTGTAATCAGGTCCACAGAACCTTTTTGCAACACCAGCTATAAGCTCGTCCCTTTCAGCGTCAAGATGCTTCTGAATACGCTTTGCATAATCAAGATAGAGCATCAGCCTCTCAAATATACTTATATCCCTGTCTGATATTATTCCAAAAGCCACTATTCTTGCCTGCCGAAGATGCATATATGTATATGCATCTATATCATTAGGCTCCGGAGTAAGGCTGTTATCCTCAACCGTATCAAATGTAAGTTCATCTTTATATGAAAACATCAGCTCACCAGCCGTCTTACACGAGGGTGCTATGCCAATCTCTCTTATATTGCCATAATCATTAATAAATCTTGGAAACTCTGCACATGTTTCACACAGCTTATCCTCTCCAAGTTCTATATATAAATCACACAGATTATCATCATTAAGGAAAGGACAGCGTCCTCCTTCTTTCAGTGTAAATGTACATTCTCCGTCCTGTGATGGTACCATTACACTCTTCAGGCGCTTTCCAAAAGCACCTTTAACTGTTTTATAATATTTGTAAGAATTCTTATCAACATCGACATCCCACCCGGCACAGCATGTATCTGTACAGGCTCCTGCAATGCATCGGAAATCTTTATAATAATGTGGTGTCATTACTTTCATTTTATTATCTCCCGCATATAAACCGGCATATTAAGCGCATCTGTTAACTGCGCAAAAATTGTCTGCCACACCTTATTAGTGCAGCAGACACATTTACATGTACATATTATTATAATTACTGTTCTTTTTCTTGTCCACAATATACTTATACACTGTGACACACGCAAGAATAATCATAAGTCCCTCTGCTGCCATGTATGTATAGAACAGATATGGCTGTCTTAACGCTGACACAAGAAGTGGTGAACTCATTGCAAAATCATACATTCCAGCATCGCCTATATACTTAGACATAACAACCGTACTCATGATTGTTATATTAGGAAAAGACATATTGCCAAGCACAAGTGCCACAACCAGCACAGCATTGCGTATTAAGAAAAATGTCCTGCTCACCTTAGCCTTACTAAGACAGCTCATAACAATGCCTCCGATTATACATACAAGAAATAAAAGAAACATCATATACATCTCAGAAGCTGCAATTGCAGATACTTCCGTTGTCGCAGTCTCATATCCTGTAAGCAGTGCAAAGAACCCAAATATAGAGCGGCCTCCCATAATACATGCCGCCACAACAAATAATAATAGTAATAAATTCCTTCTGTTTAACTTCCTGTTATCCATAATTCCTCCATTTGTATTATTATCGCAATTCTGGAGGAAGATTTCAAGTAATTTATATGAACTTGCTCCGCCACTTTATTGCCTCATCCCTATACGCAATTGCTGTCTCCATAAGCTCATTGTATTGCGCCTTCGCACTTTCTATTGTTGCCTCAAGCTGCGCAATTACCTGCTTAGACTGCGCCTGTTGCTGCATATATGTATTAAGCTGTATCTCATATTCATGAATTTTTTCTTCATTTTGTTTCAGGCTGCCTGTGTCCTGACACGGTACGAATTTTCCATCTGCCGTAATCTCATAGAAATTATCTACATATAAAAATGCTCTTCCCTGCATTCCAAACACTTCATACATATCAACATTTTCACAATCCACAGGAATATTAAGACTGTCACCTTCTTCCAGTGGGCAGACAGCCCTCAGCGACAGTCTGTCCGTAAGCGGGTTTGTCACCATATAAAACAGCAATAACCTGTCTTTATTTACTACAAGCTGTGGACAGTGCATATCTGGGTTCTCGCTGCTTTTCACACGAAAAAGTGCTTCGTTGTTCATCACATTTTTAACAAGAATATCTCCGTTCTGGTTCTGATATGCATAATATATTGTGTCTCCCAGCACCACATCTGAAAGTCCGTCCAGAAAGTCTGACGCAAGCATTATCGGGCGCTCTATACCGTCTATGTACGCCGTTCTCAAAAATATATATCGTGATATGCTATAGATTATAAGCCGTCTGTCGCTGCCTGCTGTGTATACATTTGCCATAAAAGGACACTCCCGTTTTTACATTATTATATGGTCACGCGAATGTAGATAGAACATATAATGTAGTAAAGAAACGAAGAAGGAAAAGATAATGGCTAAATGTAAATGCAGCAAATGTGGTTCTACCCGCATTGTAAGCAATATTGTGCAGAACATGCCTAATGGCTGCTTTGATGTGTGCACGAACCCGATATGCGGTTCACCCGATGAACTCAGTATTCTTGCCCCTCTTATCTATGACGAGATAGGTATTAATCTGTGTACCACATTCGCTGTCGGCACAGATATTTCAACGACTTATCCAACAGCTACCAACGCATCAGTCAGTGTTATAGATATAACCTACACTTATGGTGATGAAAATGTTGAAATCACCCAGATAGCCGGAAGGCCTAACTGCTACTCTGTGAAACTTACCAACCTTACTGTAACATTTGCAGTAACGCTTTATGATGAGTCATGCAGGGCATTAGCAACTCTTACCCCAACGGCAGTCTACCTTCCTAACTCAACTACTGCTACAACTTATGATGAAGATACCAATCCGACATCTGTCACCCTTGAAATATTCGCTCCTTACGGAGTTTCCTACAACTCGAATAACGCAACTCCACCTGTTTATACGCCTGCACTTAACAGTATAGGTTTCTTATCATCTGACAATATTGTAACCCAGGGACTCAACCTCTATGCAATACCTAAGCTTTTAGGTCTTGATACTACAGATGACGAAATTACTGTAGGTCTCACTCTCATCTTACAGAGCCTTTACTTCTGTGGATACCGCGTAACAAGTGCCGGCAGAATCTCAACGCCTAAGGGCAGCATTGTTTCCGGTGAAGAATCAGACTGCATCAAGTTCGTTTGCGGCAACCTCTTAGACAGAGCCATCAAACCTCTCGATTTAAGCCCACCTTCATGTGAAGGTAACTTAAAAAAAGACTGCAAGAAGCCTTGCATGAATGACTGCACCGACACTCTTAACACTAACAGCACAGCCTGCCAGAACGCTTGTAACAATAGCAATAGCAGCCAGACTTCCTCTGGTGCTTGCGCCGGATCTTGCAATAACATATGCAGCAAGACTAACTGATAACTTCAATCTGTGGGAACAGACGCCTGCCTGGCGGCTGTTTCCATGTACATATTTTCTTCCATCGCAAATATTTTAATTGCTAATTTCCCTACTATGTGTGTATAATTAATGAAATATATTATATTGAACTGTTGTATACACAGTCGCAAAGTGAATATATTTAGCTTTGGATGCTCTTTGGAGCAGCCGGCACTTAGTAAACCGCAAGCGGCTTTTGAAGAAAGCCTAATTGCGGTGAACTTAGTGTCCGTTGCTAGCGACAAGAAGCGAAAGCGTGCTCCACAGCTAAATATATTCGCTTTGCAGCGTCCGTATACACCACAGTTCGCATGGAAAGGAGTTACTAATGAATTTTAAAAAGTACAGGTCGAGATTCCTTTTGGTTTTTGCGACCCTCACTCTCTTGTTCTCTTCTGTTCTTCTTACTTCATGTCAGAGCAAGAAGATTAAGAACACTGTATTTTCTGTAGATGATCTTGCAGGCAAGACTATTGGTGTTCAGTTAGGAACAACTGGTGATACTCTCGTAAGTGATTACGAAACTGACGGTTCAGGCACAACCGTATCAAGATACAACAAAGGTTCTGATGCTATACAGGCTTTAAAGCAGGGTAAAGCTGATGCTGTTGTTATTGATGAACAGCCTGCCTTAGCATTTGTTAAAGCTAATCCAGACCTTACAATTCTCGAAGAAGAATTTGCAAATGAGGATTATGCAATCTGTGTTGCAAAGGGCAGTTCCCTTACTGCAAAGCTCAATGAAGCTATTGAAGTACTTATGGCAGATGGAACTATCCAGAAGCTTATTGATGATTATGTTGGCGATAATGCTACATTTTCAGGTTACAAGTCTCCAGAAGGTGTAAACCGGACTAACGGAACTCTTATTATGGCTACAAATGCTTATTTTAAGCCATACGAGTACTATGAAGGCGGCTCTATTATCGGTATTGACGCTGATATTGCACAGGCTATTGCTGATTACCTCGGCATGAATTTAAAGATTGAGGATATGGAATTCGATTCAATTATTACTGCTGTATCTTCTGGTAAAGCCGATTTTGGTATGGCTGGTATAACAGTTACAGATGAGCGTAAGAAAAATATCGATTTCACAACTACTTATACAACTTCTAAGCAGGTTATTATTGTCCGTGACGACAATGCTTCTGCATCAGGCATGAGTTTTGCTGAGAAGTTCAAGACAGACTTCATTAAAGAAGCAAGATACACTTATCTTCTAAAGGGTCTGCTAAACACAGTAATTATTGCATTCTTTGCAGCACTTATGGGTGTTGTTATTGGTTTCCTTATTGCAGTTGTCCGTTCTAACCATGATAAGACAGGACACATGAAGATTCTTAACTTCATTTGCAACATTTATCTTACTGTAATCAGAGGAACACCAACTATGGTACAGCTGCTTATTATCTATTATGTAATATTCAGCTCTGTACATATTGACAAGCTTATTGTTGCAATACTTGCATTTGGTATCAACTCAGGTGCTTATGTTGCCGAAATATTCCGTTCAGGTATTATGTCTATTGATAACGGACAGTTTGAAGCAGCACGAAGTCTTGGTCTTTCTTATAAAACAACTATGATAAGTGTTATTCTTCCACAGGCATTCAAGAATGTTCTCCCAGCACTTGCTAATGAGTTCATTGTTCTGTTAAAGGAAACATCTATCAGCGGTTATATCGGTCTTAACGACCTTACAAGAGGCGGCGATATTATCCGAAGCATAACTTATGATCCAATGCTTCCACTTATTGGTGTTGCCATCATCTACCTTGTAATGGTTATGGGACTTTCACAGCTTGTTAAGAAACTTGAGAGGAGGTTAAGAAACAATGAGCGATAATACTAACGAAATCATACTTGAAGTTAAGGATTTGAAGAAATCTTTTGGCGACCATGTTGTATTAGAATCAATCAATACAACAGTCCGCAAAGGAGAGGTTATTGCAATTATCGGACCATCTGGCTGCGGTAAATCAACATTTTTACGTTCACTTAACCTTCTTGAAACTCCTACAGAAGGTCATGTATTATTCCATGAACAGGATCTTACAGATAAAAGCGTAAATGTGGATGAATTAAGAGAGAAAATAGGAATGGTATTCCAGCATTTTAACCTTTTCCCTAATATGACTATAAGAAGAAATATAACACTTGCTCCTACTAAGCTGGGACTTATGAGCAAGGAGGACGCTGATAAGAAGGCTGATGAGCTTCTTGCAAGAGTGGGACTTTCTGACAAAGCCGATGCTTATCCTAACCAGTTAAGTGGTGGTCAGAAGCAGCGAGTTGCTATTGCAAGAGCACTTGCAATGAATCCTGAGATAATGCTTTTCGACGAGCCGACATCCGCACTTGATCCTGAAATGGTTGGTGAGGTTCTCGCAATCATGAAGGAACTTGCCGCATCAGGAATGACAATGATTGTCGTAACTCATGAGATGGGATTTGCAAAAGAAGTTGCCAACAGATGCATGTTCTTCTACGATGGTGTCATCAATGAAGAGGGGGCTCCTGAAGAATTCTTTGGCAATCCTCAGAGTGAGAGATTGAAGGATTTCTTGTCGAAGGTGCTTTAATTAGTACAAAGGTGGGCATTGAGATAGGGAGATGTTATACAAGACCTCATGGATGCCTGCACCTAGTGTAAGTAAATGCCGTCATATACAATGTCTTTTAGCTGTGTAAAAATCAAACGCGCTTCGCTTGAACGAGATTTTTACACAGCACTTTTTGTATATAACGGCATTAACTTACACACGGTTCGGCATAAATCGGTCTTGCATAACATCTCCC